>ERZ1024365.36-NODE-36-length-30015-cov-10.063017_pt1 | contig 30015 bp, 31 predicted proteins | sample MGYA00520788_ERZ1024365 | MGnify/ENA primary metagenome ERZ1024365 (study PRJEB33242, sample SAMEA3444265) | Homo sapiens | biome: Host associated; feature: Gastrointestinal tract; material: Stool | place: Uganda | collected 2011-01-01 ... | reverse complement strand
GCTTCACTTTCCGGCACAGGACCGGCGCGAGGCGGAGCTGTTTGCACAGATGGTAAGCAGCGTCGGCATTGCGAACCGGTTTGTGGCCGAGGCCGGGGGAGATGGCGAGGCAATGATCGAGTTTATCACCCCGGAGGGATATGACCGGGAGCGCGAGAGAATGGAGGAATAAACGATGGGGCTTACGATCAAGTGCAGAAAAACATGGCGGAGCATCGACATGGGCTATTTCGGCTTCAAGCGGCTGCGGGACAAGATCGCGGAGCTATACGGCGGCGCGTGGTGGGAGCACTACCAAGGCATTGACCAAGCACCGCTGCTGGGCGAGGCGAGGAAGCGGTATTTTGAAGCCTTTGACCGGCGGACGGAGGAACTGATCTCCACAAAGCGGGTATCGGCGAAAATTGTGGACTTCTGCTTACAGCCGGATGCGGGAGGCAAAATCCACTATGGCGCTGCAAGGAGCTGCTGAAAGTCATCGGGGACTATGATGACGATATTCTCTACGGCTACGCGGGGCGGAAGGACTGCGCGCGGTTCCGGGATTTTAAGGCCATTTTGCAGGACTGCGCGGACACAAAAAGCGACTTGGTATGGGAGTGAACGGACATGAGCAGGCTTTTGGATGTGGCTGTGGTGATGTTTCATGCGGAGGCTGCGGCGTATGCGGCATCCGAAGGAAATACAACGCTGACGGTGTTTTTCTGCGGTATGCTAATGGCGTATGAGCTGACATCCATTGAGTGGAAGCTGAAGGCTTTACTGGACCGGCTGAATAAGGAGGCGGGGCATGGGCGGAAAGGGTGAACGGGAGCTGCCGGAGTACGCGGTGCGGCTGCGGGCGCTGCGGCAGGCGCGGAACGTGAGCTGCCGGCGGGTATCGGAGCAGTGCGGGCTCAGCCACGGCATGGCGCACTTTTACGAGTGCGGCATGAAGGAGCCGAAGGCCACGGCCCTTATTCAGTTGGCCGAATTTTACGGTGTGAGCGTGGACTACATTTTAGGCCGGGAGCCGCCGTAAAAAAATTTTTTCAAAGTGGCTACTATAGTTTCCCAAATCCGAAGTGATTTATGCAACAATAGAGAGTGAGAAGAAAGAAATCTTTTCACTCTCTATTTTTTTACATGGAGGAGGCTGGCGGCATGGCGGAAGTGGGCGCGGACATGGAGGAGCTGGAGAGCCAGCAGGCGCGCTATGACGCTATCGCCCGGGAGAGCAGCCGGAGCCTTGCCCTTTTTTACTGCTGCATTGCCTTTGACAAGCCCTTTGATATGCTGGCCGTGCCGAAGGAACCGGACATTGCGGAAAACTGGATCGCCTACTGCGACAATCTCCGCATTAAAAAGCTGGACACGAAGCGGGGGGAGCCGCTGGGCTTTTTGGACGGGCTCACGGACATCACCAAGATATTCGGCGAGGGCCTGACCGCCGGGGAATTTACCAAGGCGGTAGGAAACGAGAAATCCGCCCGGAACCGGAAGATCGGCACGGAGAAGCAGAGAAAGGCGTGGGGCGCCAACTCCGCGAAGAACCCATACACCGCCGAGGACTATGATGAGCTGGACCGCATTTACGAGGCCCTTGCCAGCGACCTGATGGCTGCCGGGGGCGTGAGCGTGAAGCAGGAGTTCATTCTGCGGGACTGCGCGAAGATGACGCTGGACCGGGACAAGATGCGGGCTATCGGCCAATATGACAAGGCGGCAAAGCTCAATAAGATGATTCAGGACAACCTATCCAGCGAGGGACTGAGAAAAAAGGACGCAAAGCCCATTGATGACGTTCGCATTGACAGCCTTGTGGAAGCGCTGGAAAAGAAAGGCTTACTGAAAAACGGGAAGCAGTGCGACCCGGACGAGATGTTCCAAATATTGTTTGGAAAGCCGCCGAAGTACCCTTACACCAAGGACGCGGCGGAGCAGATGATTTTAATTAACGAAAACCGGATGCGGCAAAATGACGGAATGGCGGAGCTGACCACCCTGCCGCCTGAAATGCGGCTGCACGATGAGCTGGGTGAATTTGCGGAGACGCCCAACGAACAGGAGAAGGAGGCATACGAAAAGCTGGGCCTTGTGAAAATGCCTCCGGCAAAGAAACAGCGGTAAGGAGGAGCCATGGCGCGGCGGGCCGGAAAGGCGTGGACAAGTTCACAGGGCTGGGTCAGCGTGAAGCCAACGGCAACGCGGGACTATGGGAGTTTTGAGGACGAATGGTGGGCTTTTTTGATTTGGGTTTTCCGCTGGTATCCCGACAAGCTGCTGGACATTGTAAGAAGTGAGGAAGCGGATTTCCCCCGTGAGGAGCTTTTGCAGCGGGTGATGATGCGGGAATACGCCCGGAAGCGTGAGGTTTCCATCACCGGCACCCGAAGCCTGACAAAAACCAGCACGAAGATGAAATATGCCATGGTGAACGGCGCAGTATGGCCGGGAACGCAGAGCGCTTATTATGGTCCCAGCTACAAGCAGCTGGCGGCCATTGGCTCCAAGACGTATCACCAGATCGAGCACGATTACCCGCTGCTGGCGGCCCACTGGCGGGTCACGGCAGAGAGTAAGGATGACTTTAAGATAGAGACGGACTGCGGCAGCGCCTTTTACATTTCCGCCATGCGCGGCGACAACCTGCACGATGTAACGGCAGAGGAGTACGCACAGGAGGAAGCGCCGCCCTTTGACTACAACGAATATTCAACGGTGGTTTTGCCGGCCGTGCGTCTTTGGCACAATGTACGGGGCGAACGGGACGAAAACTACGTGGGATATAAAAAACACGCCATTACCAGCGCGGGGCGCAAGCAGAACCACGCTTTTCAGACCCGATGCAAGGTACTGCGGAAGATGGCGCACGGTGAGAGCGCCTTTGCCATGGACATTTCGTGGGAAAGCATTGTGCTGATGCAGATGCGGCCATACGAATGGGCCATGGGGCTAAAGGACGAGCTGACCGCCGAAAAATGGATGCGGGAGATGGAGAGCCGGTACACCGGGGCGGACGAATTTCCCGTGCTCAGTGACGAGGTATTGACGGACAGCCAGCGGGTGCTTGTGATGGAGACGGAGCACTGCTGCAAGGCGCTGCGGCCGCTGCTGCGGCCCGAGGACGTTATTTATATCATTGGCTATGACGTTTCCTACGAGGATTCCGCAAAGAACGCCAAATGCGCCTGCGTGGTGCTGAAGCTGACGCGGCAGGCGGAGTATTTGAAGCGGGATCGCTTTTTAAAGCAGTTGGTGTATATCGACGATTGGCCGCCGCCGGACCAGAGCAAGGCACAGGCGCGGCGGCTGAAGGGGATATGGCACCGGTTCTGCTATGACGGGAGCCAGACGTATATCGCCATTGACTCTTGGCAGTATGGGCGGGGCGTTCTGGAGGACTTGATGACGGACCTTGGAGACGGACTGCCGCCCCTTTGCATCCGCAATCACGCGGCCTATGCGGCGGCGGAACTGCCGGGGGCCATTCCCATTATCTACCCCATTAAGGCAGGCGGCACCGGCGTGACGGACCCGGACTTTGAGATGCTGAAATACGCGCAGACGGAGTTTGAGCACCACAATGTTGAGCTATTGACGCTGAACGCCAACGAGGGCGTGGAGGCATACAAGCGGCTGCACCGCATCCGGGACGATGACCGGGACTATCAATTTGCACTGCCGTATCAAAAGTGCCGGGAGCTATCCGTCCAGATACAAAACCTGAAGCTGGTTCCCTCCGGCGCGGGCATGAGCGAGAAGCGGATTTCCAAGGCCATTCAGCGCGATAGTTGGTCGGCACTAAAATACGCACTGCGGCTGGGCCAGCTTATCGAGCGGGAGGAGCTGCTGACGGAAATACACGGCAAGAATAAGAGCGACTGGGCGGCGGCGCTGGACCGCTTTCGGGATAAAAAGACCGCAGCCCCCGCCGGAATTGGCGGCGGGACGGGGCGGCTGGTGACAACGCGGCGGGGAGGCCGGAGGTTTTGACCATGGCAGCAAGAAAGAAAGTATACCGGCTCTACGCCATGGAGCGGACGCGGAAAAACGAGGAGGCGGCCTACGCCATCCGATTTTACCGCATCTCCATGGGCTACATCCTCATCTACATGACCGGGCGGAAGCGGCCCGAGGGAGCTATCGAGGTAGCCGGGGAGGACTTAAATCGGCTGACGGACGGAGACCGCCTGTGGCTCACGGACTGCAACATGGTAATTTTAGCGGAGGCCGCCGCCAAAAGCGGCATGACGCCGCAGGAGACGGAAAAGCACTGGACAACCACGCTTGACCGGCTGGAACGGGAGCTGGCGGTGGAACGGGCAAAGCGGGAAGGGAGCGGAACGGATGGACATTCAATCTGAGCTGCGCGGCCTGCAATTTGCCCCGTACCCGGAGATATTCGGGCGGCTGCGGACGCTGGCCGGGGAATATGGCGACCTGCCCATGGACGCCGTGACCAATGCCTTTATGCGGGCTTCCGCCAACACCTACACCCGCAACAACCCCTACATCCAGAACCGGCGGGTAAAGGCGGTGAACAGCCTGCCGGTGAACTACACCAAGGACAAGGTGGCGGAAATGCTCACCGCCCCGGACGGGAATGAGCAGGGGCTGCGACAGGTGGCCCACGCCCTTGAATGGACCGCATACCCGCTGTTTCACACCCGGAAGGTATACACGGAGATGCTGACCTACCACAGCTACATTGCCCCGGAGTATGCGACGGAGGAGGCGGCGAAACGGGAGGACTTTCTGCGGGAGTGGCAGCTATTAGATAAGCTCCGCAAGACGCTGGACCCTAAGACCACGGCTCACGAGATCGCGGGGCAGGTATTGCAGGAGGGAAAGGTATTCTACTATCCCCGTGTGAGCCTTGATAAGCCCCACAACAAGGTAAACCACGCCTTTTTACAGCAGCTCCCCTCCGATTGGGTAAAGATCGTGGGGTTCAACAACATCTCAAAGTACACCGTGGCAATGAACCTGATGTACTTTATGCAGCCGGGGACGGACCCGCTGCAATTCGGCGAGCTGCTGGTGCCGTATCTGGATGACTTTTACGCGGCGGCGGAGCGGGCGCCGGAAGGGACGGGGAAAAAGATCATTTTCGCCTCCCGGAACCGGGTGGATTTGAACATACTGGAAAAGCGGAAGAAACTGGCAAAGGGACGCCTTGCGGGAAACCCGGAGGTGTATTCCCAAAACGGCCGGTGGTTTTATTGGGTGACGCTGCCGGTGGACAAGATTTTCACCTTTGAGGCGGACGATGTTTCCCGGAACGCCATTTCCCCATTGGCGGGGCTGTACCTCTCTTTGGTACAGATGGCGCAGTACGAGCAGATTCAATTAGAGCTGGTGCAAAACCCGCTGATCTCGCTCTTTACCGGGGAGATACCCTACAAGCAGAAAAATGACCAGACCAGCGTGGAGGACGATTACCGCCTATCCGACGCGGGGCGGCGGCTTTTTGAAGCGCTGTGGTATCAGATGCTCTCAGAGAGCAACACCAGCGGCATTGGCTGGTTTACGGCGCCGGTGGAGAACATTCAGATGCACCAGTTGGCAGAGGCCCCCAGCGCCACGAAAATATCCGCCGCCGGGTACAGCTACGCCATGAACAAGGCGGGCCTTTCCGCCATTGTGCCCACCACTGAGGACCCCAAGGCGGGCATCGCGCAAATCTCACTGCAAATTGAGGGGAAGTTCGCCGAGGGTGTATACCGGGGGTATGAGCGGATGATGACTGCCATTATGAACGGGCTGAACCTGAAATATGAGTGGCGGTTTAAAATGTTCGGCACGCTCTCCACGGAAAAGGACCAGATGGAGGCGGCGCGGCAGGGCATGACCCTTGGCATTCTGCCGCAGACCATTATCTACATGGCGATGAATGACCTATCCATTCTGGATGACCTATCCATATCCAACGCCATCAAGGCAAGCGGCATCATGGACAAGCGTCTGCCGCTGGTGACGAGCTACAATGCAAAGCAGGACACCAGCAATTTGCCCCCGCAGGCAGCCCACGATCTGAACCCCGGCGGGCGGCCGGCAGGAGACGGGACCGTGACCAGCGAGGGACAGGAAGCGGACATTGACACCTACGGTGGATAGTCCGCCGGAAAATAGAATAAGCGCCCTGCTCTAAGCGTTGAGCAGGAGGAGCTAAGCGTTGCTGACGCTGCGATTTCGCAGCGGTGGCAGCGCTTTTTTTCGTATTTGAAAGGAGGGACGCGGCATGGCAAGACTGCGGGAAATTTACAGCTACGATGACGCAAAATACGCGGCGCTGCGGGACGCGGCGAGGCGGGCCACAGCGGCGTATCAGAACGCGGCGCGGGGGCTGGACACGCTGAAAGAATGGGTGCTGGTGGAATTTGGCCTTGTGCACACGGCGGAGGCCATTCACCGCCTTGCACATCTTCAGCCGGTGCGCTTTGACACCATCGGCGACATTCTCCACCAGCGGCATCTCATGCAGGAGTACCCGGAAACGGCGGAGTACCGGGAGCGGCCGGAGGACATGGACGGAGTATTCGGCGAGGTCATCCGGCTTTTGGAGGCCATTGAGACGGAGCTGAAGGGCTGCGTAGGCGTGTGCGAGGCGGCGGGGCTTTATCCGTTGGCACGGGAGTTTGAAAACCTACAGATGGACAACAGCCGGAGCTATGAAAAATTCCTGTACGCGTGGCAGATGTATGACGCCACCGAATCCAGCGGCACCAGCTACGATAGCTGGATTCAAGCGCTGTTTGACGGAGAGGAGGCGCGCTGATGCCGTTTCGGACAAAGGGAAAGCCCCCGGAGAGCGTGAAACTCACGGGAGAGCTGCGGGTGATGCAGCGGCTCAGTGAATACGAGTTCGGCGTGGAGCTGTGGGTGATGCGCTCCGGGCTGAACGAGAACAACTGGGACTTTCGCAATATGCGCGAGCACTACCTGACGTTTGTGGGCCAGCCCATTTTGTGCGCGTACATCGGGCGCAAGGTGGGGGACGGACACAACATGAGGGAGGTGCGGGACCCCTACACCGGCGAAAAGGGCTACACGTTCATGGATGGAACGGCGGAGCGCATTGTCGGAACCCTATCCGATGACCCAAAGGACTTTTCGATTGTTGAAAAGGACGGGGAGGAATGGATACGGGCAAAGGGCCGGTTATTTCAGTTTTACGCACCGGAATTGGTGGAGAAGATCGTGCGGACAGGGCGCATGGACGTATCTGCCGAGACCGATACGAAAAAATCCCACATGGAGGGCAAGGTCGAGATCATTACGGATTGGGCGGGCCTTGGCGTGACCGTGCTGGGAGACGATGTGCCGCCGGCAATTCCGGGGGCGCGCATCAAGGCGCTCTCTGCCATGCAGGAGGAGTTTAAGACATTGAAGCTGCGGGCGGCGGCGCTGGACCCCGGAACGGGAGACACGAATGTGAAGAACAGTAAAGGAGTGACAAAAAGCATGAGCAAGAAGGCAATGGAGGCCATGGCCGAAAAGTTCAAGGGCTACCGCGTGGTAGCCATGAGCGAGGACGGAATGCACGTTGGTCTTTTGGATGCCTCCGGCGGCGCTTATACCTACGTATTCAACGCCGAGGACAACGGCGCGGTGGTGGAAAGCCGCATCAAGCCGGTGTATCTCATGGCGGCCTTCCCCTTTGGCGAGGGCGTGGAGGCTGCGGTGGAGGTCAGCGACATTGTGGACTACGCCTGTGCCAGCCGCAAACAGAGCGAGGCGGACATGAAGGCGCTGCAAAAGAAGCTGGAGGAGGCCGAGGCGAAGATCAAGACCTTGGAGGACGCCGAGCATGACCGGCGCGTGGAGGCCGTGAAGGGCGCTGTGAATGCCGCCCTTGCGGACATTCAGAGCTGCGCCGAGGCAGGCGACGCCGACATGGCGGACAACGCCAAGGACCTGTGCGACCGGGCGGAGGAATTTGCCGCCATGGAGACGGACGGGAAGTTCTGCGGCGCGGAGCGGGCCGTGGAGGCACTGATGGCGGCGCAGGGCAAGGCGCAGACGGAAAAGCGCAAGAAGGAAATGGCCGCCAAGAAGCATTCCTACGCATGGAGCAACCCCCAAACCACCGGCAGTGAGGGCGGCATTGAGGCAATGCTGGGCCGCATGAACGGCTAAGAACGATAAGGAGCGTGAGAAACAATGGCATACATTCAGAACACCGCGTTTTGGCCCCGCGTCAACAACCGGGTATTTTCCGAGGACATCAACATCACCGGCAAGTTCCATAACGCAGACGATGCGGACGAAATCTGCTCCGCAGGTTTCCTGTGCGTGAAGGACACGCTGATGGACTGCGAGGGCTACGAAAACGTTGGCCCCAGCGGCTCCGAGGTGACGCTGAAGAACAGCAACAGTTGGATCATGAAGGTCACCGGCGCGGCGGTCAAGAGCGAGGGCGACGGTATCTACGCCTGCAACCCCTATGACGTGAACATGGTGCAGGACCCCGTGACCGGCAACATCTACAAGGTGGGGGCCAACACCCTTGGCCTGCCGGAGCCTGCGGGCTACCCCGTGACGTTTACGAAGATCGTATTCACCGGGGACAAAATCTACCGCTTCGGCATCGGCAACCTGTCTGCCGCCCTTGGCACGAACAAGTTTTTCACCATTGCAAACGGCCTGCTGGTGCCCGCTGCGGCGGCGCCCACGGACGTGGGGACCCCGTACTTTAAGCTGCTGCCCACCGGCGGCGTGTTCACAGAGGGTGCTCAGAGCGCCTTTGAGTTTGTGGACGTGCTGGCCTGCAAGGTGGACGCGGCTGCGGGCTAAGAACGAAAAGGAGAGTGAACAGCAATGGCTATCAGACTGAACAGCATTAACCCCAGCGTATATGACAGCGCCGCACCGGAGTTTGGCCGTGCGGAGCGGGAGCGGGCCGACATTGTGACCTGCGGCCGCCTGCTGATGCGGGAGCGGCTGGGACGGGACGAGCGCGCCCTGCGGACGCTTACCAAGCAACCCGACGATTTCCACCCCATGCTGGCAGACGGGGAGGGGCAGAACAGCTACAGCGTGACCAACCGCAATTTGCAGAAGAACCTTCTGCTTTTCTGCGCCAAGCGGGTGTGCGCCTTTGGCGGGGAGCTGCCCCCGGAGAACATGGAGGAGTTCCGCAAGAACCAGCGCCGCTTTATGAGCGACGCCATGTTCCTCAAGACCCTTGCGGGCGTTGTGACGGAGATCGTGACCCCGATGCTGCCCACCGTGATGAGCTCCGGCCTTGGGTGGCTGGGCGAGATGGTGAGCGTGCCCATCGGCCAGACGAAAGAGCTGGACATCATGAGCAATGACATCTTCCTCTTTGAAGATGACTCTTGGGGCGCCTCCCGCTCCAAGCCAGCCAACACCCTTTATAGCAAGAGCGTGACGCTGAACCCCCGGCTGCGGACCGCACGGGTGAGCGTGAAGTGGTATCAGCTTGTTGGCAACGATGCCGACCTTGGCCGGTCCTTCAACGCCCTTGCCGCCGGTATGTATTCCAAGATCACGGCGCTGTGGGTGCAGGCCCTTGTAAAGATGACCGGCAACACGGCCTATGTGCCCGCCAACATGACGTTTACCAACACCTCCGCCAACTGGGTCACGGCAGGGGAGCGGGTGAGCGTTGTAAACGGGACCCGCTACCGCAATGTGGTGGCCCTTGGCCGCCCCAGCGCACTTACCAAGGCACTGCCCAGCGGCAATGTGAACGCCTCCACCGTGAATCTGGATGCCGCCCTTTCTACCCTGCTGGGTCTTGACTGGACGCGCTACGGCTTCCTTGGTGAGTACATGGGCATGAACCTCATGCCCATCGACACCGCAGTGGTACCCGGGACGCAGAACACCAGCATCATCGACATCGTTCCCGCCGACAAGATTTGGCTGGTGGCCGCTGGCGGCTACAAGCCCGTGTACATCGGCATGGAGGAGGGAACGCCCATTACCCTTGAAATGACCCCCGACCAGACCGCAGATATGTCTATCGACGTGGTGGTTTCCATGTCCATCGATGCTGTGCCGGTCCTTGTCAGTAAGATGGCGGTCATCAACGCCTAAGAAAGCCGGAAGGCTGACGCGGGAGGGAGGGAACCCTCTCTCCCGCCGATATGGCGCAAAGCCCGCGTGAGGGCGGAGCGCATGAGAAAGAACAAGCATCTTTTATCTGAAAGGAGCGGACAAAGATGGCAAAGGAAAAGCGGACCGCCGCAGAGGTGGCGGCCGGCATTGCGGCACAGGAATTGGAAGATTCCGCCGCGCCGCTGCGGGTCAAGGCAGAGGATGTGACCGCAGTGGGGGTGGACGGAAGCGAAACGCCGCTGACGGAGCTGGAACCGGGGCTGAAGGGTGAGACCGTGGAGGTTCAGAAAGAGGCCGTGGTGGCAGCGCCGGAGACCGAGACCGAGCAGACGGAGCCGGAGCGGATGTACACCGCCGCAGAGGTGCAGGACATTGCGGCAAAGGCGGCGGCAGAGGCTGTTGCCAAGGCCATGGCAGGGGTAAAGCCGCAGGTGGTGCAGGTGATGGCGGACACGGAAAAGGTGACGCTGCGCTGGTGCGCCCCGGTGGCGGATGACAACCTTGCGGTATTCGGTCCCAACGGAATGTACGGCACCGTGACGGGGAAGAACGGTACGGTGATGGTGCCGAAAAGCGAGTGGAGCCGGTTCTACGATGAAACGGCGCGGCGGCTCATTGACCGGCGGTGGCTGGTGGTGCTCTCCGGCATGACGGACGAGGAACGGGCGCTGTACCGCTGCCAGTACCGCAAGGGCGAAGTGCTGGATGAAAAGGCGTTTCGCTGCGCTGTGAGCATGGGGGATAAGCTGCTGGACATTTTCGATGACCTTTGCACGGAGCATCAGGAAATGGTGGCCAAGGCTTATTACGAGGCATGGGAGCGGGGCGAGGTGACGGAAAAAGACAGAAGCCGTTTGAAAGCCCTGAACGCCAAGAACCGCGCCCGGTACGCCGAGTGCCCCAAGGAGGACCCGAGGCGCAAGGGGATGTTTGCCCCGGTCATTGCGGCGCTGAACAGCGCGGCGGAGACCGATGAGGAATAAGGAGGACAGGAACATGGACATTTCGAGCTTTGGCATTGCCAGCGTGGCGGTCATTACCGTGATCTGCTATCTCATCGGGCAGGCGGTGAAGGCCACGGGCATCAACAACAAGTGGATTCCCATTATCGTGGGCGTTTCCGGCGGCGTTTTGGGCGTGGTTGGAATGCTGGTGATGGCGGATTTCCCGGCCACGGACATTCTCACCGCCATTGCGGTGGGAATCGTGAGCGGGCTTGCCAGCACAGGCGTGAATCAGATTGCAAAGCAGCTTTCTAATTAACAATTAGGCATGGGTTCCATGCCATGAATGTGGGGCAATCCCCCCCTTTGCATACGGCGAAAACGTACCGTTTCGGTACGGGAAAGCCAAGGGAATATTCTCTTTTGAAAAGAGAATGTCCCCCGGGCCCCCTAAAGAGAAACGCGGGGACGCCACCGTCCCCGCACCCCTCTTGGCACAAAGGGACGAGGGCAGCGGCCCTCTCCCCTTTGGAAACCCCTCTCCCGGAGACGAGAGACGGGGGACGGGGACGGACGATATATATATATATATATAAAACAGTTAAAAGCGGCGGGAGCCGTGAAAATTCTGAAAGGAGTACAAGAACATGGAAAAGAAGTATGCGGACATCATCAACGAGGGCAAGTCTGCGGGCAAGACCGTGGACGAGATCAATAAGGAGCTGGCTGCGGCCGGTGCCGATTTCCACCTGAACCCCGATGGCGGCGTTTCCGGTTGGAGCGAGGCCGAGATGAAAGAGGGCTTTATGCCCGGTGAGCCTGCCAAGGAGGTCCAGCGCGGCCCCGACATGAGCCGCCGGATGGACCTTGCCGGGACCGAGCAGACGCAGACCACCGCTGCGGGCATCTACAAGGTGACCTATGACGAGAACGGGTACGCCGTGAAGGCGGTTAAGGCTTAAACGTACCGTTTCGGTACGGGAAAGCCAAGGGAATATTCTCTTTTGAAAAGAGAATGTCCCCCGGGCCCCCTAAAGAGAAACGCGGGGACGCCACCGTCCCCGCACCCCTCTTGGCACAAAGGGACGAGGGCAGCGGCCCTCTCCCCTTTGGAAACCCCTCTCCCGGAGACGGGGGACGGGAGACGGGGGGACACAAGTGAGAGAGGGACACGGAGACAGGAGAACGGAATGGTTGCTGCATTTCAATGCGCGAGAGCGCAGATTTACCACAATACGAAGAAACGGACCCCGGCACAGATCAAGGCGGAGACCGGGTGCACCCACATCATGAACGGCTACCTTTTTAACGGGAAGTTTCAGCCCCTTGGGTGGACGGTTATCGGCGGAAAGGTCATTTCCAAGGACGCCTATCAGGACTGGGGCATTTCCATTGGGACGGACGGAATCCCGAAAATGGGGACGGAGCGGACGGTGAACTTTCTTTCCGGCATTCCCATTTTAAAGGACGGGGCGAAGCTGATGCGGAGCCTGACACCGGACGTGGCCCGCAAGGCGGAGCGCACGGCGGTGGGCTGGATGGCAGACGGGAAAATCGTACTCTGGTGCGACAAGACCGCCATGACGCGAGACCAGCTTCAGGCCAAAATGCTGACGCTGGGGGCAAAGGATGCCCTGATGCTGGACGGAGGCGGCTCCACGCAGGGAATTTTCCCGGCGGGCAAGGTGGTGAGCAGCCGGAAGGTGCCGACGCTGCTGTGCTTCTGGGAGCAGGACCCGGAGCCGAAAGGAGAAAAACCCATGAATGTTGAGATCAACGCCTATTCCAAGGCGAAGGACGGGAGTAAGAAACTTTCCACGAATTTCACCGTGAAGGAGTTTGCCTGCAAGGACGGGAGCGACGCCGTTTTGGTAGCTCCGAGGCTTGTGATGGTGCTCCAGAGCATCCGAAGCCACTTCGGCGCGGCGGTGAACATTTCCAGCGCGTACCGGACACCGCAGTACAACGCCAAGGTGGGCGGCGTGACGGACAGCCAGCACTGCTACGGCACGGCGGCGGACATCACCGTGACGGGCAAGACCCCGGCGCAGGTGGCGGCCTACGCACGGCAGCTCATGCCGGACTGGGGCGGCGTGGGCATTTACACAAAAAAGGGAAAGTTTGTCCACATTGATGTGAGAGAGACCAAGGCCGACTGGACCGGCTGATTTTAAGAGAAAGCGAAGGAGGGCTGTGCAATGGCTATGCAGGGGGACGCCTATCTGATCCCAATCGTGGTGCGGCAGAACGATGTGGTCATTGAGCCGCAGATGGTGGAAAAGCTGGTGCTGAAGATTGGCAACATTGCACAGTTTTACCCCGGAGGGGGCCTGACCTACGCCGAGGGGCAATGGTACTTTTCCTTATCGCAGGAGCAGAGCCTGCTTCTGCCGGAGGGAGATGTGGAGACCGGGGGGCGGCTGAAGCTCCCCTGTCAGGCAGTGGTCGGGTTCCGGGGACCGGATGTAAATATTCGGGCGGCGATCTTAGGAGGTGTGATCTGATGGCGAACAAGCGCTCTACGTTTACGCCCAGCGCGTGCCTGATGCCCATTGTAATGGAAATTCAGGACGTGGTGCTGAAGGTGGAGACCGGAGGCGGCGGGAGCTATCAGGAAAAGATGGTGACGCCCTCGAATGAGCAGCAGATCGTGACGCCGGACGCCAACTTCGCGGCCCTTTCCCGCGTGATCGTGGAAGCTGTCCCCAGTGAGTACGGCAAGGTGACCTACACCGGGGACGAGATCACGGTCAGTTAAATTTCGTTTGAACCCCCATACAGCCACGGTTGATGGGGTCATAAAAATTCTTTTTTAAAGGAGAGCAGAGACATGGCAAAGAAAAATCTTCTCATCAACAAGGTTGCGTATGAGGGCGTGGAGGAAGTCAAGATTCCCCTTCAGGACGGTAGCGGCAGTGCGCGGTACTTGGAAACCAGCGACGCCACCGCTGCGGCCGGCGAAATTCTGACCGGGAAAAGCGCATACGTAAACGGCGAGCTGGTTGCGGGCTCCATGCCGAACAACGGCGCCACCGGCGGCACCATTGCAAAGCCCACCGACACCATCACCATTCCCGCAGGCTACACCGAGGGCGGCAGCGTGGCGCTGGACAAGGACAGCGCTGACGCGATTGTTGCCAAGAACATCAAGGCTGGCGTGACCATCCTTGGCGTGGAGGGTGACAGCAACGTGGTGGATACCGAGGACGCCACTGCGGCCGCAGGCGAGATCATCACCGGCAAGACCGCTTATGTGGGCGGCCAGAAGGTCACCGGTTCTATGGCCAGCAACGGCGATGTCAGTGAGGACATCACCGAGGTGGCTCAGAAGGTGACGGTGCCCGCAGGGTACACCACCGGCGGCACCGTGCAGATCGCCGCCGCCGAGCAGGCAAAGATCGTTTCCGGCAACATCAAGGCCGGGACCACTATTTTGGGCGTTGAAGGTAAGACCAGCGTTGTGGACACCGAGGACGCGGACGCCGCTGCCGGTGACCTGCTGGAAGGCAAGACCGCATACGTCAACGGCCAGAAGGTGACTGGCACCACCACGCTGCCGGTGATTTCTCTGGCGGATGGGGTTCTTTCTATTGCTTAATCGTACCGTTCCGGTACGGGAAAGCCAAGGGGATATGCTCACTGCTCCCGCAGGGGGGTATTCCCATACCACGGGCAAGGGGTAGGTATCTTTGGCGCAAAGATGCCTCCCCCTTAGACCCCCACCAGAAACATGGGGGACGCCACCGTCCCCCATACCCCCTCTTGGCACAAAGGGCGAGGGGTGCGCCCCTCTCCCTTTGGAAACTTTCTCCCCATAGGACGGGGGACGGAGACGAGGGACAGGGGACACGCCTTTGGAAACCAGCCCCCGGAGAGGGGGGACGGCGCGGGGACGAACACAGCACATGAGAATTGAAAGGAGAGCGCTTCATGCCAAGTCCAAACGTCATTGTCAGCGGCAAGACCTACGGCGGTGTGGGGCGCTTGTCCATTCCCCTGACCGCAGGCGGCGGGAACGGGGACTTTATCTACATCGGCGGAGAGCCGGGAGACCTGCCCCAATGGCAGGCCAATGTGAAAATCGGCGGCGTGAGCTACAACGCCGTGAAACGGGTGACGCTGCCGAAAAGCGGCGGCGGAGAGGCCCAATATCTATGCGCCGCCGGGACGTTTACAAGCTACACTGTGAATCCCGGCAGCGGACACATTAACATCGGAGACTACGTGATGATCGAGGCGGGGATTTTCCCCGGACTATCACTTTACCCCAGCACGAGCCTTTACCCCAGCAGTGAGGAAATGGCCATCGGCCTTGGGACGGATTCCACCAAGGCGCAGGGCATTGCCATGAATGACGCGGAGGCGGGAGGCGCGGTGCTGGTATATATCCCGAAGGCATAAGGAGGGGCGGACATGGGAACTGCATGGAGCGAGGTCATTTCAGATCATGCCATGGTATTTATTGACGATGTACGCCTTATGAATCAGGCGGAGGAAAACCCGGCCCGTTTTCTCAGGCGCATGAGCCTTTACATGAAAAACGCCATTCCGCTATTTTCCCGCCCCCCGGAAATAATCGCCTATCTTAAAGAGGGATTGACGGAGCCGGACTACCGGGACGGGGCGTGGGTATCGGATTTACAGAGCCTTGCCGGGGAGACGAAGGTAGAAACGGGCTTTACGGGCTACGAGCTATTTTCCTGTGCGGAGCGGGTGACGGAGCCGGACGGGACGGTGATTCTCATTCCCTACCCGGAGGCAAGCTACGATAGCGAGACCGGCGAGGTGACATTCCCCCAGCAGCGGGACACCGGAATTTCCTACGAAATGGACTTTTATACGGACGGGACCTTTGCTCATGACCTGACCGCAGAGCAGAAGCGGCTTTTAGGGCTGTGCATCGCCTCCGTGTGGGACGAGCGGTTCTTCCGCAACTGGCTCAATGACGCGCCCAAGGTGCATGACCGGAGCTTTGACGCCCCCAATGAGCCGCAGTACATGGAAAAGGGGAACAAGAAGAAGCTGCAAAACCGGAGCCTATTGAACGAGGAGATGCGGAAGTATGAACAGGACTGCACCTACGCCACGGTGTTCCGGGCGCAGAGGCGGCGGATGGAGCTTATTTAAAGGGAGGTGCGGGGCATGGCGGACGCCAAACGCGGCATGAAGAATATCAGCCTATTCGGCGGCAGCGGCAGGCGTACCAACGCCCCGGCACAGTACCGGGACCGCAGGCGGCAGTATTTTGCCTCTGCCACAGCGGCGTTTATGGAGGCATACGCGGAGTACGCCACGGACGTTGTTTCCGCACGGATGCAGGGGCTTGACCCAAAAGATTTTTACCGATGGAGCCCAAAGCGCATCCGCCTTTCCGACACCATTAAGCAGGGGACCAGCCTGAGCCGGAAAACGGATGACCAGAAAGCGTTTTTAGTGGCAGACAGTGCCGTGGACTACATCCCGGAGGGGGCCAAGGTAGAGACCATGGGGTCTACGTGGCTGGTGACGAACCCCGCCAATCTTTCCTCCGCCGTGGGGAGCGGCATCATGCGGCGGTGCAACGCCGTGTGGCGATTTCTTGACTGGTACGGCAACGTCATGGAGGAACCCATCTTAGTAGAAAAGGCGCAGGCCAGCGCCACGGACAACGATTTTCAGGACTCCGTAACCATTATGAAGGGCTATTTCAACATTACGTGCCAGAAAAACGCGGACACGGAGCAGTTGTACCAAAATAGCCGATTGATTTTAGGGCGGCGGGCTTACCACATCACCGGCTATGCCGACGTGACACAGGAGTTCACCGGGGACGATGAAAGCTGCCATCTGTTATATTTCACGGCCCGAATGCAGGAACCGAACCTTGAAACCGATGATATGGAGGCGCGGGTGGCCGGGGGAAAGAATTTTTCATGGGCGGTATTTGTCACCGGCGCACCGAGGATGACGGTGGGGGACGCGGCAAAATTCACAGCCAGCTCACAGCGCTGCGGAGAGACTGTGGAAAATTCCAAGGAACGCCCCATTGGCTACGTGTGGTCCTCTGAGGACCCAACGGTCGCCACGGTGGACAGCCAAGGGAACGTGACCGCAATATCGGTGGGAACGTGCCGCATTACGGCGGCGCTGGACCAGAACCGGGCCTACGGCGGGAGCTTTACCGTTTCGGTGGAGGCCACCACGGAGGAGGACGCGGCGGTGAGGTTCTTGAAGGACGTTCCCCGGTATATGGCCCCCTATGATATGGAGACGCTGGAGGCGGCGCTGTTTATCGGCGGGGCGAAGCAGAGCGACACCGTGAAATGGAGCGACGGCGGAGCCGAGGACGGGTCCTACACCGTGACAGTGAATGGAAACACCTTAACAGTGCGGTGCTGGGGGGACAGCCCCACGCCGCTGCACATTGAGGCCGCGTGCCGGGGGCAGACCGCCGCCGTGGACATTGAGTTGGAGGGATTTTAATGGCGGAGCGATGCCCCTATGCGGTGAGAAAGCCGGGGAGCGTGAGCCTGCTGTGCGAAAAGCAGACGGGGAAATACCCCATCTGCGGACACCAGCATTTATGCCCCCAGACGGGGAAGTGGGAGAACACGGCGATAGCGGCCCGGTGCCCGCTGAGAGAGAAGCAAATTCCGAATATCTGAAAGGAATGATTTGAATGGAATTTAAACGGCTGACGGAGGAAATGCTCATGGGGGCGCGGGACTATGTGCCCCTGATGGAAAAGGCGGCGTTTGCGGCGGAGTGCGCCGGACGGTGCTTTGACCGCATGGAAGTGCGGGTAGGGGGCGGCGAGGTCATCCCCTATTTTAAAGAAAACGTGGAGCGGCGGAGCCGGTATCTCATGGGTGGGCTTGTACGCCTCTATTTCCAAGCGGACTTTGAGCCGGTGGAGGGCGAGACGTACTTAATGGCGGCGGACGATTATGACCGCTGGGCCGGAGGGCACATCTTCAACCAGATCGACCGCATGAAGGGGAGAAGCCCCGCACTGCGGGACAAGGCGTTTGACCTGCTGGCAGACTACCGGGACACGGAGAAAATGCTGAAAACGGAGATTTACGGGCTGCTTCAGGCCATGAATGACCCCGTGAGCCGCTTTCAGGACGCGGCGGCACAGAGCATGACGCCGGAGGCCATGAAGAAGGCCATGGCGGAGCTGGGCGAGGTGAAGCGGGAATTTGAGGCCCTGCGGCAAAAGAAGGGCGGCAGAAAATGAACGCCGCCTTTGAAAGCCCCACATATCCATTTGAACGGGTACAACCCGGCTTCCTGACATTCCGGGGGGCGGAGGAAATCCCCTATAAGCTATTGACGTATCTCATGGACCTGCCGCTGCCGGACGGGTATGAGCCGGTGGATGACAACGCAAGGCCGAGGGTCAGGCTGATGAAATACCTGTGGCATGACGGGGCAAAGCCGCTGGGGGAGCGATTGCCGACGCCCAAGGAAAAGAGCAGTTTGCTCTTTGACGGGAATGAGCCGGTGGTAGACACAGAAGTGATGCGGCGCAAGCACCCGAAGGGGTATCGCCTTTACGCACAACGCTTTTGGGGCGAGGCGCAGACGGTGGCGCAGAGCACGATCAAATGCTACATCGGGCGGATATTTTCGCAGACGCCGCTTTCCGCCCGCATCGGGGTGACGTTTGAAATTCTATGCTCCGCCGATCAGGACACCACCACGAAAACCGACGCCTATTCCAGAGCCTACGATATGGAGCAGTGCATCATCGAAGCACTGCATGGGGTGAATATCGCGGGTGTGGGCGTGTGCGACTTTTCCCGGGCGGCCCACGCGGACAACGGCAGCCGCCCCGCCTATGACCAGAGCGGAACGGTGGTAGGCCGGGAGCTGAAGATGAGCATTCAATGGGCGGAGAGCGAGGGGGCGGACAGCGACACCGTGACCGCCTATTAAAAGAAAACAGGAGGACAGCCACAATGGAATTTGCACAGCTTTTAATCAGCGCGGTAACGGGAAGCGGCGTGACCGCCATCATTCTGGCGCTTCTACAGCGGCATTGGGCCAAGCAGGACCGGAAAAACAGCAGGGATGACGCCATGCAAGGACGGTTGGACGCCATTGTGGACGCACTGAAGGTGCTGATGATCGACCGGGTGCGGTGGCTGGGAGCGAGGTACATTGCAGACAAACAGATCAGCCTTGTGAACAAGGAAAATTTGCAGGATATGCACAAGGCGTATAAGGCGCTGGGGGGCAACGGTCATCTGGACACGGTGATGAAGGAGATTGACGAGCTGCCTATCGGCAAATAACCATTCGGATATTGGAGAGGAAGGATTTAAACATGGAACTCTCACGGAATATCAAGCGGGCGGCGGACCGCTACGAACCCATTGAGACCGCCGGTATGACTCTGTGGCCCATCCGGGTCAGCGAAATGGACGAATTTGAGCTGGCGCGGCCGGCGGTGGACATTGTACAGCAGGCGCTCCCTGTGCGCTATGCGGCCATGCCGCTGCTTTCCGCCTACTGGGTCATGGACATGGAGGCATTGGAGCGGGGGGAGGAGCCGGTGGGCCTTTTTAACCGGGCGCTGGCTTTTTTGGCTCTGGCGCTGCGGCTGGGAGAGGACCGGCCGCTCTCTGACCGCATCCGGCTGTTTCATGTGAAGCTATCCGCTGAAAACACAAATGATTTAAAGGGAATCAGCTTTACATGGAACGGAGAGGAAGAACTCAGCATTACCCCGGTCAAATTCCAGCGGCTCCGGGCAATTCTGGCCTATCAGAACGGCATTGAACTGACGGATGAGGACGCAAACCCCGACCTTTTGGAAGCGGAGGCGGAGCTGGCGCGGCGGAACGGGCCGAAGCTGAAGCGAGACACGGCGGAGCTGATTTCCGCCGTGGCGGCACTGACGGGAATCGAGGAAACGGACATAGACAAATGGCCCATTCTAAAGCTCCGGCGGCGGCAAAAAGCGCTCCAGCGGGCGGCGGATTATCTCATCTGCGGCATCAGCGAGGGAAGCGGCACGAAATGGAAGGGAGGGAACCCTGTCCCCCACCTTTTCTATGACCGGGAACGGGAGGACGCGGGGGCCATGACCCCGCTGAGTCAATTTACCAATTCGGAACAAATTTCAAAGGAGCGTGAAACAACATGATTACTTTCACCGATAAGCGACTGTATGCAAAGGGCATTTGCTCCGCGCAGATGCAGGACCCCTCCACCGGGGAGGTTTTGAGCCAGAGCGATAAGTTCTCCACCGGCAACATTCAGTTCTCCGCCAACACCGACCCCCTGCGGGCGGGCCTTGGCAATGGCATTGCCACCATCATTGCAAGCGACAGCGACACGCAGGTGAACTTCACCCGGGCGGACTTCGACATGATGACGAAGATGATGGCCGTGGGCGGCAGCGTGAGCTACAACGCCATTTCCCCGGTGTGTCAGACCGTGGAGGCCACCGGGACCGCTCTCAAGGCGGATGTGAGTAAGCTCGTGCCCGTGGCGCAGTACGGCTATTCCACCATTTTCTGCTATGTGCAGGAGGTGGGCGTAGGTTCTTCCTACGCCGTGGGCGGCGTGCCGTACCCCATTGACCCCGCCACCGGCGACATCACCGGATTTACCGCAGAGAGCGGCAAGACCTATAAGATTTGGTACTTTGCCCGCAAGCCCGCCGCACAGGTCGGCATTGTGAACGGGGCGTTCAACGGGCGCATCGTGCACTTCACAGCGCAGATCGCGGTGTACCAGAATGTTTCCGGCAAGAACAAGGGCACCCGCTGGGGCTGGGCGTATCTCATTGTGCCCCGGCTGTATCTGAACCCGGACGGGGCCAACACCACCGGTGACCAGAGCAACTACGATACCACCACCATCACGGGCCGCGCCATCAACGAGGACGCCGACGTGATCTCCGCCGAGTGCGACGCCTGCGGCGGCATGGGGACCGTTGCCTACATGGTGCTTGTGCCCGATGAGGAGAGCGATGAGGTGGCCGGAATCGCAGTCATCGGCGGCGTTGTGAGCGTGGCGGCCAGCGGTACGGCGCCTGTTAACGGTAAGCTGGTGATGAAGAACGGTGAACTGGTGACGCCATCTCCGGCAAGCCTGCTGAAGTACACCCTTGACGCCGGGACCGCCACGGGGACCACGGTTTCCGCCGACGGCATCGTGACCGCCGGGTCTACGCAGGGCAGCGGGACGCTGACCCTCCAGTACCCCGCCGAGGGCGAGGCCAAGTACACCGCACAGGCGGCGGTGGAGGTCACGGGGGACTAAAGTACCCTGAAAAACAGAAAATCCGCCCTACTCTAAGCGTTGGGTAGGAGGGGCCGAGCGGGGCCGGATACCGGGATTTTTCCGGCGTCCGGCTCCGCATTTTTATCTCCGGCGGACGGGAGGGCATGAAAATTTTCATGCCTTGGCGTAGGTCAGGGACCATTTTCGTGGGGTCACGAAATTGACAGGAAGGAGCGGGGGGATGCGGGTCAAGCTATCGGCCACGGTGACGGGGCTGGACGAGGACATGGCGGCCATGGAGCAGCGGTTCGCGGCGGCGCTCACCGGGGCGCTGCCGGCGCTGAAGGACGAAATGGCGCAGTGCCTTGCAGAGCACGTACAGCGTGACGTTTATGACCAGTTCACCCCCACGGAATACCAGCGGCGGGGGGACGATGGCGGCCTTGCGGACATTGAGGGCAATGCGACCTTTACCATGGGCGAGGACAGCGTTGCCATGGACTATCAGCCCTCCGGCGAGAGCGAACAGGTGGAAAACCCCTTGAATGGGGACGCGCTTATCGGGCGCATTGAGCACTTGAACCCGGAATATGACTGGACCCGCAAGCCCCCGGCGCGTCCGTTCTTTGAGAATTTTGTGACGGAGCTCATTGAGGGCGGACGGGCCGAGGAAACGCTGGTGCGGGCCATGAATGCACAGGACGGAGGACTTTCCATTGAGACCAACGGCTACGCGGGCCGGGACGGTGACGAGGGATATTGAGAGTAAAGGCGGTGCGGTGAAGCATGGCACAGATCATCTTTAAGGGCGTTCCCGATTTTACGGAGGTCCGGGCAGAGGTCACAAAAATCAAGCAGGAGATCGCGTCCGTTTCCGCGACGCCCATCAAACTCACCGGGACGGAGCAGGGGCTGAAGAATGCGGCCAATGCAGCCGGGAGCCTTGCGGGGAATCTGCAAAAGGCTGCGACCTCGTTTGACGCAAACGGCAACGCCGTGCGGCAGGTGACGGAGTATTCCGCAAAGCTGGGCGAGACCACCCGGGTGGTTGCAACGCTCAATCAGGAGACCGGCAAGCTGACCGTGACGGGCCAGACGGTGACGCAGAATTTCCTGCGGCAGGCGCAGGCGGCGGAAAAGACCGCTGCGGCGGAGCTGAAAGCCACCCGGCAGGCAAACGCCTATCTTCAGCAGCAGGCACAGGCGGCGCAGAGCACGGCCTATAATCCCACGGCCATGCAGCGGCAGATCGAGGGTATGGTTGGTATCGGGAACGCCGCAAAAAGCGCAGCGGACAGTGCCAACGTATTTGAGCGGGCATTTTTGGATGCCTCTGACAAGGTACAAAGCGGGGCCAAGCAGGCCGTCGAGCAGACCGGGCTATTAGGGGACAGTTTTACCAACGTTTATAAGAAAATGTTGGTATGGCAGGTGATGGGAACCATCGTCTCCAAGACCATCGGGGCGTTCCGGGACGCCGTTTCCACCATGAAATCCGTGGACGATGAGCTGGTGACGGTCCGCAAGGTCACAGGTTTTACGGCAGAGCAGATGGAGGCTCTGCGGGACAAGGCATACGAAACGGCCAGCGCATACGGCGAAGCGGCGGACGAATATCTGAACTCCGTGGCGGCTTTTGCCCGGGCAGGCTACGGCGAGCAGGCGGACGCCCTTGCGGAGCTGGCGACGAAAACAAAGCTGGTGGGCGACACCAACGCGGAGACCGCCCAGCAATTTTTGCTGAGTGTGGACGCGGCGTATCAGTACAACGGCAGCGTGGACAAGCTGACGAAGGTGCTGGACGGAGCCAACGAGATCGACAATAAATATGCGACCTCCATTGAGAAGATCGCCGAGGGCTTGGGAACCGTGGCCCCGGTGGCGGCACAGGCCCATGTCGGCATTGACGAGCTGACCGCCGCCATCGGCACCATTACCGCCGTGACCCAGCGCAGCGGCAGCGAGGCGGCGCGGGCTTTCCGGGCGCTGGTTCTGAACATCGTGGGCGACACGAAAACCGAAATTGACGAGGGGGTTACGTGGACCACCGGCGAAATTGCGGGCCTCAGGGACGTGATTCGCCAATATGCCCCGGCGGCCTATGAGGCGGCCAAGGCCACCGGCGAGGTCATTGACCCCATGGAGGCCATCGGCGGTCTTGCTCAGAGCATGAAGGACGGTCTTTTGACCGAACAAAAGCTCATGAATATGGTCAGCGATATCGGCGGCAAGCTGCGGACCTCGCAATTATTGGCGCTTATCCAGAACTGGGATATGTACCAATCCATGCTGCAAGACTACGGCGACGCCGTTGGCAGTGCGGATAAGGAAATTGAAAACGCACTGGATAGCTGGACCCGGAAAACGAATATTCTAAAAAATGAATGGACGGAGTTCATTTCCCACATGGTGAGCACCGACGCCATCAAGGTAGGGCTTGACGGTCTCATCGGCGTGGTGGAAATTCTGGACACAGATTTCGGGCGGCTGGTGGTCACGGCGGGGGCGCTGTCCCTTGGCCTTGTGGGCGTGCAGGCGGCGGCAAAGGGCGCAGAGGCCGCCATTGTGAAGCTCAGTGCGGCGGGCATTGCCATGAACCCGTGGATTGTGCTTTTGAGCGCGGCGGTGGCGGGCTTTGGGCTTTTGTGGGACGCCACGGAGGACACCCGAAAATCCATTGACGAGCTGGACACCGCCATATCCGACAACACGGAAAAGCTGGAGGAAAACCGGCGGCGTCTGGCTGAAATCAACGCCCTTGGCTGGAACGAGAAAACGCCGGAAATTCTGAATGAAAAGGCGGCGCTGGAGCAGGAAAACGCCGAGCTGGAACGGCAGATTGAAAAGCTCCGTGAACTGGAAACGAGACAGTCCAGCCGCACGCTGAAAAGCGCCGGCGGGTATGTGGGGACCGGTGAGACGGAGTATCACCTGACCTCCATGGGAGAGAGCCGGGGCGGTGCGGAGGCGCTGGGTCTCACCGGGCGGACGTTTGGAAGCTACGCGGAGCTGACGCAATATCTTGACCAATACATTCCGGAGGCGGCGGAAAAGTCCCGGCAGGAATTGGAGGCGCTGGGCGTCCAGTTTGAGGAGACGGAGAAAAAAGCCTATCAGACTGGGGAGACCTACGAGACATCCCTCATCGTTCAGGCATCGTCCCTCTCTAAAAAGCTGAAGGAGAACCGGGGGGACCTTGGAGACCTTCAGGAAGAATACGATTCCGTGACCACGGGGCTTGCGCGGTTTGCACAGGCCCATGAGGTATTGGGGGATACGGCTTCTGACGCCAAGGCCGCGTTGGACACACTGAACCAAGCGTATGACGCGGCGGCAGACTATGCGGCCACCTACGGCGACGCCGTGGAGGTGACGGGAGAGCAGGCGGAGGCGGTATCGAAAACCTATCCCAAGCTGGCGGACAGTATTGCGAAGGTAGGGGACCAATACGTTGTGTGCAAATCCTCTGCCCTGAATGCAGCGGACGGGCTGATTGCCGCCAACGGGCGGATTTCCGGCAGCGCAAAGGCCACGGCCAAGGCGACGCTGACCCAGCTCAAAAGCATTGCGGCGGGGGATCAGGAGGTTGCAAGCCTTGCCATGGCGGCGTACAGCGCCGACCAGTCCCGGGAAAATTACGAGAATCTGAAAAACGCCTTTCTTCTGAGCACGAAGGCGCAGGGGGCCATGAACCGCCTGCAAAACGCTATTTCGGACTCTGAAAAATACGGCTATAACGCCTCGACAGACAGCGCTTCGTCCTCCGGGACGAAAAAATCCGGCGAATCAAGTTCCTCTAAATCCACGAAGGATGCGGAGCTGGAGCGGCTGAAGGATATTGTTTCTCTGCGGAAAAGTGAGCTGACGCTCATGCAGGAGCGGGGGGACAGCACGGCGGACCAGATCGCCAAGATGCGGCAGATACAGTCCGCCCTCCACGATGAGGCGGAATATCTGAGAAAAATCGGGGGCAGTCAGGCGGACATCAACGCCCTTTCTACCGAGCATTGGAAGATCACCAAGCAGATTCAAGAGCTGCAAAAGGACCTTTGGAGCGAGCTTGAAGATGCGGTCAATAAAAAGCTGGACGAGGCGGCGGAGGCGCGGGACAAGCAGACTGCCGCCATCGACAAGCAGATCGAGGCGCTGAAGGACGCCAAGGAGACCGAGGACGAGGCTCTGAAATTAGAGGAGCTGCGGGCGGCGGTCATTGAAAAGCAGAACGCCTTATTGGAGGCGCAGAGCGAGCGGACGGTGCGGGTATTCAACGCCGCCACAGGGCAGTGGGAATGGGAGGCCAACGCCGCCACGGTGAAGTCCGCCGAGGACGCCTACGAAAAGGCCAAGGAGGATTTGGCGGAATACGAGCGGGAGCTGGCGCTGCAAAAGGAAATTGATGAGCTGGAGGCGAAAAAGCAGCTCATTGAGGACACCTATGACACCCTGAAAGCAGAGTGGGAGAAGATCACGGACAGCCTTCAGGAGCCTACCCGCGAGATCGATGACATCCTCAGTGACCTTGCCGCCAACGGCACCCCGAAGATGCGGGAGCAGGTAGAGGCGGTCAATGACATTTTAGGAAAGCTCAATGACTACATCGCCGGGGCCATGAATGATATTCAAGCGGCGGGAGAGCAAGCGGCGGCTGCGGCCTCCGGGTCCGGCAGCGGCGGGGGCTACCATTTCGACTACGATAAAAACCCCTCCGGCGGCTGGACGGACGCGGAGATGAACGAGGGGTTCAAATCCTCCGGGTCCAGCAGCAGCGGATGGCGGGACAGCGCCGCCGAGGCCACGGGGACGAAAAGCGCCGTGCGGGGGGCGGACCTATCCCGCCGGACGGACCTTGCGGGGAAAACCGTGGGGCAGGGGTCCATGAACGTTACGTATGACAAAAACGGGTATGTGGAAAAGGCCACAAACCGGACAACGAACGCGGCGCGGCGGAACAAGGAAGTGGCCAGCAGTACCTACGATTCCGGCGGCATTTTGCAGGGCATGGGCGGCATTAAGGCCACCAGCCGGGACGAGATCGTGATACCGCCCATTCTGGCGGAGAAGATGCTGGAGCCCAGCGCGGACAGCGTATTCCAAAAGCGCATGGGCGAATTGGGCTGGCTGTACGGCGCGGGAGACAGGGGACAGGCACCCCTTGAAAAAACCGTGATGAGCCGGACCAGCTATGACCACTACGGCGACAGCTACAGCGTCAACGGCGTGAAGATCGGGGCGGAGGCTGCCAACAATCTCAGCATCGCACAGGTCATGCGGGCGCTGAACAGCGGGGCCGGGAATTTGGGTCTATTCAAGAATTAAGGGAGGCGGGACGCATGGCATTATTTCAACCGACGAACATCTATCCTTCATCCCTTGGAGAGCTGGGAAACGGCACGGTGGACATCACGAAGCCGTTGACCGTGAGCTGGCAGGTGAACGGCAACTCCGCCATGGCGGCGTTTTCCATCACCATTTACAAAAATGACGAAGCCTCCACCAAGGTCTACGAGACCGGGAAGCTGACGGACGGGTGCCCGTTCTACGGGACGGACTACGCCGGGAACACGGTATTTTTCAGCTACACCATTCCGGCGGAGACCCTTAGCGGCGCGGGAATAGCAAACGGGGAGCAGTATAAGCTCATCATTCAGCAGTGGTGGGGGAGTGCGGACACGGACAGCGTGACGCAGCGGAGTGCGGCGGTTTTCCGAACACGGACGGAGCCGGTATTGACCATTGCGGACATTCCCTCGCCCCTGACGGTGCGGAAATACGCCTTTACGGCACAGTATGAGCAGGCACAGGGGGATTCTTTGAACTGGGTGCGCTGGTACTTGGCGGCGGCAGGGCAGGAGGAAACGCCTCTTTATGACAGCGGGCGCATTTACGGCACGGCGGAATTAAGGCTTGATTATGACGGTCTCTTTTCCGGGACGAATTACGCGCTCCGGGCCGTGGTGCAGACGGAAAACGGCGTGGAGGCGGACACGGGCTGGGTACAGTTCCGGGTGGAATACGCCACCACGGCGGTGAGCGGGGCCATGGAGGTGTGCGCCTCGTGCAAAAGGTCCGGCGTAAGGGTGAGCTGGCCGGGGCTTTACTCCGTGCCGGGAACGGCGGCGGGGGACACCGGGGTTTCCGGCGGGAAGCTCTTTTTAGGCGAGGGGGGCAGCGTGACGTGGGACAGCGTGACGGGCCAGAGCATGAATTACCCCCAGCCGTGGAGCCTTGTATGGCGCGGGACGGTGGATGTCAGCCGTGACAATCCCATTTTGACCATGGGCCTTGATGGCGGCGGCAGCGCCGCCGTGGTGCTGGGGAAATCCGGGATTTCGCTCACGGTGGACGGAACGGCGGTATGGAGCGCGGAAATCCCATGGCTCACGGCGCAGGATGAATGGGCGCTGGCCATCACCGGCGGGATGATCTATCTCCGGCAGGTGACATGGGTAAACGGACTCTACCCGGCGGTAACGCTGTATCCGGGGCTGACGCTCTACCCATACGGCGGGGAACAGGAGCTGAACATTTTTTCCGGCGGGTCGGATATGACCGGGAGGGCAATCACCGCCCTGACGCTGGGGGGCGTACAGCGGTGCGATTACCTTTATGTGACCGGGGCGGCGCTGAGTGAGGCCGTGCTGAACGAAATTCTCTCCGCTGCCGGGTGGACGCCGGGGGAGTTTTCCGGGGACACCCTGTTCCAGACGGATTTTTCAAATGGCTTGCAGGCGGGCAACCTGAATTTCTCCGGCACGCTGACGGGCTTTGCCATTTACCGCTACCACGTAGGAGACGCGGCGCTGGAGCCGGTGGCGCAGACGGAGCTAAGTCAGCGGGCGCTTTTCGACTGCGGGGCGGTCTCACAGCAGACATACCGCTACTATATGTTCGGCCTTGGACAAACGGAGGACGGAGCGGAGGTCATTGTGACGGACGCCCTTATCTCCGAGACGGTGACGCCGGTATTTTGGGACTGGACGGTTTTAGAGTGCACGCAGGACGCGGAGGGCGGCTACCACCCGGCGGCGATCTTCCGCTTTTATCTGAATGTTGCCAGCGGGGACATTCCCAACAACAACAGCCCCGGAATCTTGGAAAACTTTACCCGCTACCCAACAGTCCAGCGCTCCCCGTGCGATTACCGCTCCGGGACGCTCTCAGCGGCTATCGGACGGGTTTTGGCAAGCGGGGAATATACGGACACCAACGAGGTGAGAAACGCCGTGTACGGCCTTTCCACGAGCCGGAACACTCTGTTTTTAAAAGACAGGCGGGGAGACCTCTGGAAAATTCAGGCCGGCGGAGCCATTGCCATGAGCACCATGGACGGAAGCCGGCAGCAGGTGCAGACGGTGACGCTGCCGTGGGTAGAGGTAGGGACCGTGAGCGGGGCAAGAATTTTTCTGACAGCGGACGATGCGCTGTTTTCGTAAAGGGGGCAGAGGACATGAATCACGCGGAGCGGATGAACGATTACCGCAAAATGCTGCGAAGGCCCTTTACGAAGCTCTGCCGCCTGCGGTTTTTGCAGCCGGACGGGTCCACGGCCTTTGCTCTGGACAACAACCCCACGGGGCGGTTTGCAGGAACCTTTATCGCGGACGGGAGCATCAGCGTGAACCTCAACAACGGGCAGCGGCGCAGCGCCACGGTGACGCTTGCCAACTTGGACGGGGCCTTTGACTACAACATCAACAAGGTCTGGTTCGGGAGCCGCATTGCGCTGGACGAGGGGCTGGTGCTGTCGGACGGGACGGATTTTTACATCCAGCAGGGGGTATTTCTTGTGAAAGACCCGGTGGAGACCATGGACCCGACGAAGTGGACCGCCCAATACAACCTTGTGGACAAATGGGCGGATTTGGACGGGACGCTCTTTGGGTTCTTGGAGAGCACCTACGAGGTAAAATCAGGGACGAACGTATTTGCGCCTATTACGGCGCTTTTGAAGCTGGACCGGGGGAATGGGGAGCTTATCGACAACGTGCCGCCCATTTTCACGGAATACTACAACGGAAAAACACAGGATTTGGCGGACGGGACCACGGCCCTTTTGACCAACGCGCCCTACACCCTCCGCATTGACAGCGACAACGGCAGCTACGCCGATGTGTGCCTTGGTCTTGCGGAAATGCTGGCGGCGTGGATCGGGTATGACGCCTCCGGGGCGCTGCGTATCGACCCCTCTCAGGACGATATTCTGGATTCTGACAAGCCCCTTGCATGGCAGTTTTCACAGAGCGAGGCGGAGCTGCTGGGGTCGGAGTACACGGAAAAAAACACGGAGGTCTACAACGATTTTATCGTTATCGGCGAGGCCGTGAACAGCAGCGCACAGGTGGCGGGGCGGGCGCAGAACCTTGACCCGGCCAGCAGCACGAATGTGAGTCGGATAGGGCGCAAGACGGTGCGCTACCGGGCGGCGGGGTACTCCACAAAACGGCAGTGTGAGGACCTTGCGGTGTGGAAGCTGAAACGGTCGGCGGCGCTTCAGAAGTCCGTTTCCGTTTCGTGCAGCCAGATCATGCACCTGAATGAAAATGAGATCATCACCATCGTGCGGAGCGACAAGCCGGGTTCCCCGGTGGAGCGGCATCTGGTGCAGGGGTTCACAAGGCCCCTGACTTGGAACGGGCAGATGCAGATTACCGCCGTGTCCGTTCAGGATTTCCCCACGGCCACGGTGACGAGCTGGCCGGAATAAGGATAGCGGCCCCGCAAGGGGCAGGGAATAAAAAGGAGGAACAGTTTATGAAGAAATTTTGTTGCGGAAAATCGGCCGATA
>ERZ1024365.35-NODE-35-length-31942-cov-11.305109_pt1 | contig 31942 bp, 40 predicted proteins | sample MGYA00520788_ERZ1024365 | MGnify/ENA primary metagenome ERZ1024365 (study PRJEB33242, sample SAMEA3444265) | Homo sapiens | biome: Host associated; feature: Gastrointestinal tract; material: Stool | place: Uganda | collected 2011-01-01 ... | reverse complement strand
AATTTGGAAGAAGAACAGGCTAAGATTGATGAGAAGATTAAAATCAAAGAGGAAGAGAAACAAGCGTGGGCTGATGCGGTATCTGATATAGAGAGAAGTAATAAGATTTATCTTGCTAATTTGAAAACTGGTCAAAAGAATGAATATGATATTTTGAATCAGCGATTGACAAATGTCACAAAATTCAAAGATGAGCTGGAATCTCTTTATAGTCAGATTGCTTATATTAGCGGACTTCAAACGACGCTTGGAAATGGACGATTATTAAGTCAGGAAGAAATCAATAACGCATTAAAGAATCCCTCTTCTGGTAGCAGTGGAGGAAGTAAGGTTAAAGATATTATATCTGGTGTTGTTGGTGGCGCTGGAATTATTGGTGGAATTATTAGCGGAGGAGCTAGTGGCATTGCAAACGCAATTAAGGGTAATTCTTCTTCGTCTAAAAGTTCATCTTCTAGTTCGTCTAATAGTTCTGGATTAAATGCGGGTCAAAAGAATCAGTATAAATATTTGTCTAATATAGTGAGTAACCCAAATAGTTCTCAAGGTCAAAGAGATTGGGCTAAATCTGAAATTGACAAAAAGAGTTATCTGACTAAATATGCTGATGGTACAACTTCTGTTCCATCTACAGGATTAGCTATGGTTGGTGAGCGAGGAAGAGAAATGAGAGTATTGGCTAAAGGTGATGGAATCATTCCTCATACAATCACTGAGAATCTCATGAATATCGGTAGATATAGCTTGCCTCAATTCACTAAAATGGTATCAGGTAGAACTAATGATGGAAATATTATGAATATTAGTAATTTGTCGTTGTCTTTGCCCAATATAAATGATAATTCTTCTATTCAAACTATTCAGAAAGCATTGTTAGATTTGCCTAGTAAGTTAAAACAAAAAGCGTATAGCATTTAATGTTATGCGCTTTTATTACATAATAAAGGGGGTAAAATATAAGTGGCAGAAGATTTAGGAACTAAACTAACGCAAGGCATTATAGATTGTATTAACATAAAGTGTGGATCGTTGCCATTCACCAAGATTTATAGAGGTGTCGTTGATGAGATTTTAGCCGATAATGAATATAATATTCTTTTCAATGGAAACTTATATAATATCCCGACTTATGGCAACAGCACTTATGGAGTAGGAGAGGTTGTTAAAATTGTAGTGCCTCTTAATAATTTTAATGATGCATTTTTGCTTCCTAAAGGTGGCAGTGGAGGTGGTGGAGAATCTGGTGTTACTTCTGTGAACGGTAAAACAGGTGATGTCGTACTTGGAATAAATGATATTGCAAATCTGTCCACCTTATTAAATAGTAAACTGGATAAAAATGGTGACGGAAGTAATCTTACTGTCGATTTTCCTATTGCTGATACAAGAGAGAATATTGACAGCGGAGAAACCATGAAAATTATCCTTGGTAAAATCGCTAAATATCTTAATGATATTAAAGATGTGGCGTTTACTGGGGATTATAACGATCTGGTAAATAAACCAACTATTTCTAGTGGTACAGTTGAAACGATAAACGGAACTTCTCCGATAACAGCGACAGCTAATTCGGATAAAAGCGCTTATACTATTACACATGATAATAGTGGAGTAACGGCTGGAACTTACAAATCTGTGACGGTTGATGCTAAAGGTCATGTGACAAATGGTACAAATCCTACCACACTGTCGGAGTTTGGTATTACAGATGCTAAGATTGATGGCAATACAATTACATTGGGTTCTAATACCTTAACACCGTATAGTCCATCTAATCCACAAGATATTCCCGTAACATCTGTGAACAACAAAACTGGTGCGGTCGAGTTAACTAAATCTGATATTGGATTGGGTAATGTAGAAAATAAAAATTCTGTGACTATTCGATCTGAAATTACAAGTAAAAATGTGACGGATGCTTTGGGATTCAACCCTGCTACCAGAGATATTGCCACAGAAACAGCAAATGGCTTAATGAGTTCTAGTGACAAAACCAAATTAGATGGGGTTGATAGTGGCGCTCAAGTTAATAAAATTGAGTCAATTTCTGTTAATGGAACAGCTCAAACTATAACGAATAAAAATGTCGACATTGCAATCCCTATTAAGCTAACAGATTTAACTAATGATGCTGGATTTATTACTAAAACAGTCAATGATTTAACAAATTATTACTTGAAGAGTGAAACATATTCTCAACAAGAGGTTAATAATTTAATTGCTAGTATTCAAAAAGTAACGATTAAAATTGTTGATACTTTGCCGACTACTGGTGAAGAAAATGTAATCTACTTTATCTCTAAGACTGGTTCTGGAAACGACTCTTATGATGAGTATATGTGGATCAACAATAAATGGGAGCTTATTGGGACTACTGCTGTGGATTTGTCTGATTATTATACTAAAGAACAGACTGATTCTCTATTAGATAATAAAGCTAATTCTAGTTCTTTACAAGCTCATATTGACAATAAAAATAATCCTCATGAGGTGACAAAGAGTCAAATCGGTCTTGATAATGTTACTAATGAGAGACAATATAGTGTAAATAATCCTCCTCCTTATCCCGTGACTTCGGTCAATGGAGATACTGGTGATGTGGTATTATCTGCTACCGATGTTGGAGCGTTGCCAATTACAGGTGGAACATTGACTGGAAATTTGACTGGACAATATATCACTGGGACTCGGTTACAAACAACTGCAACAAGCAATCATGATGGTGATTTTGCGACACTTTATGATGGATGGATTTATTTTAGAACTCCGAGTGAAGTATTATCTGATATTGGCGGTTTCGCTTCTAGTAATATAACGCAGACTTTGGGTTCTAGTACAACTAAAGTACCATCGGAAAAAGCTGTTGCCGATGCTATCAGTTCTGCTGGTGGCGGAGATATGTTAAAAGCTAACTATGCTACAAAATCCGATACTATTGTAGATGAGGCTTATAAAGCAGAGCAAGATGGTGATGGTAATGTTATTTCTGAAACATACCTAAAAAAAGATCAGTTTTTTGATGCGCAAAATGACACTGGAAACCCAGAGTTAAAAGGAAATTTGGATAAACTGATTTTAGGAAAACGCCCTGATAAAGCTACAGGCGTAGCTGTTGGAGAACATCAAGAGATTCAATTTGATGATTGGGATATGTATAGTAATGCAACGATTGGTAGACACGGCAATCACCTTCAAATTGTGGATCAATACGATCAAAATAATAGCACAGTCATTCTTTTTAATGAATCAGGAATCCAAGTTAACGCAGGGACAACCTCTCCATATTCTGCCGCAATCAAAAATGTGCTTGCTCCAACCGAAGATCTTGACGCTGCCAATAAGAAGTATGTGGATGATGCTATAGCGGCAAGCGGAGGTGGAGAGGATAAATTCTTTGATGAAATGGCAGATACAGGGAATCCATCTCTCAAGACTAATCTTACAGCGTTAGTTTTGCCCAAGGACGAACAAGAACTTAGATTAGGTTCGGGGAATAGTCAATCTTTTCTATATCATCTTAATGACACTTTGGCTATTAGAAACGCCGCTAATGGAACATACAATGGAATTACGGTGGGAGTATCTCAAATAAGTCTTTACGATAGTATGCAAGGGACTCCTCTTAAAAATGTAGGGACTCCAACAGAGGATTTGGATGCAGTAAACAAAAAATATGTCGACTCCAACTTCTTATCTCCTACTGGTGATGGTAGTAATTTAACTGAAACATTTACGCAAGCAACCACTAGGGCAAATATCAATACAGGTGAAACTCATTCTACTATATTTGGTAAGATTAAAAAGTGGTTTGCTGATCTAAAAACTATTGCTTTTACTGGGAAATTTAGTGATTTAACAGAACATCCGACAACGCTTAACGGATATGGAATTACTGATTGTGAAATTCATGACGGATTGATTAGTATTGGAGATAATAGCATAGAACCTTTGACTTCCATTCCTATTGGTGGAACGACTATTGGTGGAGTTAAGAATGGTGGAAATGTAACCATCAACTCTGATGGTACAATGACGGCTAGTGGAAGCGGAGGAGATTATTTACCTCTTAGTGGTGGTACTCTTACTGGAGAATTAACGATTAAGAGTGGTGGATTAAATGTCCAGAGTGACAACACGAGTCTAATGAATACAACCATTACTGGGAAAGAAACTATTGTAAGTCCGACAACGGGGACAGATTTTCTTAATTTGAGTGCGTATAAAATAGAATTTGAAAATTCCACGAACAACATTATTCCATTCTCTTTGATTACTGCCGATGACCAGTCTTTCACTCCTAATACTACAATGAAGGTTGCTTATGATTTATATAATAATACCACTATAACTGGTAAGAGTATTGTCATTGACACAGATGATACTAAAGGTAAATTTACTGTAACATCTGACAGTATGAGTTTTTATGATGTAATGGGTTATATTAACGATTTAAGTTTCGCCAATGGTAAACTTACTTTGAACTATAAGCCAGAAGATCAGTCTACTTATACTATACTCATAGACTCAGTAAACAATAAAATAAGTTTCACTGGTGTAGCAGAATCTCCAGAGGGTTCAGTTAATAACTATGGTACTATTGATGGAGTTAAAAATCCGACAACCACTTATCAAGTTGCGAATAAAGCGTATGTAGACCTTCTTTCTCAATCTGTAAATTCAGCTCTTACTAGCCTTACTAATGAATTTAAATCTCAGTTAGCGGATAAAGCTCCTGCTTATCAATATAGTACAACCGATTTAACTGCTGGAACATCAAGTTTAGCAGAAGGAACTTTGTATTTTGTTTATGAATAAAGGGGAATAAAAGGAATGGCAAAAAATGTATATGTTGGGGTTAAAACTCAAATGCCCTCAGTTAAAACGGTAACAATAACTGGTGGAAACATTTCTACTTATTTCACTGTAGTTAATAGTTCATATTATTTCAAGCCAGCCTCCACAACCTCAACCGTTTTTACTACCACAAATAAAGGCGTTCATAGTTCGACAGCGCAAACAACATTGACTGCTCTAATGGATATGACAAATGTGAGTATTACTTATTCTTATTCGTCAGAAGCTAACTACGATAAGTTCTACTTCACGAAACAAACATCATCTGGTACTACAACAAATATAGCTAATGGCTTATCTGGTTCTACTACAACAAAAACTTGGACTGGTACAATCAACAAAGGAGATATTCTTACCTTTAAGTACACAAAGGATAATTCTCAAAATAGAAATGATGACCAGTGTACTTTTTCCAATATAACTATTACCGTATCTACTGGAACTGGTGGAATAAAAGAAGTAGCTAGAAAAGTAAAAAGTATTTATGTCGGAGTTTCTCCATTAGATACACCTATGAATTCCAGAACATACGATACCTTTCTTGCAAATGCTGGGAATGGTGGAACTGGAAAATTATTTACAACTACAAATGGTTATTATGCTACTGGTGTTGAAGATATGACTAAATGGACACAGGGTGTTCCGTCTTCGTCACAAATTGGTTGCTTTAGATTTATTCCAACGAATACTTCTGGTAAAGGAAGCGTTGGATATAGCAAATATAAGGTAGATGAAATGGGAGATGGAACTACTTTTGTATTCAGAACAAAGAACCATAACCCATCAACTTCTACGGTAAAAAACAGCTTGAATATTTATGTGAACGATGTATTGAAATTTATAAATGATATAGATGGATATAGAACTTGTTCTCTTACATTGAGCGAGAATGATGTTGTAAAATTAGAATATGTGACAAATAATCCATACTCTTTAACATCTACTACAGCATATAATACTACATTTGTAGAAATATTCATGGGAGCGCCCGCTGTAGCTAGGAAGATTATTGCGGCTTATATTGGGGACTCAAATAATATTGCAAGATTATGCTTTGGAGGTTCTTCTAAGATTACCAAGATAGCAGAGCGCACTTTTACTGGTACAGCAGGAGCTAGTGGCTATTCTAATTCGGCTTCTGTATCTTCTAGCGACTTTGTTCCTAAAGGTATTATATTTATGAGATTAGCTGGAGGTTCTGGAAGTTACACAACTTGTCAATTTGGATATTACGATGGAACGACATCTTTTTTTGGTATGAATTATCCTATGGGTGAATTTACTGTTTACACTAGTGGAAAGTATGAAATTACAGAGGATTCCAATATTAGCGGAACAATAAAAATGACACTGCATACTGGAACATCATCTAATAATACATTTATGGGAACATATAGTTGTTTAATGTGGGGGTGATTATATGGCGCAAGATCCTTCTATATCAGTATCAAATTTTAAGATGGGAACAGTTACTTTATCTGCTACTAATCAAACCTTAACCATTCCTAATATAGGTTTTACTCCTCAAGATGTTAGAGTTATTCTCACTACTTATCTTGATGTTCCTAGAACCGATACAATAGTTGCTTGCCAAAATAACCAACAGTTATATGCTAACTATACCAGTGATGATGGCTTTTATGTGGGAACAACTACAAAAGGAACTATAACTTATGGCGACACTACGACGATTAAAGGATATAGTAGTAGTTATAAATGGGCGGCTGGAACTTATTTTTATACGGCGTATAAGATTTAGGGTGGTGATATATTGGCATATATAGTTACCGCAGAAGATATGAATTTGATACAATTAAAACATCATAAAAGATTTATAAAAGTAAATCTACTAAACTATGATTGGCAAATTGTAGATAGTCTTGAGTCAGATGTATTTGATGGCTCAATTACCATTGATGCTACATCTGATTTAAGAAGATCTTGTAATATTAGTATTGTTGTAAAAGATAAAACATTCACCGTTGGCGAAGGAGAAAGAATCTGGTTAAATAGATACATTCAAATTTTTATAGGAGAAGAAAATCCTAGAACAAAAAATACTGTTTGGTGGAATATGGGGATTTTTCTAATCAATAATCCTCAAAGAAGTTTTGATGTAGAGACAAATACTCTTATAATTGATGGATTGGATTTGATGTCGCAATTAACTGGTGATAGAAATGGTTATATTCCTGATATGGAAATGGTAATTCCTATTGATAGCGATATTACAAAATCCATGCAAGACACTATTACCCAATTTGGCAAAGTAAAAAAATATGCATTGGATGATATTAAACAGAAAACACCAGAGGAGTTAAAGTTTGAAGGTGGAACAAGTGTCTATGAAATTGTATCAAAATTAAGAGATTTGTATTATACATGGCAAGTATATTTTGATATTGATGGCACTTTTAGATTTAATCCAATTCCAAACGGTGAAGATGATAGTGTAACATTTGATTTTACAGATTTATCCACAAGTCTGATTACAAATGTTTCGTCTAGTCTTGATTTATCTAATGTAAAAAATGCTGTAAAAGTGTATGGAAGAGTATTGGATGATGGTAGCCAAGTTGAGGCAGAATTGAAAGACGAAGACCCCAACAGCCCATTTTATGTTGGTGGGAATTTGGGAGAGATATGGCTTCCATTAGTTCAAGATGATAATATTATAAATCAAGATCAATGTGATGATAGATGTAAATATGAATTGATTTTACATTCGAGATTTAATAATAGCATTTCTATAGAATGTATTCCAATTCCATTTTTAGATGTGAACCAAAAGGTTAGAATACAAGACCCCGATGGAAATATTGATGATTATTTGATTCAAACAATAAATATGCCTTTATCTTTTGAATCAACAATGTCTATAGAATGTATTAAGGTATATCCTGAAATAAAATAATAAGAAAGAAGTGATATAATGGCAGATATTTCATATAATCCAACTACATGGGTAGATAATCAGACTCCTGTTGATCAGTCTGCTATGAATAATATTGAGCAAGGTATTGTTAATGCTGCAACTCAAATAAACACAAATACAGCCGCTATTGCTACAAATGCGACAAATATCGCTAAGAATTCCTCTGATATTGCCGACTTGCAAGCGGGGGGGGGGTACAGATGTGACAGATGTTACAAACTACGCAGGGTTTTTAACTGGTAGAACATCTTCTTTAGCTTCTCCTTTTGGATATGGGTCTAAATATCTAGTAGATGGTGGGGTTGAGGATCACCAAGAAACAGGTGAGTGGGTGGAATCTGGAAATTTGTATACATTAAGATTATTTTATGAAATAGTACTCCCATCTACAGCAGAAGAAGGATATTTTATGGGGGATGTTGTTTCTGGTATAACTATCCCAAATAAATCAAGTTCTGGCGGCTGTAATATGCAACTCGTTTTGACGGTTGATGGAGAAGTGTATAGGTTTGGCATTAGAAACTATTCTTCCTCCACAAATTTGACAAATATGACTATTGGCATTGTACAACCAGTTTATTTTAATATCAATCCAGCGGATAAAACCTGTTGTATTTCATACTTAAATGGTAGAGGAACTTATTATGGTAACGATATTGTAACTAATTATGCCACAGAAAGTTCTTTTGGTTTTAAGTATTGGATTGATAGTAATCAAACAAAGAACTCTTTTAGTAGCTCATCAATTGCTTCATCAAATTCTTATATAAATATGCTTTTTATGAATTCTCCAATAACTTTTAAGACAAGTATTAAAGCTCATTTAGAGTGTTCAAATTATGGTAGTGTTCCAAGCGGGAAAGTAACAAATCATTATTTTATAGGTTATAAGAAAAAACAATAGGAGTTGACAAAATATGGCTTTAACAAAACCTATTTTAGCCTCCATTTCTGCTTTTGATGCTCATTATGATAAAATTGTAATTTTCAGCGTTCAATCTGGGCAACAAGTTATTGGTAATACTTTAACTATTATAGATCAAGCTACTGGAAGTACGGTATATAATCGATATGTTGAGACATTTCAATATCAACAAACTATTCCAGCTAATACTTTAACAAATGGGAATAGTTATCAGGCTACGGTTGTAACTAAAGGTGCAGGTGATGAGACATCTCCTGCTTCTAATCCTGTCCAATTCAAATGCTTTACGACTCCTATCATTTCTATAAATAATATTCCTGATACTGGTATAGTAAGAGCTTCTAATTATGTTTTTACTGGTTCTTATAGTCAAGCTGAAAATGAATTATTGCAATCGTTTGAATTCAATTTATACAATTCAAATCATGTATTACTATCTACGAGCGGTGCTGTTTATTCTCAAACTATTCAATATCCATTCTATGGATTTGAGGATAATACGGCTTACTATATCGAGTTGATCACCTATACGGTTAATGGAATGGTAACTTCCACTGGTCAAATATTATTTAATGTTGATTATGAGTCTCCTAATTTCTATAGTATTAACTCTTTGGAGAATCTATGTCAAACAGGACAAATTCAGGTTTCTTCTAATATTAAAATTATTGAAGGAAAATCATATCCAACGCCACCAGAATATATTGACGATAAAGCTGTAGATTTAAGACCTGATGGTTATTGGGTGCGATTTGATGAAGGATTTTCTATTGATAAGGATTTTACATTAAAGATGATCGGACGAGATTTTAATGATAATTCTCAAGTAATAAATATGAATAGTTCCAATAATGATTATACCATAAAAATCAACTATGTGGTAGACAATTTTACTTATGATAGTGAAAAGGCGTTTTTTGAGTTATACGCATATAATAGTAATACGAGTGACTTTCCTTATTATATTAAATCTAATATAATAGATAAACCAGAATCTACAGAAGATATATTTTTATGGACGCGTAGAATTGGTAGTTTGTTTGATATTCAAATTGAGAATATGGGGGTGGAGGCATAATGATATTCTGTGGGTATAATTTTTGTTCGGATAAAGATTCCTTATCTCCCACTCCTACAAATTCTCAGGCTCTAAATGTTATTACATTAACCAATGGAATTATAGATTATTTAGGAATTAGCAAAAATGTTTCCGATAGCTATAATACCAATAAATTTGATTGGGATTATGACACCATAATGAACGCGGAGTTTAATGGAAATTTAAGTGGGGGTAATATTGACCTTCTTATTAATAATATTAGTGCATTGAGAATCAAGCGGAAAAAGAAAACGAAGTTTAATTGGATTACACTTAAAGAAATCAAAGTAACAAAAGTTGATGATTTGAACTTCATTTATATTGACAACTTTGCTTCGGCTAGAGAGACTTATGATTACGCCTTAGTACCAGTATTTGGTAATGAGGAAGGTAATTATATTATCAATAGTGTTTATAGTTCTTTTAGCGGTCTATTTGTGGTTGATAAAGATAATAATATCCATTTATATCAAGAATGGGAAAATAACTCTAAAACTCAAGTACAGAAAATGGGAATATTTGAGCCATTTGGGGAAAAATATCCTACCATTATTAAAAACGGCAAGTTGAACTATAAACAAGGTTCGGTATCAGCTTTGGCTAGTGTTTCCAATTTGCCTCATGTTGATGTTGACTTAGAGCGCAATCATTTAGATAAAATCAATGAGTTTTTCTCAAATGGAAACGCTAAGATATTGAAAGATGGAAATGGAAATGCTTATCTTGTTATGATTACAGATGACATTTCCCAGAATGACATTAAAGTATTAGGGAATGCTGTATCTTCAATTAGTTTTAACTGGGTAGAAATTGGAGATGTTAATTCTCAAAAAGATTTGTATAATAATAACTTAGTTGACTTTTTAGAGTAAAGGAGGGAGAAAATTGGAAAAGATTAGTGGTTATACTGGAGCAACCTACCCGTTTACAGATTATTTTGAAGTTATTACTGAAAGCGAATATGGTTTGTGGACTTGGGATTCTTCTGATAGGTTAGATTATGAAGAGATGGAAGATGTAAACCAAGATCACAATTTGTCTTTTAAGGTTAAAAAAGATATTCCTCAACTTACCATAGAAACTACATTGTATCTTGGGGGTAGTGATACTATGGTCGTTGTGGGCAATCCGTTAGTCAACGGAACTACAATAAAGACTAAATCAACCAAAGAACCAGATGCTACAACATGGGTAGCAACCTATGAGGCGACTGATATTCCTTCTGGAGCTACATTGGTTTTGCCAGTAAGCAACATGATGCAGTACGATCAAATAAGTTATACTTTTTATTTTTCTCCCGAAACTTCTAAAACATACCGAGTCACAGCTTGGGTTGCTGATAATGAAAGTAGTATTAGTCGGCTAAATATCATCAACAATAAAGCAGAATGGTTTACAAACGAAGTTGGATTTAGTAATGGAGTAATGACACTTAATATTCCTCTGATTGATGAACAAGGTAAAGAATATAATAAAAGTAAATATCTTGATGTTGGATTTATTGTTTTTGTTCCTCCTGTAAATATTAGATTTACCAGTTACCCACAAGTATCAATAAATGGAGACACTGATTATTTTAATCTATATGATACCAGAGGAGAGGTTTTTTCTGGTTATTTTAATAAAGATTGTTTATATGTGCTAAAATTTGCAAATACGCTAATAAATTTTGGTACTTCAATAAGAAAAAGAAGTCAAATGATAGTATTAAATGTTTAAGGTGGTGATTTGATGTCAATTTTATATCCAGATTTACCTAGAACAACCTTTCCAAATGATGTTGATACTATCCCATCTTATACAGATATTACTAGTGCTAGCAATTTATCTTTGGTTAATATGATTCAAAATTATATGTTACAAGGGAATTTCGAGGCAGCTCAAGCATTGCTAGCACAAAACCCTGCTCTGTCCACAAAGATAATCACCGCTGATAAGATGAATAAAAACAGAGATATTATTGTTGCATTGGAAAGATATTTGAAAGGCGATTATCAAGATTATATTGACTCTTTGCAAGTAACATGGGAAGAGGCTGCGGATAGGTTTAGCTGGCAAGGAGAATATCAATATAATAAACTTTATCAAGAAGATAATATTCTTGGATATGATGGAAAGCTATATGTTTGTATCAAAACTACACCTTCGACAGGTTTAGTTCCCACTAATACAACTTATTATAGATTGCTAACGATCAAAGGTAATAGAGGAGAAAGTGGAACTGGCTTATCTTTCGTAGGAGAATACGATAGCACTCAAGAGTATAAAACGAACGACATGGTTTTATATGAAAATAATTTATATGCCTCCTTGTTAGATAGCAATACAGGAAATAATCCTGCTACAAATACAACATATTGGGAGTTAGCTTTAGAGCCTGTTCATCCTGCTACTTATATTATTGCAGAAGATCAACCAACCACTCTATCGGCAGGAGAATTATGGTTCAAGCTTGGAAAGGTTGTTGATTAACATGGCAAATCTTTTCACGCAAGAGCTAATGGAAGATATTCATATTCAAGACAAACAGAACTGGATTGCGTTCAATAATTATCTGGCAGGAGGAAATTATAACGCTGCAAAAGCTATTTTGGATGCTAATCCTAGTTTGGTTAGCAAGATATTCGATCAAAATAGATTTAATAAGCAGTCTGACGGTTTGATTGCAATCGAGCAAAATATAAATGATAATACTGAGGGTTATCTAAATAACCTTCTCATTAAACAAGGAGAATTGATTGATAACTATCAAAACAAAGGTTTGTGGTCTAGTTCTAATGAATATCAACAGAATAATCTTGTTTATGATTCTAATGGCGATTTTTATTTTGCAAAAACCGATATTCCTGCTGGTTCTGAATTATCGTATGATGGTTGGTTGAAATTAGATTTAACTGGTGATAAAGGAGCTTATGGAACTGGATTTACATGGCGCGGAGAATATGCTAGTTCTACCACATATCAAAAGAACAATGTTGTAAGGTATAACAATGCTCTTTATATCAGCAAGACCACAACAACTTCTGTACCAACCAATACAACCGACTGGTATTTGTTATGGACTGCTCCAACAGAGGTTGAAAAGTTTGAAATTATTAACAAACAAATAACAAAAACTTATGATGCCATTGTTGGAACATTTAATGTAGGAGAAAGAAAGGTAGGAGAGGGAATTTATATGTGGAATGGAGAGAAATTGAATAAAGGTAAAATATGGTTTGTAATAGAGGCGGTGAATGAATAATGAGTACAAAATATGTAGCTATGCAACAGGTTAAAGATGCTAGCTTATCTGATATGATTAACATTGAAAATATTCAAGCTACACATACTGACACAGTGTTTGAGAGTTCGAGTACGACAACTAACTTTATTCTCACCGTTCCCTTCTTGGAATCCAGAGATTTTAATGATTCTGGATTTATCGTATTTACTCCTACTATCTCCAATGGTTCTCCTCTCGCTGTAACTGTAAATGGACAAAGATTGACTGCTGTAAACTCTAGTGGTTTGGCATTAAATGTTGGTACATTAAATGCTAATATGGTTTGTGTGGGTAAAATTTACAGTGATAAATTCTATTTTTTAGATATTGGAAACTGGGGAGCAAGTTCTTCTACGACTAATGCTGTTCCGTCAGATGTATTACTTGGTAAGAAATTTTTAAATATGAACGGCTTATCTCAAACTGGCACAATGCCTAATAATGGAAATGCAGATAACGCGATTGTTAGTGGCACATTGAGAAGCGGGTACACTAGCGGAGGAAAGATTACTAATTTGCTTGCGGAAAATGTGAAGAATGGAATAAATATTGGTGGAATTACTGGAACTTTAACTTCTATTTCTGACATTCAAGGAACACAGGAAAATGTTGTCGCTTTAGAAAATATTTCTTCTGGAGAATTTGTACAGAAGGTAGCGGATATTTTAGATCCATCTTTAGCTAGCAACCCTATAACTGTTTTTAATTATTCTACTGCATTAAAAGATAGATTTGTGGTTATACATCCCGCCTACTCTGGAACTAGGGTTTATCTTGTTGATATAGATAATAATGTTCCAAGTAAGACTCTATTAGGCACCATAGATACAATCAATCATAGTGAGTATAGTTTTTGCAAATTCGGAGACCATTCTTTTATTGTATTTTATACAGGTACTTCTAGTGGTTCCACTGGTTCTTTTAGTGAAGAGAGTTATGGCTGGGCGTTTGTTGTAAATATGGATTTTACAACAAAGACACTTACCACTGGAACTAGCACTATGGTTTTTAATGATAATTTACTAACGGGGCTTCAAGGGGTTCGTCCTTTTGGATATGAATTAAAAAATAACACTGTTGTTTGTTTTGGAAGAAACACAAAAGATGATCACCAATATTATTTAACTTTAATTAAAATTAATCCTACATCATATGGAATAGTAGCATCTAATAGTTATACTCTTCTAAGAACATATAGTGGTGGCGATTCATTTTCTGTTATACCAAGTGGCAATTCATTCTTATTGGCGTATTTTAGTGGTTCTAATTTAATCCCTTATGTTAAATGCTATAACTATACCAATTTAACACTTTCTAGTAGCACTTACGAGGTGCAAGCTGGGCATGGCTCTGATAGTAATTTTTTTGAGGTTAATAATAATATTTATAGCATCGATACTTATTATCAAAGTGGTTCTGCTGTATCTCCACATTATTTTGTTACAATGAATAGTTACTCTAACATAGGAAGTAGTAGTTTTAAAGCACAAACCATTACTTTAACTCCAACTGTAGATGCTAGCCATTATCAAATGTATGCTTTTCAAGACAATAAAGGGCAAATGTTTTTAGTTAGAAAAAATGTTGACGAAAATTCTCATGTTTATTTTATCTTAAATAAAATTTCCACATCGGGAGTAGTCGGTGATGATGCGATTTATAAAGACCAAAATAAAATACTTAAATCTTCCGTTGGAAATTCTGGTATCGTAGATTCGACGAGCAAGGTCTTTAATTTTGTTCCCATTTTAGGATATGCTAACAGTTATTATCCATATTTTCTAAATGTTAGCGAACATGGAATTATTAAATATCAAGATCAATTAGATGGAATCTCTTTATATGATGCTGTAATAAATAGTGAAACTAAAATCATAACACCATAATATAAAAATAAATAAAAGAATAGAGGTATAGCTGTGGAACAATACTGGATTGAATTGTTATTTACAATCATCACAGCTTGTATTACATGGATGGCAAGAATAATTGGGAAGAAATTAAAAGAGGAGGAAATAAAACAAAAGGTTATTATGGAAGGAATGCAAGCAATGTTGAGGAGTCAAATGATAGCCGATTATAATAAGTATAAAGAAAAAGGCTATGCTCCAATATACGCCAAAGACTCTTTTGAAAATTGTTGGAAAAGCTACCATGCATTAGGCGTTGATGGCGTAATGGATAGTATTCATAATGAATTTATGGAACTTACAACTTCCAAAGAAAGGGAGGAATAAAATGGAGGATGTAAAATTTGGTGCGCTACCATCTCCAAAAGATGATAGAGATTATAAAGCCAAAGATCATATCTGTAAAGGAATTAGACCTGAGAAATATGAGCCAGAAGAATATGCTCCCGTTCTTAATCAAGGGTCTGTAAGTTCTTGTGTCGCTCATTCTTTAGCCACTATGAAATGGTATCAAGAACATAGGGAACGCAGGTCTTATGATGAGTATTCTACTGATTTCATTTATCATAATAGAGCGGAGAATGAGTGGCAGGGTTTGGGGATGTTCACAAGAGATGCTTGTAAACATTTAGTTAATGAGGGTGTTGCACTCAAAAAGAATATTTCAACTAATACAGAATATCCTAACAGTGATGTTAAAAAGCTGGTTGACAAATATCGCAATGAGGCACTGAATTATGATGGGGAAAAATATGTTTCGCTAGATACGGCAGACGACATTTGCGAAGCTATTTTTCAGTACAGTGCTTGTGTTATTTGTATCGAAGTAAAATCTAGTTTCAGTAGTTTTTATTTCAAAGATGAAAATAACATGGTATTACCTGTTCCAAAATCTTCGGAAAGAGATTTGGGGTATCATGCTATTTGCGCTGTAGGATATAATGAAAAAGGTATTATTGTACAGAATAGTTGGGGAGAAGCATGGGGACATAATGGATTGGCTATTTTACCCTATGATTATCCAATTAGAGAGAGTTGGGTCGTGGTGGATAAAGTGAAAAGATGGGATATTATTGAAATGAAAATCGGCAGCAAAAAGTATAAGAGAAATGATGTCGAATATGAGACGGATGTTGCTCCGAAGATTATTGAAAATCGCACGATGGTGCCGTTGCGTTTAATTGCCGAACTTTTGGATGCCGATGTAGAATGGAATGAGCGTACGAGAAAAATTGTCATCAGGAGGTCGTTCTAATGGAAGATAGAAAATATACGATTAAACATAGAGTGTTGGATGAGAAAACTGGTAAAGTCAATATTGTCGAAGAAGAGTTTGAAAATAATATCACTAGCACGGCAACCTATATCACTCATAAATGGTGTGTTGATAGAGCTAAGGCTTCTAAGGTCAAAGATACTTTTTATACTGACCTTAGAGATGCTGTAAAAGTATATTATTATGAAAATGGGGCAGATAAGACTAAGATTCTTGATATTAAAGGTGTTCATGTAGATGAGCATGAGTATCTTTATACTTTTACTAAAGATGATGGAACTAAATTTAATGTGGTTATTAGATTGTAATTGGAGGCGATTCTTATGATTAACTGGAAAGTAAGATTTTCTAACCCTCTTTTCTATGTGAGTATTGTATTGTCTATTGTTTCTCCTATTTTGGCGTATTTTGGTTTGAGTTGGGATCAGATTACCACTTGGCAAACATTTGGCAAGTTGTTTGTTGATGCTGTTCAGAATCCTGTTGTAGTCGTTGCGGTTATTGTTTCTTTGTATAATACGGTGATTGACTTTACGACCTCTGGTATCAGCGACTCTACTCAAGCTCTGACTTATACTAAACCGAAGAAAGACTAGGTGATAGTTAATGATTTATAAAAAGATTTTAGACCTTATTGTGAGAGATACTTCTGAATACGGAGCTATGCCATTGCAAATGAGTGGACAAGAAGCTACGAAGTCTGTTCGAGAAGATTTTGCATATTGTTTTAATAATGGTGATTTTGATGTATTTCTTGATGGTAAAAGAATTCCACATGAACTCATTCCTGTAATAGCGACTTCTGATGTCCAGTTTGATAATTATTCCTTTGAGATTCCTTTTATCGGCTCTAGTGTAATTTTTGATTTGAAGTTCTATAAAGATGGTCAAGATAATGGAAATATCGCTAGAAATATTTCTGGAATGTATATTCTAAAAGCAGACGACACTAGACTTATCAATAGTTTTGTTGGTAGAAATGTCCAGATCTATTCTAAGGTTGATGATTTGAAGATTTTTGAAGATTATATTACCTTAAAGCAAAATGATTATACTAATGTAAACATTCCTCATGTATATCTGGGTGGCAAATTCAATGTTGAACTGGATGGGATTACCTATGATGATTTGACATTCGATTTTGTTTATGAAGACGAAGATAATAAGTATTATGTATTAGGTGGAGCTAACTATGCCGATAAGGGTTCTCAAAAGATTTCTTTAAGCGCAAGTAAGCCGAAGGATTCCGATGAAGATTATGGAACTATCACTGAAATTTATACTCCATTGTCATCTAATGTATTTAATTATCAAGAGCATCATTATCTTAAGATTTCCGAGGTTAGAGGATATGATGTAGAAGAGCCGACGACTGATTATATCGCCACCGTTGATGGAACTGGTACTGGAACAACTCATCTTGAGAATGTTATTGTGACGGGCGACGGAATGTTTGATCATCTTGAGGTGTTGGGTAGGATTATTATTCCCGCCCCTAGTGCTAACAACGAGGCTGCAACCAAAGCGTATGTTGATGGCTTGATTGCAGAGGTAAAAGAGTTGATTAACGGATAATGAATATTTCACAGGCTGGAATTAACTTAATTAAAAAATATGAAGGTTGTTCTTTGACGGCATATAAAGACCTCTCTGGTGTATGGACTATTGGGTATGGATGGACTGGTAAAGTGAACGGAAAAACTATAGTTAGTGGCATGAAAATCGACCAAGAAACGGCTGAAAAGCTACTGGTCGATAATTTATACCAGTATGAGAAAAAAGTAGAAAAATACGCCACGAAGTACCACTTTAATCAAAATCAATTTGATGCGTTGGTGAGTTTTGCATATAATATTGGAAGCATTGATCAGTTAACAGCAAACGGAACGAGAACTATTGCTCAAATTAAAGAACATTGGACGGCTTATAATAAAGCTAATGGTAAAGTTGTTCAAGGTCTTGTTAATCGTAGAAAAGACGAGCTTGCTTTATTTAATCGTCCATCTTTGATCAGCGATATTGCGATCAACAAGAATGGTAGCATCATTTATGTTGATGCTGTTAATATCAATGGAAATAATTTTATCAAATTGAGAGATATTGAGAAATTAACAAATTTGAAAGTTAGTTATACTAATGGACAAATTTATGTAAAATAAAATAAGGGGTTTCGTTCCCCTTATTTTTTTAATTTTTACTATTTTCTAGCTTACAGATAATATCTTCTGGGAACACGCTTGTTTCTCCGTAAAATTTATCATCCTCAAATCTGTCGGCATAGGAAATTTGCATTAGTTTAACTTTCTCTTTTGTAAAACCTAAAATTTCTCCTACATATTTACATTTCTTCTTTGTGCTAGAACCTGTCATTGTATTTTTAAGATACACAACTCTATCTCCAATATTCAATTCTTCTCCGATAAAATTATTCATTACTATCCTCCTCTACATCATAAATTCTGAAAAACTCGTGATGTTTGCCAAAATCAATCCAGAGACAATTGTCTCTTTTCACTTCTCTTGTATACAAACACTCAAAGTACATTCCCTTGATCAACTTAAACATTTCTTTTCTAGCTTCTGAAATCGTATTATAACAACCACAATTCTTTTTGTCTCCATATTCATCTTGAAACTCTAAAAGATACTTCATAATATGCCTCCTACTTTGTAATTGTCCACAACATAAACGCTGCAATAAGAATAATAATATACATCGTAACCCCTCCTCAATCATTATAATATTTTCCGATCATATTAACTGATACAATTGAGATAATTCCACATGGAATAATTGTGGCTAAAGTTTGATAAATATCAATTGTATTAGATTCAAACCTACAAGCGGTATAAAACATAATAATGAAACTTACAGCTCCCAAAATCATCCATTTTTTCATATTCTATCACCTTCTGCCTTATATAAGATTACAGAGATAATACTTCCAATAACCAACCAAATTACATAATCGATCATCTTAATCCTCCTTTGTGATAGAGTATACATCGTGAAAGTATTTGTTAAATTGATCATTTGTTAATCCTTTTAACCATTTCCAGACGCTTCTTTCGTTTAATGGAATGGAGCTTTTCGTGATAAATCTACCATGATATAATGCTTTCTTTGCTTCCATAAAATCAGCAGCATATCCGATAGTTTTGTTTGTTTCCATATCTCTAATTATATACATTATAATTCCTCCTTATCAGTAGTATCGGACTGTCACGATTACAGCATCTTCGCTTTCGTCATATTGAAAATCAATACCACTAAGTTCCGCTCCATCTTCATTTATAATCTTATAATCGGCAGCAAGACCTCTGATAATATCATCTATTCTGCCGTCTATTTCATATACTTCTTCTTTCTTTTGTTCGATCTTAACTATATTGGCTGCTAAAAGAACTATTTCTCTGTCTTCTTTTGGTAAGTCTTTGATGGTTTTTACAACTTCTGCAACAGTCATTTTATCATTCCTCTCTTTTAGATTATATATGTATTATAACTTATTGATTTTAACTTGTCAATAAAAAACGAGATATTTTTTCAAATATCTCGAAATAAATTATATTACTTTCCACTGCTGCCCAATTTACCTTCTCCTCTTTCGGATTTATCATTCATAATATCTTCAATAGATGTTTCTCGAATCTCAAGATCGGGAACGGGCAGAAAGATTACTTGGCAAATAGCTTTTTCATACGGATAAAGAATATAGTCCTCTTTAAGAGATTCTTTCTCTCCATCTGTCATATCTTTGCAAATAAGAAGCGGTTTATCATTATGATTTGTGATTGGAATCATCCAAATATCACGATAGCCTGAGTCCAAAACACCTGCTCTTTGTCCAATTCCCCTAATTCCAGTAGAACCCCTCTCTTTTAAGATTGCCACATAATCAGAAGAGAAGGAGCTTCTTAGTCCTGTTGGAATTACAGCGGTTTCGTGAGGCTGAATAATCAAGAACTTATCTTCAAAACAGGCATATACATCATATCCTGCATCCTCTTTCCTTTTGCTAGGAATTTTTGCATCGGGATGACATTTAACAAATTTAACAATATTACTCATAAAGTTTAACTCCTTCCGTCCATCCTAGTTTCGGAGTTCCAAGTGTATAAATACTATTCTTTGTTTCCAAACTATTCTCATCAATAGACATAACTCTCGATGTTACAATAATCTTACCTTCATACTCACCCATGATATGAAAATGAGTATCTTTATTTGGATTATCTACAAAGGCAATCCAATTCTCAATCGTTCCTTTTAATTCCTTCATATTCCTCTACTCCTCATATAAAATAATTTGATTTGAATTTAATGATTTCTGAACATCTATAATTCGTTGATTGTCTGATCCTCTCATGTGTAATGTTATGTCTCTTTTTTTAAGAATAAATCTTCCGTCAATCAAAATATCTATCAAAGGTAATATGTTTTGCTTTATAAGTTGATTTTTCATCAATTCTTCCCATGTATATCCAGTCCATACATATATTTTAGTATTAGGAAGTTTAATTTTTACTTGATCTAAAAGAGATTTTAACATATCAATATTTTCAACAATCAACGGTTCTCCACCGAGAATACATAGATCTCGGTGAATTCCGTTTTTATTAAGTGAATCAATAATTAAATCAATGGTTTCTTGAGTAAAATCTTTTCCACTATTATAATCCCATGTTTCTGGATTATGACAACCATTACAATGATGAGGACAACCTTGTGTATATAGTGAAACACAAATACCATAAATGTTTGCTATATCATTAAACTTAATATTAGCGTATTTCATATTAACCTCTAATCCAAATGATAAACTCTATCGTGAATATCGGCAGCTCTACCATCATTAAATGGATTTGTGCTAATATATCCACAAATTCTAAGAGCTACATTCATTTTATTATAATCATCATTCCCACATTGTGGACAATGAAATTTCAAATCATCCCCCATGTAAATATCTGTATTTCCGCAAATATGACAATAGCTTGTCATGGTATTGATTTCTGCATACATAATATTATCATAAATATATCTAATAACTTCAAGCAAGGCAGGAATATTTTTAGTCATATTAGGGGTCTCTATATAACTTAATGCACCGCCTGGAGAAAGTTCTTGAAATTCACTCTCAACCTCCAATTTAGAAAAAGCATCAATTTTTTGGCTTGGAGTAATATGATAACTGTTAGTTACATAATCTTTGTCTGTAATCCCCTCAATTATCCCAAAACGCTTTCTTAAACACTTAGCAAATTTAAAGGTAGTCGACTCGATGGGAGATCCATAAACTGAGAACCCAATTGTCGTTTCTCTTCTCCATTTAGCACAAGCATCATTTAACGCTTGCATAACCTGTAAACCAAACTTCTTTCCATTTGGTTCTAATTGGCTTTCTCCTGTCATATACTTCACACACTCATACAGTCCCGCATATCCAAGGCTGATCGTGGAATAATTATTATGCAACAAAGGATCAATAACTTCTCCTGATTTCAATCTTGCGTATGCCCCATGTTGATATAAAATTGGGGCAACATCAGATAAAGTACCCTTTAAGCTGTTATATCTAACCATTAAAGCCCTGTAACACAACTGTAATCGTTCATTCATAATATCCCAAAATTTATCAAAGTCACCCTTAGACGACAATGCAATATCAGGCAAATTAAGTGTTACAACTCCAAGGTTAAACCTTCCCCAATATTTCGGCTTATTAGGATTATAGTTTAAGGATTTTGATACATTATTAAATCCATCACTAGAAATGTCTGGCGTAAGGAAACTCCTACACATTTTATCCATTATCACTAATGGCACTGACTATATCTTCTATCTTTCGACAGTCTTCCGCTTCGGATAAGTGCCTATCTCTTACCCTACTCCCCTACACTCATCAGGGATAGTCGATACAGGTTTTGTCCCAATTTTTATATAATATTCGTGACAACTTCCCACGGTCTCAACTTATATTTTATTATATAAGTCCTAACCGTTAGCTATGATAAAAATCATAACACCCACGGGCGTGGTTCAAAAGATTTTACATGAGCTGCAGTTTTCACTTACCCATGCACCCATAAACATCACCTTTTAACTCTCTCATTTTCTTTGCAGAAATATAATCTGGAACAAGCCGTTTCGCACTGCATTCCGCAGCCAATTTTGTTAAATACCAATATTCGCTATTAGGGGTAATATTATTTTCATCAAGGACATATAACAACTTAGGAAATGCAATGGTAATTGGGTAATCCTGCTCATTGGGTACACCAGCAATTCTTTGTCTCAATACCTCTTCAATAATTAAACTCAAATCACTTTTAGTTTGTTCGTCATCTGGCTCATTGATCCACATAAATACAGATGTAAATGGGGCTTGACCATTGGTTGTACTCATTGTAATTAACTGATACTGAATGGTTTGTACTCCATCCCTAATTTCTTCTTTAATCAGGTATTCAATTTGTTGTTGTGTAAAATCAGGATGTTTCTTCTTTAGCTGTTGTCTTGATACTTCAACAAACGGGGCTAAATGAGTTAGGGTAATAGTGTTGCCACCGTACTGTGAGCTAGCCACTTGGGTTATCACCTGTGTTGCGATAGTACAAGCTGTTCTAAAAGAGTGTGGTTTATTGATTTTGACACCACTAATTACTGTACCATTTTGCAACATATCTTCAAGATTGATTAAACAGCAGTTACTCATGGGCATTGCTGGAGAGTAATCGGAATCATGAAAATGGATAATGCCTTGTTTGTGTGCCTCTGCAATATCTTTTGGCAATACAACTTTCGTTGCTAATTCTCTACAAGTGAAACCTGCAATATAATCTCTCATTGTGGGAATTATTCTTGTATCTTTATTAGAGTTTTCTTTATTACTTTCCTCATCTTGACCTGTAATTAAAAGATGGAGATGTTTGTATCTTTCTTCGAGATCGTTTTGGATAATTCTTTCTTGTTGTCGCTTATATCTATATCTAATATAAGCCTTAGCAACATCTTTATGATGACTATTCATTAGTTCGTCTTCAACTAAATCTTGAATTGTTTCAACATCGGTAGGAGAAGAAATTTTACTCTCTATATCAGAAGAAATCCGTTCCGCTGTATTATCCTTACATTTTTCTCCTGTAATCTCAACAAAAGCCTTATTGATTGCATTGACAATTTTTTGTGTTTGAAATTCTTCCTTACTCCCATCTCTTTTGGTCACAATCAATATTTATCACCTCCTAAATCAAATAAAGAAATCAATCCAACTAGTAAGACCAGACTTGATGCCATAGTCATCATAATACTTATTGATAAGTTGTTTAAGTTCCTTCTCCTTCTGGTTGATCTCATCAATTCTTGCCTTCTTTTGTTCTCTTAACTCATTTTCTTTTTGCTTCTTTTGATTTAATTCATCCTCGTATTTAAGAGCCTCTTCTTGACTCTCGAATACTCTTCCTTCAACATAATACTTCATAGCTAATCCTCCAATACTTTTAGAACAGAATATCTTTTAACAATCCATTCCTTTTCTCCTGTATCATACCAATTCCCATTTTCATCTTTCCTCTTTTTTGACTTATGCTCAAAGTCACATCTTAATACTTCGCCTCCTTTAATGGGGTGAGCGGTTGACCATTTCTTGTCAACTTTCATCAGTCCGCTTTTACCATTCTTTGGTTTATAGAGATTAACAAATAATGTCCCAAACTTGTTCTTCTCTGTGCCATAAACAATATAAACATCATTTGCTGCTCCATCTATTTTAACATCAGAATAGCCAATCAAACTAATCTGATAGTAGATTTTTTGATACTTATTGCACTTATCTATATTTAATTGATTCATGATCTCTTCAATTAGTAAACATGAATCGAGAATAAAAATAGTTTTTTCTGTTTCTTTTTTTATACATTTCGACATAGTATATTCAAAATCCTTCTTTTTAATTTGAGATTTACCAAAATATTTTTGAAAGATTTCATAATATTTAAGTAAATAATTTACATCCCCAAATTCGTCAAAGAATCCAATTTTAATTAGAATTTCCATTGATGTCTTGTTTATTTTTTTACCATCAATTTTAACTTGTTCTGTCATATATAATAATTCAAGAAAATCTTCTGGATGTTTTTGAGATATATTATCTAATATTTCAGCAGCAACCGATTGCACATTTTTTATTGATCCTACACCTTTATATATGACACGGTTATCTTTATCGCACATATAATCATTTTTTGAATGACCAAATTTTGGCGATTTAATTTTTACCCCAATTTTATGAGCGTAATTCGTAATATTGTTTGTTTTATCCTCGTTATCGGCAAATATATTAAGAGCAGATGTGAGAAATTCTAAAGGGTAATAATATCGCAAATAGCCAGAAATATATCCAATACAACTATACGCATCAGAATGATTCCACGAAAAAGCATAGCTACTTGCATCTAAAATAGTTTGAATAAATGGTTTAATGATTTTCTCCGCTTTGTCTTTTGGGGTATTAAATGTATCGTGTGTATATTCAATGAATCTTTGTTCAATTTCTGGAAGAAGTTGTTCTGTTCCGTATTTTTTAGCTATTGATCTTCGTACGGTATCACTTTCCGCCTGTGAGTACCCACAAAATTTAACAAGAAATTGCATAATATCTTCTTGCATTGTAATTCTACCTAATGTTGGAGCTAAAAATTCGTCCAATTCTTTTAACCCAGTTTTAACCACTTCTCCATTAGCTACCTTATCTCGATAACTAGCGCAAGCAGGACGAATTAAACCATTTCCAAAAGAAAACCATTTAATATATGAAAAATTAGGTATATATTCCTTAACTTTTTGCATTGTTTTATCCGACATAAATTTTCTTAAATAACTTGACGAACTATCGCTCTCCCACTGGAATATCAAAGTAGTATCATCTTTTATTGACTTCCACACCTTCTCATCATCGAGATTTACGCTGTCTGGTGTCAATCTATCAATTCCAATAAGCTTACAAGTTTCATTGATAACCCCTATATTGTCGAGTCCGAGTAGATCTCTGTCATGTTTAGAATTTATAAATCACATTTATCTGAATATCTCCATACATAGCCACCAGAGGTTTTTGTTTTACCTCGACAGCAATTAGATATTCCCACTTTATTTATCTTCATTTGCTCCGCAGCGTTTTTAATAGACGGAAATTCGCATATAAATACAAGATTAGTATCAAACATTTTAACTGGTCGAGAACGAAGTTTAGAAAGAAGTTCTTTTGTTTCTTTTGTGTGTTTTTTGCCAGCAAATGAGTTCCCGTATTTTTTATTTCTTTCTATTGCGGATTTAGACATTTTTTGCAAAGTTTCTTCGGAAAGATTTTCTCTTAATCCTGCCACACTTGCTCTTTTACGCATTTCGTCTGTCCATCTATGATTAAAATTAGGATTCTTTTCTCCAACCCTTTTCTTCGCTGATTCTGAAATTTTTCTTCTTGTTTCTTCTGATGGATGCCATCCAGTTACACCGTCGCCACCAGCACAAATATTATATCCATATTTAGGATTTTGTGTTTGCAATCTTTTTATTAGTTCTATTTCTATATTTTTAGCATCGTCTTCTGATAAATTTTCACACAATACTTCATGCACAAATCCATCCCAACCATACTTCCTGATAGCTCTTCCTATAGGTAACCTATCTGAATATTCATATCCATTTCTCCATCTTTCTTTTACTGACATAGAAGTTATACCAATATATTTTTTCTTATTTTGTTTGTTAATGTGGATATATACCGTATACATATAATCACCTCCTTTTCTATAATATATTTAATGTGATTTATAATAGGTCGCTACACCTCTCTGACACCTTAGCATCCTTTGTATTTCTACAAAGCACAGACTATATCTTCATCTTATTTCTAAGCGCCCCCCATTTCCACTGCCAATCGCTTGCAATGTACTCCTAAACAGGATAGTCGTTGAACTTTCCTCTGTTCGAGGCTTAGCTGCTGATTGCCCATTGTTACATATAACTAATTTTCAAACATTCACATTTAAAGCTATTCGCTTTTATGTTGTAGTTTAGTTATCTTTAGGGGTTTCCAGCAATTAAAGGGGTTATTTTTGAATATCGTTTCCGATAAACCAGCCTATTTTATTAAGCTTTACCCACATCAAGTCGTCAAGCTCTTTCATATTAAGCATAGATACAGGATAATCCGATGTTGATAAACTACACAAACCAATATCGCTTGCAATATCTCTATCTGTCACCAAAACACCGCTTGGATGAGATCCCACAGAGACAACTACACCATTTACAATATCTACATATTCAAACAGCTCTTTATATTTGCTTCTCAAATTATCTGGAATTTCATTATCAGTAATTTGATTGCTGATTTCTTGAGCAACATCCAATGGTATTTCTAGCGCTCTTGCAACATCTTTGATAGCTCCTTTTATAGCAATGGTATTAAATGTGATAATCTCGCTACATTGAATATTATCTAAATTCATATGGTCTTTAAGCAAAAATGATTTGATTTTTTCTCTATCTTTATTTGAATAATCTGTATCAATATCGGCATTAGTAACCCTGCTAGGGTTTAAAAACCTATAGAAGTTAAGATTGAATTTTAGGCTATTCATTTGAGTGACATCCAATAGATAAGCTATCATACTTCCCGATACGCTCCCTCTTGCATATCCGCATTGAATACCATTTTTCTTTTCCCATTCTCTAAGATATACTTCTAGCAACATAAAATCTATTGCTCCAACCTTTTTATAAACTTCAAGCTCTTGATTAACAACATCTTTTATTTTTTGTTTTGGATATTGAGATAATATTTCTTTATGTTGTTTTACACCTTGGCTTATCTTTTCCTTGAATGTTTTTTCTGGATTATCATATATCTTAGGGTATTTAGTTTTCTTATCTAATTCAAATGGTTCGATCATGTTAGCAATATTATTTGTATTCTCTAATGCCTCTTTGTAAACATCTGACGATATATTTTGATTCTCAAAACACTCACATAATTCATCATATGTCTTAAAAGTTAAATCCCAACCGTCTTCATCATCAAACTTAATTTTTTTTGCCAATTGCAGTATACTTCTACCTTTAACATGAGTGTTATCTAAGCAATGAGTATCGGTTGTAGCTAGCAAAGGGATATTATACTTTCTACTTAAGTCGATAAGTCTTTTGTTGTACAACACTTGATCAGCAACATTATGATGTTGAATTTCTAAAAAACACCTATTTTTATTCTCGCTCAACCAATCAAGAAAATCTGATTGTAATTTCTCATCAGCCTTATTTAATATTCCGCCTAAACAAGCTGTTGATACAATTATATTATCACTCGTATTTTTAAGCTCATCATATGTTATTCTTGGAGAATAATAAAAATGTCCATCGTTCTTGTTAAAAGAACTTGAAATAAGTCTATTTAACTCCAAAAAACCCTGATAGTTTTTAGCTATTAACAAACAGTGGTAATTATCTCTTATTTTTTCTTCGAGTGAATAAGTTACATACGCTTCTGCTGCATGAATATATTTCATCCCAGCTTTTTCAATCGCACACTTCTTATGCCACCATTCAAGAATATTGCCATGCTCACTAATAGCCAACGCCTTCATTCCACATTCTTTTGCCCTATTTACATAATCTTGGAAGCTTGTAACGCTATCAATGGTTGTTGTAGCGTTACTCAACATTGTGTGACAGTGGAGAATAGTATAATTGTTCAATATCTCACCTCCCAGTAATAAATATTATATTACAAACATAATCATTTGTCAATAAAGAAATCATCAAAATTCAATTCATTTTCCAAATTAACTTCAAGGTCGTCAATCAGAACTTGTTTGCTAGTATTTCCTTCATATTCGTTTATTTGTAATTTACCAATAACATTTAAATTCATCTCGACATCTTCACCAATATGATGATTCTTCTTCCAATCAGAGCTGCAAAAGAACTTGATAAAAGAAATATCCCCTACTTTGAATTTAATTGTCGTCTTACTTTTTCCAATCTCCTGAATATCCCTTCCGTTGATCTTAATATCTTTAATTTCAAATTGAGGCTCTTCTAAATCCGTGCCAAATAGGTCTAAAAACGAATCAAAATAACCCCATAGATAAATAGGTATATCTCCTACATTAAATGATTTTAAAACCCGTTTTTCCTTATCTAAATCCAATTTTAGAGACAAACAATAGTCTTTGAACAGCTCAAAATTTTTAATCTTTATCCCCGCAGCAGATTCATGTCCCTTACACCAATCACAATCATCAGAAAAATTGAAAATATCCTTAATTGGAATAGGACTTCTCATTGATCCGATTAAGTCGTCTTTTACAATGACAACAGGTTTATTTGTAGCCGACATCAATGTGTTTGCTAGCAGTCCAGTTAGAGAAGATGGCAAATCGTTATTTTTGATCAAGATGATATTATCATTTTCATTGCATTGTTCTAACAATATCGACTTGTACTTTGAGACATTTTTTTGTTGTGTTTTATGACATTGTTTACACCTTTTGATAATTTCATCTTCGGTATAGTCTGATAAAATATCTAACATAGCAACAAACAGATCGTGTTTTAATTCATTTTCATCACTTCTGATAACAGCATTTATCTTTGGAGCTAAGTTAAATGAGATTGAAGTCGGATTTAGTTCTACTTTAAATTCCTCAAACATTTTGTTAATAAACTTGTGTTTTGGTAGTTTGAATCCATAATAATTATACGCTCTATTGTAATAATTATTCATGCTCATACTGTCGCTAATATTACCAATCATAACAAAATCTAACATTTCTTTTGAATATGACAATCCTAATTTGTTATCTAGGTACCTTAAAAATTGATAAGTAGTAGCAGTACCAGAGCCATTATTATTCAACAATTCTTTGTCTCTGCAAAAATGAGCGTTAATCATTGTGATATATTCATGAGGCTCATTATCATGATGATCTATGGATAGAATTTCAAATTCCTTATTGTGAAGCTCTTCACAAACTTTATATTCCCCGCTAGCATCAGGAAGGATTATTAAACTAGGTTCTGTCATCTTATCTACGATTTCTCTATCATCAAGTCCATGTAGCTTTCCTTTGTGAATAAATATTTCAATATCTGCGTCCTTGTTTAGATATTTGAGATATTTAAACATAATAGCACTGCTGCAAAACCCATCAACATCACAATCGACAATAAGATAGATTTTCTTATTCAAATATTTCTTAATCAGATCGTACCCTTTATCCATATTATCGTATAGATTAAAGTCTTCTACCGATTTCTTTGTTGGCTTTAGGAATTCTCTAACATCAGCTATTCCTTTTTTGTTTAGATAGCTTTCAATATCAATTCTCTCTCGATCTTCAAATAGTTCCTTTACCTTCAACACAATCACTCCACTTTGTATATTTTCTTTTATATGTGGTAATTTGAGGGTAGTTATCCCTTAGATATTGAAGGTCTCTCTTTGCCATTCTCATGTTTATTCCTAACTCACTAGAGATAAATTTTGTTGTTACCATATTATATTTCTTCAACAGCGAAATGATTTTACTATATCTTTCTTTTACCTCGTTTCCAATTTTGCGGTCATCTTTTGCAGGCTTTATGTTTCTTCTTTCTTCTTGAATAAAGTTATCACACTTATATACTTTGTATTGTATATATCCAAGCGGATATTTTTCTTTTCTTGTGACCAAAACCATATTCTCATTTGCCTCTAAATTTCTAGCCCAAGAACATTCCAACCCTTCTTTATTTGTACTTCTTTTACAATTCAAACATTTTGAACAACTTAGTTTGTTAAATAATTGATTATCTCTAATGACTACAACCTTATCTTCATCTACATGAAACAATTTTATTCCTCCTTTCTGTTTAGATAATAATGCACATCCTTCTTTTCGTCCAAGGCTTTGTAGAACTTTAAGTATACATCAGCTTTCTCCATATCTTCTTTGCCATTCTTAAACATTGCTCTCTTTCTGTACTTCCAGATGTTACATAAACAGAAATCCATTACAACCTCTTCTCCGAAAAACATAACCATCTCGTCAATAGCTTCCATGAATCCATTGGTATAATGATTTGGAGCATTTACTTTGTCATCATCTACCTTTTCATAATCATCATCTTCTGTAGCATCGAGATATAGATCCCAAACATCTGCTGGAGACAATCCTGTGTTTTCATATTGTGCCAGCCTATCATAAATATAAGAGTAACCAAGTTCTTCTTTCAGATCAATGTCATCATCCCAACCCATGTGTTTTGTCAATCTATCCATTCTTACACCCTCCTGTTACCATTTAGAATAAAGATAATCTCCTCTTTTTGCATTGATAAAATTGTGCATTTTTCTGTTTTCTGGTCTGGTGACAGCAACAATATCATATCCTTTTCTATTTTCTCTCATGTGGAAATTATCATCATACCACTCAAGAAACAAATAACTTTCTCCGTTTTCATTGATAAGGACACCATCATCCGTTACCATCTTATACCACCAGCCATTTTCAATTTGTGCAAAATCACCAATTCTCATATCTTCTTTTGTGAACGGTTTCTTTTTACTCATAGTCTAACTCCTTACCACAAACTAAACAGTATGGAATTTCTATAATTCTGCTGCCAGTAAATCCAAAGTATTCGTACCAATCATTGAAAATATGAAATCCCACTTGATCTTCGGTATAATATTCTTTACATCTCGGACAATAAAACATCATTTCTTGTTTATCTGGTCTGCATAGTAAATATACAAAAGGTCGTCATCATCGTCATTATTGCCATTTGTGGATTTCTGCTGCTTTCGCTTCTCGCATTTGGAATCTCCTGAATTGAAAATGTATGCCAAATATACCCCCAACGCAAACGAAAGAATCATAAACCAAAACGCTCCAGACTCTCCAAAAGCATCATAACCAAATTGATACAATGTAAAAAGAGTCAAAGCAGTCCATGCAATAACTGCAATCATTTTTTAATCACTCTCCTTATCTTAATTTTACTCTATTATAATACAACTCATTCCAGATGTCAACACCTTTATCTGTTGGGCTATCTTTGAAATCCAATAAATTTTCTTTATCGTATACCACATAGACCTCACAATACGGTTTGAATAATGAATAAATTTTCTTTACCCAGCTCACCCATTTCTTAAAATCATTATCTCCTATCTCTCTATATTGTTTATCTAGGCAAATATTGACCTTATTTATACCTAATTGTAGAATTTGGTATAATTTATCACGGCTCATATTTACGCCAAAAATAGCCACCGAATTATTGCATTTAACATATGAATCCAACTGTAAAATAGACTTGGCTGCCTCGAATATATTTGCCTCTTTCGTCTCTTGAATGTTCTTATAATTATGAAATAATCCATACAAACATTGACTTGTTGGAAAGTTGTATTCTGTTGATAATGTTTTAAGTGGAATGTATTTATATCCTTTTTCAATCAGTTCTTTGTTTGTATTCCTTACCTGTATTCCAACTAATTCTCCTTTGATGTTGAACACTGGAAATAATATTTGAGATCTCGGAGTATAATATTTTATTTGATATTTATCCATCGTAGATCGGAAGAGCACACGTCTGAACTCCAGTCACATGTCAGAATCTCGTAT
>ERZ1024365.34-NODE-34-length-32714-cov-49.256683_pt1 | contig 32714 bp, 55 predicted proteins | sample MGYA00520788_ERZ1024365 | MGnify/ENA primary metagenome ERZ1024365 (study PRJEB33242, sample SAMEA3444265) | Homo sapiens | biome: Host associated; feature: Gastrointestinal tract; material: Stool | place: Uganda | collected 2011-01-01 ... | reverse complement strand
CAACTCGTGGCAGGCATGACACGTTAAACACCTTGCTAACCCGGGAATCCGGGTTCAGGCAGGATAGAGAAGCGGAATCTCGCAAGGCTCATACCCTTGAGACCGGCGGTTCGAATCCGTCTCCTGCAATTAATTCGGTTGGAATTACGCTGTTTGTTTACAAGCGGTCTATGATTCAACTGAATTTGCATAGAAGCAGTTGTGCAGAAACCAATGATATCAATGGAAGAACAGAAACTACTTGCGACTATGCTCAAACAACCCATGGGAAAAGGTTATTGCTGTAAAAATCCTAAAGGTTGACGGACCTAAAAAGCATAATGGAATGTAGCTCAGGTGGAAGAGCGGAGAGCGCATAGTTCTTGACGTCGCAGGTTCGAATCCTGCCTTTCCATTTACCCTGCCAGTGGTCTAACTGGCTTAATCCATTTACCTGCGGCGGCAGGTCAATAAACACGACCAGGAGGATATGTATGCAGAAACTTATTGACACATTAAAATCATTTGGAATTGAAATCCCGGAAGACAAACAGGCAGATGTAAAGAAAGCACTCTCTGAGCATTATAAAAACGCTAAAGAAGTTGCAAAAACCCTGTCAAAAGTTGAGGAAGAACGTGACAACTGGAAAGAACGTGCTGAGACAGCAGAGGAGACCTTGAAAGGTTTTGACGGTATCGACCCGGCGAATATTCAGACAGAGCTTGCTGGATGGAAGAAAAAAGCCGAGGATGCAGAGAAAGAATTCAATGCAAAAATCTATGACCGCGATTTTTCAGACGCACTGAAAGCGGCGCTTGATGATGTTAAGTTTTCCAGTGAAGCGGCTAAGAAGTCAGTCATGGCAGATATCAAAGAAGCCGGATTAAAACTGAAAGATGGCAAAATCCTTGGACTGAATGACCTGATTGAACAGATGAAACAGTCTGACGCATCCGCTTTTGTAGATGAATCTCAGCAGCAGGCTCAGCAGAATCAGGCAAGATTTACTACTCGCGTTGGACAGCAGCAGACACCAGGGAACATGACAAAGAAAGATATTGAAGCAATCAAAGACCCGTCTGAGAGACAGGCTGCAATTGCCCAGAATATCCAGTTATTCCAGTGATTTTTTTTGCACCGACTATACACCAGAGTATAGCCGCTAACCCAATACCTTAATAATTATGGGTAGAAAGGATTTTTTATATGGCAGCAAAAGCTAATCTTATTATGACAAATGATATTCAGGTCACAGCACGTGAGATTGATTTCGTAACCAGATTTGAAAGAAACTGGCAGCACTTACGTGACATTCTTGGTATCATGAGACCTATCAAAAAACAGCCGGGTGCTGTACTCAAGTCCAAGTACGCAGAGGGTACTTTACAGAGCGGAAAAGTGGCAGAGGGTGAGGAAATCCCTTACAGCAAATTCGTTGTAAAAGAAAAGAACTATGCGGAAATGACCATTGAGAAGTATGCAAAGGCCGTATCTATCGAAGCAATCAAGGACCACGGTTATGAGAACGCTGTTCAGATGACCGATGACGAATTCCTTTTCCAACTTCAGACTGATGTTACCGGAAGATTTTATGATTATCTGAAAACCGGTACACTTACTTCCACAGAAACCACATTCCAGATGGCTCTGGCAATGGCTAAAGGCCGTGTTGAGAACAAGTTTAAACAGATGCACAGAAATGTGACTGGTGTTGTTGGATTTGTCAACATTCTGGATGTATATGAATACCTCGGAGCGGCTGAGATCACTATTCAGAACCAGTTTGGGTTCCAGTACATGAAAGATTTCATGGGCTTCAATACCATCTTCCTGTTATCTGACAGTGAAATCCCGAGAGGTCAGGTTATTGCGACACCTGTTGAGAACATTGTTCTGTACTATGTAGACCCGAATGAATCCGATTTCGCCAGAGCAGGTCTGGTGTATACCGTATCTGGCGAAACAAACCTGATCGGATTCCACACACAGGGTAACTACCATACAGCAGTTTCCGAAGCATTTGCAGTTATGGGACTTACTCTTTTTGCGGAGTACATTGACGCTATTGCAGTAATTACCATTGATGAGACACCGACACTCGGCACTCTGACAGTAAATTCCGTAGCTGGCTCAGCAACCGGAAATACAAAAATCACTGTAAATCCAGCTAAAGAAAATGCAAACAATGTATATAAATACAAAGTTGCAGCTGATGCAGTGTCTGTCGGATACGGTCAGAATCTCAGAAACTGGAGTACATGGGATGGAAAAGCCGATATCACAGCAGCAACCGGACAGAAGATCACAGTGGTTGAGTGTGATGGAACATACAAAGCACTGAACACCGGAAGCGCAAGTGTAACAGCAAAATCATAAATGTAGGAGGCGACTGGCATGGCTTATGCAGATTATGAATTTTATACAACTTCATGTTTCGGTTCAGTCGTGCCAGAAACCGACTTTCCACGATTGGCAGAAAGAGCCAGTGATTTTGTGGACACAATGACGTTTGACAGGTTGGTGGATGGACTGCCGACAGATGAACGCTCACAGAAACGTATCAAAAAGGCAGTCTGTTCATTGGCTGAATTAATGTATCAGATTGAGCTTGCTGAAAAGAATGCTATCAATGCCGCTGTGAGTGGCGCGTCAACCGCAATCGGGTCCGGTGGTAGCACGACAGGCGTTGTAACATCTCTATCATCCGGCAGTGAATCTATCTCTTATGCAACGCCACAGCAGATCGGGGTGAGTGCAAAAGAGTGGAGTGCGGTGTATGCCGTCGCCGGAGATGTACAGAAAACGAATGACTTACTCTTAAAGACAGCTTTACCACTTCTGATGGGGGTAAGGACGGATGATGGAATACCCGTATTGTATGCAGGAGTGTGAAAATGACCAATATCTTAAAGAGATTTTATTGTAAGCATAAACATCAAATTCCGGTTAATACATTACTGGTAGGAATCGGAGAAAATAGATACACAACAATGCACATCTGGAAATGTACAGATTGTGGCAAAGCAATGAAAGGTAAATGATTATGGATATTTCAACATTAGGCTCATGTATAGCAATCGTTATGATTTGCTACATCGTAGGAATGGGCTGTAAAGCATCAAAAAGAATCTCTGATGAATGGATTCCAGTAATCATGGCGGTTATTGGTGGGATTCTTGGAGCTGTCGGGATGGGAGTTATCCCGGATTTCCCGGCATCGGACTATATCACGGCAGTTGCGGTCGGTATGTTTAACGGATTGTCAGCTACTGGTGTGAATCAGGTTATTAAGCAGACAGTGCAGAAAGAATAATTAAGGAGAGGATATCATGTATTCATCTAAAATTACACTTTTTAACTATTACGAAAGTGCCACGACAGGAGATGCGTACTGGTATCCTCACGTTTTATCCGGCGTTGACCTGATTACGGATAAAGGAGCAATCCTTAAGAAGTACGGACCGGACGCAACCGACAACGCACAGTTGCACATCCGTTATACCGTCCAGAACGGCGATATAACCATTACAGATAAGGACGGCAAGATTCTCCCATGGGTACCGCCTAAAGAGTGGAAAAGGCAGATTAACAACGCTCTGGAAGACACTATCACATTCTCAGATGAGTCGTTCTTCTGGGAAGGTGAGTGGACTGGTGGAACGATATCCGATGGTGATTATCGGAATGGATTCTATCAGTACATGAATGAGAATAAGGATAACGTGTTTAAGATTACCAGTGTTGGCGGTCCATATACACTGATTCCACATTTTGAGATTCTGGGTAAGTAATATGAGTAAGATTCATCATTTCAAAGGATTCTCCATAGTTGACGGAGATATGAAAATCAAGCTGAATATGGATAGGTTTTCCAGACAGTATCAGGAAGCTCAGTACCTCCTTGATGGAATGGTCATGGACAGTATGGTACCGTTTATGCCAATGATTTCAGGAAACTTTGTTAACCGAACAAGAGCCGAAAGTACATCCTTACAAGGAACTGGAAAAGTATGTGCGGCGGCGGCTCCTTATGGACGATTCCTCTACGAGGGAAAAACAATGGTTGATGAAGCAACTGGAAGCCCCTACGCAAGACGTGGAGCAAAGAAGGTTCTTGTCAGCCAGTTTTCTGGTTATGCAGCCGCAAAGGAGAATCTTGAATACACCAAACAGGCTCATCCACAGGCACAGGCTAAGTGGTTCGACGCCGCAAAACGACAATACGGCAGTACATGGATTCGCAAAGTAAAAGCACAGGCAGGAGGTGGCAGACATGGCGGATAAGCCTATTGGAAAAGATGCAACCGGATATGAGATTCTGACAGATGCCATGAAAGCACTTCTGAACCAGTATCCGGGGCTATACGAAAATGAAACAATCAAGTTTGAAGAACTCGGCAAAGAATCAGGAATTGCGTTCTCAGCAGACAATGGAGCATTGATTTATTCAGAAAAGGAAGATGTTTGTGGTGTGATGCATCAGGTATGCCAGTACCCATTTTATGTGGTATATCGCACGGCATCTGACAAGGAACGACAGAAGTTATCTGTTCAGAAATTTCTTGACAATCTCGGTAAATGGATATGTCGAGAACCAGTTATTATAAACGGCTCTGAGACGCGCTTAAATACGTTTCCTGAGCTTTCACAGGGACGAGTGATAAAACGCATTACCCGTGATAATTCCTATGGTTTAGAACCGCAGGAGAGTGGCGTACAGGACTGGCTATTACCGCTGTCAGTACGCTACGAAAACACTTATGAAGTAATATAACAAGCAACAACCGGCTATTAATTAGAGATAGTCGCTAACCTACACAGCCTTTTAAAAGTTATGGGCAGAAAGGACATTTCTATGGCAGTTACAGGCAAGATTGACCGTAAATATATGGCTCATTATATCGACGCAGGTTCCCTCTGTGGGGGATTGACACCGAAGTATGAGCGTCTTGGAAAAGATCTGGAAGAGTACAACGTAGAACTTAATCCAGATACCGAAACATCTAAAAACATTCTTGGAGAATCCACATTTAAACACAACGGCTACGAAGTTTCTTCTGACGCTGATCCGTTCTATGCAGATACTACATCTGATCTGTTCACAGCGTTACAGAAGATTGTAGATGGGCGTCTCAAAGACGATAACCTCAAAACAAAAGCAGTTGAAGTTCACCTCTGGACAGAAGCTGCATCCGGCAAATATGAAGCATACCAGCAGGATTGCTATGTTGTGCCGACAAGTTACGGCGGCGACACATCCGGCTATCAGATTCCATTTACCGTCAACTATACTGGAGAACGTGTCAAAGGAAAATTTGATGTTTCTGCTGGATCATTTACAGCTGACAGCGAATAATTTTTTAGGAGGGTATAGAAAATGGCAAAAACAATCAACACAAACATTGATGATGGATTTCTTCTTTTTACATTTACGAACAAACAGGGTGAAGTTTTTTCTTCATTTAAACTGAATCCTACCGACATTAACGTTGCAGCAAGGGCAGAAGAATTGGAAACTTTCTTTGAACAGGCGCAGGAATCTGTTAAAAATGTTTCTTCCAGTAAAGAGATGGCGGAGATCAATAAACAGATCGAGGGCAAAATCAATTACATGCTCGGGTATGAAGCGTCTAAAGATTTGTTTAAGGAACCGATTACTGCGACAACTGTGTTCGGCAACGGTCAGGTATTCGCCTATATCGTTCTGGACAAAATCAATGAAGCACTTACCCCGGAAATCGAAAAAAGAAAAAAGAAAATGCAGGAAGTGGTCAATAAATACACAGAGAAGTACACAAAATGACCGCCTATGAGTTACCCACCTCACTGAACATAAGTGGGGTGGATTTTTCTATTAGAACGGATTTTCGAGTAATTATCGATATTCTGATTGCCATGAATGACCCGGAGCTGGACGAGCAGGCGAAAGCAGTCGTTATGTTGCAAATTCTGTTCGAGGATTGGCAGAGTATACCACCAGAATATCTTACAGAAGCCTGTCAGAAAGCGTGCGAGTTTATTGACTGTGGTCAAGTTGACGATGATCCGAATAAAACTAAACCGCGTTTAATGGACTGGGAACAAGATGGAAATATGATTGTACCGGCGGTGAATAAAGTTACCGGTAAAGAAATCAGGGCAATGCCATATATGCACTGGTGGACATTCTTCGGATATTTTATGGAGTCCGGTGAATGCCTGTTCAATACCGTTGTTGGAATCCGCTCCAAAAAGGCAAAGGGCGAACGTCTGGATAAATGGGAAAAGAAATTCTATCAGGAAAACAAGAACACAATTGACATAAAAACACGTCTCAGCGACGAGGAGCAAGCTTATAAAGATAAGCTGAATGAGATGTTGAACCTCAAATAGTTAGGAGGTGGACGCATGGCTGCTGATGGCTCAGTCATTATTGATACCAGGATGGACACGTCAGGCGTGCAAAACGGCGTATCAGCAATAAAACAGTCATTTAATGGACTTGGCAGCGTAGTAAAAAAAATAGGTGTACTGATTGGCGGAGCATTTGCAGTTGGGAAGCTGGCACAGTTCGGCAAGGAATGCATAGAACTTGGCTCTGACCTTGCCGAAGTTCAGAATGTTGTGGATGTTACATTCACAACCATGTCCGACAAGGTAAATGAATTCGCAAAGAATGCCATGGCCTCTGCCGGACTGTCAGAAACTATGGCGAAACAGTATGTTGGAACATTTGGAGCAATGTCTAAGTCGTTCGGATTCTCAGAACAGCAGGTTTATGATATGTCAACGGCTCTGACGCAGCTTACTGGTGATGTAGCGTCATTCTATAACATTAGTCAGGACTTGGCTTATATCAAGCTGAAATCCGTGTTCACAGGTGAAACAGAAACATTGAAAGATTTGGGCGTCGTAATGACTCAGACAGCGCTTGACCAGTACGCACTGGCAAATGGTTACGGTAAAACCACGTCTGCGATGACCGAACAGGAGAAAGTTGCTCTCCGTCTGGCTTTTGTGCAGAAACAGTTGTCAGCTGCATCTGGTGACTTCATCCGTACTTCAGACAGCTGGGCAAACCAAGTGCGAGTGATGCAGTTGCAGTTACAGTCACTCAAGGCAACAGTTGGACAGGGATTGATTAATATTTTTACACCTGTTCTGAAAGTTATTAATACTCTTCTTGGGAAATTGGCAACTCTGGCGAATGCATTCAAATCATTTACGGAGTTAATCACCGGAAAAAAATCTTCTGGACAGACAGGCGCGAGCGGTGCAGGTCTTGCCGGAACAGATGCAATAGCTGATACAGCTGACCAATACGGGGAAGCTGCCGATAATGCTGAAAAGCTGGCAGATGCGACGAATGATACAGCGGATGCAACCAAGAAAGCTACTAAGGCGGCAAAGGGATACCTCAGTCCACTGGACGAAATAAATAATTACTCAACAGATAAAAGTACAGATTCATCGTCAAAAACGCCGAGCAGTACAACCGGCGGACTCGCAGATCAAATGAAAGATGCTGTGCAAAACGTTGATTATGGAAAGATGGCAGAGGGTGAGACAGTTCTTGACAAGATGTCAAAACCATTAAAAAAGATAATCGACAGATTCAAACAGCTGGCTAAGCTAATCGCAAAAGGATTCTGGGATGGATTAGGAGACTACGAGCCGATTCTTGACGGAATAAAAAAAGACCTTGATTCTATATGGAAATCTTTAAAGGATATCTTTACCGACCCGGAAGTTACCAAAGCAGCAAATAATTTTTTCGATTCATATGCATATGCAATTGGGCAAGTTGCCGGCTCATTTGCCAGAATCGGATTGACAATTGCACAAAACATTATAGGTGGAATTGAGAAGTTTCTGAAGCAGAATACGCAAAGAATAAAAAACTATCTAATAGATATGTTCAATATCGGCGCTGAAATTTCGCAAATAGCAGGAAATCTTGCAGTCGCTTTCGCCGATGTCTTCTCGGTTTTTGGCGGAGAAACCGCACAGCAGATTACCGCGAATTTGATTGGAATCTTTGCTGAAATCGGAATGGTTCTCACAGAAACAGCTGCAAAACTTGGCAGAGATATTCTGAACATGATTGCACAACCTTTTATCGACAACAAGGACATTTTGAAGTCAGCAATCGAGGGCAGCCTTGGAGTAATAGAAACCGTAACAAGTGGTGTCTTAACAGTTGTTCAAAACCTTAGTGATGCAATATCGAGGTTATACGATGAGCATGTAAAACCGTTTTTTGATTCTATAGCAGATGGACTATCAAGCATATTCGGGACTCTGATAACCGGATATAACACATACGTTCTTCCAGTACTACAAGGACTAGCAGAACAGTTCAAAGGGCTATTAGAGGGACCATTAGGGGACGCGATTTTAAAGATAGAAACATTCCTCGGAAAACTCATTGATTCCCTGAAGCTTCTGTGGGAATCGGTGCTAGTGCCTTTGATTAACTGGATAATCGCGAATTTGCTTCCGGTCGTGGCAGAAATAATTAATGTTGTAGGTACCGTAGCAATAGAAGTCATAAAATCATTGATTAAAATAATTGGTGATGTAGCGGACACGCTGAGCGGGATTATTGATTTTCTTGTCGGCGTTTTCACAGGAGACTGGGAACTGGCTTGGCAGGGAATAAAAGAGATTGCGGATGGAGCATGGAACCTTATTAAGGATATTATAACTGGTGCATGGGACGCAATTAAAACCGTAACAAAAGGTGCGCTAAATATAATTAAGAGCGTTATCAATGTTGCTTGGAATGCGATTAAGGCAGCAACTTCAACGGTCTGGAATGCAATTAAAAAGTCCCTCTCTAACCTCTGGAATTCTCTTAAGTCTACAGCCAGTACAGTGTTTAATGCAATTAAAACAAAGGTTACGGGTGTATGGGATAGCGTGAAAAATAAAACATCCCAAGTATGGGAAAACGTAACTACATTTGTTTCTGATAAAGTAGAAACAATAAAGAACGCTATTACTAATAAATTTAACGCCGCCAGAGACGCAGTTAAATCTGCGTTTGAAGGCATTGTGAATTTCATCAAAGCTCCGATTAATCAGGCAATCAGCATTGTTAATAATGCAGTTGGAATGATTAATAATGCAATTGGTGGAATTGAATCTGCATTTTCCTTTGGACCTTGGACTGTTCCAACACCGTTTGGTTCAAAGACTATTGGATTTCATGCAACATTTCCACGCATCGGAACCATCCCATATCTGGCCAGTGGCGCAGTTATTCCGCCACGAAGCGAATTCCTTGCGGTATTAGGCGACCAGAAGAAAGGCAATAACCTGGAAGCACCGGAAAGCCTGTTGCGTCAGATCGTCCGGGAAGAGTCAGGGAAAGGACAGGGAGATGGAAATACCTACAATGTTACAGTTAATGCATCTGGCAGAAAACTGTTAGATATTATTATCAGTGAAGCTGAAATGAGAAGAAACCGAAACGGGAAGAACCCATTTGAGTTAGCATAAGGAGAAGAATATGACGCAGGAACAATTCAAAATAGACAATGTTGTTATAAGAGCACCGGACAGTTATAAACCGGTGTTTGCAACCACTTCTACGGAAGATTCTAAGAGAAGTCAAGATTTGATTATGCACAATACACCGATGGGAACAATTGGCGGGTATGACATGCAATGGGGCGAACTTACGTGGACTGAAATAGCTACCATATTAAATGTTGTACTTAACAAAAGCCAATTTACGTTCCACCATAAAGACCCAACTGTTCCGGGAAGATGGATAGACAGAACATTCTACGCATCAAATTTCAACATGGCTGCGCAAACCCTGAAAGATGGGGAAGAAAAGTGGACGGATTTGTCTATTAATGTAAGGAGGATTGAGCCGATTTGATAAATGTATCTACTCAGTTAAAAAAAGAATCTCTTACAAGCAGAAATTATTACGTGACAGCAAACGTTACATTGTCAGACGGCACTACGCTCAAATTAGGAAAGAAGGATTTCTTTTTGTCTGGAAATAGTCTTGTAGATTCAGCAGACTCTGGAGACTTCCCGGTGGGTGTAGCAATAGAAAAAACGGCAAGTCTGTCATTAGTGAATGATGATGGTCGCTTTGACAATTACAACTTTAACGGTGCGAGATTCGTCATTTTTCTTAACCTTCAGTTGTCTGACAAATTAGAAACTATTAAAAGAGGCACTTACATTGTATCGAAAAAGCCTGCGACAGCAAGCGAAATAAGTCTTTCCCTCTTAGATAAAATGCATAATACTGATAAGACGTACGATTCTAATTTGTCTTTTCCTTGCACTGTTAGAGAACTGCTTTCAGAATGTTGCCAGCAGTGTAACATTGCGCTCGGTGATGCGACATTTCCGAATTCGGACTTTCAGATTCAGCAAGCGCCATCTAACACAACATATCGTGCGGCAATTGGAATGTGTGCCGGCATAGCTGGCGGAAATGCAAGAATTGATGAAAACGACTTACTCAGAATTATTACGTTTGACAAGAATTTCGTGAGTGCGTCTGCCGGCACTCTAAGTGCAGCCGACTACCACGCATTGTCTTCAATTCAGAATCTGCAATATGACGTAGACGATATCGTTGTGACAGGCGTTAAGTACGTGGAGGACGAGACGGAATACATGTCAGGTCAGGACGGCTATGTGATTGGCATTGACAATCAGTTGTTGTCAGGTAATGCGCAGGCAGGCGTTGAAGCAATTGGCAGTCAATTAATCGGTCTGCGGATGAGACCTTTTTCGTGTGAGGGAATTGCTAACGGGTATGCTACTTTCGGCGATCCGGTTGAGTTTACTAACGTGAAAAAGCACACTTTTAAATCATTTGTGACTGATTTAGAATTTACGTTCGGTGGTTCAACGTCATGGAGCTGCAATGCGAAGAGTGCTGAAGAAGACGTAAGTGAATTCATCGGCGGACAGCAGGCGGCAGTAGAACAATCAAAAAAAGATGTAGAAAAAAAACTGTCAGCATATGATGTAAAGCTTAAACAGATGAATGAACTTGCAGCCAACACCCTTGGATTCTATTATACAGAAGAGATTCAGGCGGACGGCTCAATAATTTCATATCGTCATGATAAACCTACGCTTGCTGACTCTAAGGTAGTTTATAAGACAGGTGTCGATGGATTCTTTTTATCTGTAGACGGTGGTCAGACTTGGAAAGCCGGATTCGACAATAATGGGGATGCTGTTCTAAACATTCTTTATGCCATCGGCATTCAATCAGAGTGGATTAACACAAGGGGACTTACGGCAAAAGACAATAATGGAGACGTGACACTGCGAATTGATGCTGACACTGGACGTGTGGACATTGTTGCGAGTTCTTTTCAACTCAGAGGGAAAACCATTGAAGAAATAGCTAAAGAATCTGCAAAAAGTTACGTCGATTCGGTGGTAATAGACGGTATAGATGTAAGCACTCAATATTTTTACGCATACGACCCCACGCTTGAGAATGCGCCTGCATCCGAATGGACTGACACAGATACAAAAGATAAGCATCTTAATGATATTTTTTATAACACAAGTACAAAGAAAATGTTCCGTTTTGTCAAGATCGATAGCGCTTACAGTTGGGAAAGCTTTGATGATCCTGACATAAAAGCTGCGCTTGATGCCGCATCAACAGCACAAGATACCGCAGACGGAAAAAGGCGAGTGTTTTTGACCACACCTAAACCACCATATGATGAGGGCGATATGTGGGTTACCTCTACCACTGATGGAAAAGGTGAAATAAAAATCTGCAAAACGCCCAGACAATCCGGTGTATTTTCATCTGCCGATTGGATTAGTCCGTCTTATGTGGATTCTGATGATGTGGATAATGCAATTAGTGAGTATGATACCAGTTTAGGGCAACCGGAAATTTTCAATAAGCTGACTAACAATGGAAAAAATAAAGGGATTTATATTCAGGATGGCGAACTGTATATAAATGCGAGTTACATCTTATCCGGTGTTCTGGCAGGAAAACTTATCAATGGTAAGGGTCTGAATGTCACAGACAAAGACGGACAGGTTACATTAAAAATTGATGATAATGGGAATGTCTACATTAAAGCGACTGAATTCTCTCTGGAAGGGAAAAATATCAGTGATGTTGTGGCATCCGAATCGGATAAATTCAGAACCTTAAATGTGATCCTGTCGAATGAATATCAAGGAATCCCAACAGATAAAGATGGGAAATATACATCATTTCCATCATGCAGCACTACGGTAAAGGTTTTGTATGGCTCGGAAGACGTTACAAGAACTTCTATTATTCAGTGGACTCCATCCAGTGGTGTATATGGGAATGCATCCGGAGAAACATATATAGTTACGGGGTTGAGTACAGAAACAGGTACCGTGAAAGTTACTGTGACAAGAGGAAACCTGACAGCAGAAAAGATATTTGCCATTGCAAAGCAGAAACAGGGAATCCAAGGAATACAGGGGCAGACTGGTGCAACAGGAAATGGCATTTCCTCAGTTACAACCTATTATCTCGCAACTTCCGAATCCAATTATGTATATACTTATACAAGTGGATGGACAACTTCTATACAGACGCCAACGGCTGATAAACCGTATTTATGGTCATACCAGACAACTTATTATACAGATGGTACTTCTAACAGCACATCACCACATATTATTGGTATTCGTGGCAAAGATGGGGAAGATGGTAAAGATGCAGATAACCTGACACAGGAACAGATATTTAACATTCTGACAAATAATGGACAGACGCAGGGAATTTATTTGCAGAACGGACTTCTGTATATAAACGCTTCTTATATTGACACAGGTGCACTGGCTGGATGGGAAGTTGGGTACAAAAAGCTTTCGGCAAGTGGCACGTATGGAAAAGTGGTGTTAGACGCTTCAAGCGGAGAGGTCTATTCAGAAACGAATTCAGGAGTATATGTGCCGGGCTACGGCACGTTGTACGGAACACGAATCAGAGGAATTAATCTCTACACAGGAACTGTACACGCAAGTTCGGTCTCAGTTAGTACCAGTGTTTCGGCGGACAGTGTTTCGGCATCAAAAAAAGTTGCAGCAGGAACGCACGTAGAAGCCGGCGGACATTTCTATAGCGTCGGAACGGGAACGGACCTTGCAGATGCTTCTATCAGAGGGAAGTTGAAAGTAAGCGGAACAAAATCAAGATCGGTTTCGACAGCAAACTATGATGAACAGCTCTTTTACTGCTATGAAATGCCGACCCCATTCTTTGGAGATATCGGTGAATCTGTAATATCGGATGACGGGACTTGTATGATTGACATAGATGATATCTTTCAGGAATCTGCAAATGTTGGTATCAAATATTATGTGTTCTTACAAAGAGAAGGAGAGGGCGACTGCTGGATAGCTGAGAAAGAGCAGAATTATTTTATTGTAAAAGGAACTCCGGGGCTTAAATTTTCGTTCGAAATTAAAGCAAGACAAGCTGAATATGAGCATATGCGTTTTACTGATCCGGGAGATGCAGCCTATACAGACGCAAGAGATATTGAAATCCCAGAACCAGATTATGAATCAGAAGGAGCAGGTATTTCGGAACCAGATTATGAATCAGAGCTTATTAATGACAGATTAAGCGTTATCAATCAGATGGAGGTAATATCATGAAGAAGATTTTAACAAGTTTTATGAATCTTAGCACCGGAGAGGGAAGCCGTATTGCTTATACCTATTCAGAAGTAGATGAGAGCACAGGAAGCATTATTAGCCAGAATAATAAGGGTAATTTCCTTGTGATGGATGACAATGTGCAGAAAAATCTTGATTCTGTAAAGAATTACATAAAAAATAATTTTCTTTCATAAAGAGGTGTGACGATGTTAGAGCATAAGGGTGTAGACGTTTCTGCATGGAATGGAGTTATTGACTGGCCCACCGTAGCAAACTACGGTATGGGCTTCGCCATCCTGCGGATCACAGAAAAGGGTAATGCTATTGACAGTACGTTTGAAGTAAATTATAAAGGCTGTACCGCCAATAACATTCCTGTCGGTGTTTACAAGTATAGTTATGCAGTCAATGTTTCAGAAATTCAGTATGAAGCAAGAAAAGTAATTGAAGTTCTGAATAGACGAAAATTGGATTATCCTGTGTTTCTGGATATTGAAGATGAGTGTCAGGAGAATCTGCCAAAATCTCTTATGATGCAGATGATTGATGCATTCAGAGAAATCATCATTAAAGCTGGTTATCAGTTTGGTATTTATTGTGGGTACTTCTGGTATCAATACCAGCTTCCAGAGGATGCGAAAAAGTATGATTGTTGGTTAGCCGCTTATCCGTCACAGGATGATGGAACAATGCAGATCAGATTAAAACCTGCTGCTGGTATTGGCTGGCAGTATTCCAGTAAAGCAACCATTCCGGGAATCTCAGGGAAAGTAGACAGAAATGTCTTTTACAAAGACTATGCTGCAACAAAAAATGAGGATAAGGGGGAAACGACAATGGATAAAGCTATTGAAAAAGTTATCCTGATTGCGAAAAATGAAGAAGGCTATCTAGAGAAAAAGTCAAATAGTCAGCTTGATAGTAAAACAGAAAACGCAGGATCAGCAAACTATACAAAATATTGGAGAGATGTAAAACCATCCTATCAGGGTCAGCCATGGTGTGCAGCATTCGTGAGTTGGTGCTTCATGAAGGCGTTCGGGCAGGAAAAAGCAGAGAAACTGCTTAAACACTGGCCGTATGTGTACTGCCCAGCACTAGGAAATTTGTTTACCCGGAACGCAAACCCAAAAATCGGTGACATTGTTATCTTTTATCATAACGGTACATTTACCCATACAGGACTTGTTACCGCCGTAATCGGTGATCGTTTCTATACGATTGAAGGTAATACAAGTGGTGCATCTGGAATTATCGCAAATGGTGGCGGCGTATGTGCTAAAAGTTACCTCAATAGCCAGATGCTCGGAACTAAGTTCTGTACACCGGATTATAGTATTGTATCTGATATATCTGTACCTGCAAAGCCTGAAAACGCATTGTCTGGTACTACACAATCAGGAGGTAGCTATATGTTTAAGCCAGAAACAGTAAAAGCAGGAGACAAAAATACATCCGTGCTCCTCTTACAGGAAATTTTAAGAGCCAGAGGCTTTAAAGGAAAAGACGGAAAAGCCCTGAAACTTACATGGACAGCAGATGCAAACACGATTTACGCTCTGAAAGCTTATCAGGAATCCAGAAAAGAAGTTCTGGAAGTGGACGGGATCTGCGGACCTGCCACATGGAAAGATTTGATTGCTATATAAAAATATCCCGGGTCTAATTCCCCGGGAGTTTTATTTTAAACATATTTAGTATCATTTCGGAAGTTTTAGACTGTTATCGTTAGACACACGTTAGTCACAAATAAAAATATTGTTTCTTAATATAATAGTGCCAAAAACACTGTATTTACAGGCATTTGCGCAATTTTCTAAATTCTATTTGTTAGTCACAAACAATAAAATTAGAATAATGAAAATGAAATATGGGAAATCCTTGTAAAATCGCTAGAAACGTTGATTTTAATAGGGTTTCCGGCATTTCGATAGTAATATTTCGGTTACTTTAGAAAGATTAAAAAGGGTTCCGTTAGTCACAGTTAGTCACAAATGGAACTTTTATCTTTTCTATTTCTGTCCGAAGTTCTTCCAGTGTCCTGTGTCCGTACACAGCATTTGTAACATCTCCGCCAAAGGAGTGGCCGAGCATTCGCTTCCGGTCGTTTTCCCGGACGCCATATTTTTCGCACAGTGCAGAAAAGGTGTGTCGGCAGTCGTGCGGCGTGTGCTTCGGATTGCCGACTATCCCCAAACGTTCCAGTGTAGGATAGAACAACGCTTTTCTGTGGTGTTGCTGAGTATACACGCATAGTTTTCCATCTTGTGTCAGCACTTTCTGCTCAACAAAACGGTATATAGCAGGATGTATCGGGACAATTCTATTCTTGCCTGCTTTCGTTTTGATACCACCTTGAAAGTATTTCTCTTCCAAGTTGGTTGTGAGTTTTAATACTTCACCAATTCTCCAGCCAGAGTAGCACATGATAAGAACGAGCTGCACTTCTGGATCATCCTTATTGTTCCACAGTACCTGCATTTCCTGATCGGAGAACGGTGTTCCATGTTCGGTATCATTATCAGCATTGACGTGAACATATGATGCCTTATTTTCTGTTACGATTTCTGAGTATACTGCATATTTGTACATCTGCTTAAACAGGGTCAGGATAGCCATCTGGCTTTGTTTTTTCAATGTACAATCATCAATAACCTTTTGCATATCAGGGGCTTTTAAATCCTCGAATATGCGATTGTGTAGAACAGTACAGTTTGAATAAGCTGTCCGGTATGCTTCCTTTGAGCTGTACGACAGTTTCGACCCTTCTGGAAATTTCCACGCATAGAACTGCTCATATACCTCTGAGAACGTCAATTTCTTAATTTCCGGGTGTTTATCCTCTACGCCCTTGATTGTATTGTAGTCAGCAATCAAACGGCTTATAAGGGCGTCTATGTCGGTTGTAGGGGACACCTCAAGAGTCCGTTCCATGCCGGGCTGATACGTTCCGGCTTTATATGCTGTCAGGACGGTGAAACCTTTTATCCAGTCGTCTACATAGCAGATCGCCGGCGGACGTTTTAGTTTGCCGGTCTCGTCTGGTGTAGCTGGTGGATGTACTGCAAAGCAGTTCCTCCGATTCTTGCCAAGATACCGAATAGAGCCGAAATTATTCGGTAGCTTCGGGTATTTCTTTCTTCTCTTCGCCATTTTTATTCCTCTTTTCTTTATAGCTGTTTTCGGGTATAAAAATAACAGCCGAACAAATTTTCTGTCTTGTTCGACTGCTCCGAAGATGATACAATATGTTTTGCCAGAATATAGCATCTCTTCGGAGATGTATAACGCCGTCTCGGTACGCCAATACCGGGGCGGTTTTGTTTTATTAATTAACGGTTACATTGAATATAGCTGAATATTTATCTGAATCTGAATATCCATTGTCTGAATATTGGTCAATATAGATTTTAAAATTTCCTTTGTGTTTTACGCCAATGCATTCCTGTGCGCGGCATTTAGCACCTACTGGAATCTCTTCAGGGTAATAAGTTGGTGAATTTGGATAAGTGTATCCGGTGTATCCCTGAGAATCAATATATTTGTATAATCCCAAAGCCATATATAGACCGTCAAAATCCGAAGAATAGTATCCAATGTTTTCATAGGTATAATCTACTAAGTATACAGCCGCCGGATTGGTACTTGAATAAGGGTTTCTTTCACTCATTTCAGTAACTGAATTGATTGTGAATTTCCACTGTCCCGGAACTGTCCAAGTCTGCCCCATGTTGTATGTTTGAACTGATGGTCTCGGAACTGGTGTAGGCTGCACATAAGGCTTTATGACATTCACAGTGGTTACAAATTCCATTGTTGATACCTTTCCTGTTATGGTTGCACAACCGACCGATTTACCATGAATCTTTCCGCCAGATGTTATTGATACAACAGATGGATTGGAAGAAGTCCATTTGACTTTTTGCTTTGTGTTGCTGATCTTAAACTGATATGATTTGCCTAAGTCAATAACAGAAATGAATTGTTTCCATTCTGGGACTTCTGATGTGAGCTTACACTTGTAAACCGTTCTTCCTTTTTTCGCAGTGATTACAGCAGTTCCTTTTTTCTTTGCAGTTACAACGCCCGAAGATGATACGGAAATACATTTCTTGTTAGAACTTGTCCATTTACATCCTTTTCCCGGCCCCTTGAATTTAGCCTTTTCTGATTTAAGAATGTATGCAGTTACCGTTTTGCCTTTTTTTAAGCTGATCGGGGTTCGGTATGAATAGTATGTAGGTACTATGTTCGAACCTCCGCCGGTATTGGTTCCATCACCAAATTCACTTGCCATCGCCGGTATGCTGCATAATAGCAAACACAACATAAACAGAATTGAAATTACTTTTGGAAATCGTTTCTTTTTCATAAAATCCCTCCTAATCATATAATTTTCACTACATTTCGCACTTTCCATGCGGATTATGTATTTTGTACCGCTGATTTTGCAATATTATGTAAAGTACGGTTATTCGTGGTATTTTTATTTTATCATTTTAAGAACATATTGTAAAGATTTAGAACGAAATAGAGTGATTTAGATGAAAAAGAAATGTTTTAAGTGTTTTGTACTTCTCTTACTGATCTATAAGATTTTTAGTCTTGTACGTATCCCACAAAAGATAATTTCAAGCAATAATCAGAAAGATATGCAGATAGTTCATTCGTATACGGCACAACATGAGCATTCTGCCCAGAAACATCCGCATATAGACGATGGCAGCAGAAAAGTTTGTAATCTCGCATTTTTCTTCTGCGAAAGCATAATTTTCTTTGAGATTGCGAAGTTCATGTATGAAATAACGAAAGTTCATGTATATCATTGGCAGTTGCCAAGAGGGAACATAGGTGGTATAATAGCAAAAAAAAACAAACTAATGTTCGGTTCTATTTCCCACAGATCGGACATATATTGTAGTGTAGGTGACAGTTGTGACAGGGAGGGTTGTTTATGGATTATAAAGAAAAGATATTATTACTTTTAGAAAAGGTTAAATCAGAAAGTACATTGAAACGCGTATATAAATTATTGGAATATCTCTATCTGAAAGAAAAGTAAAAAGAACGAGCCGAGGATTGATTCCCCGGCTCTTTTTCTTAATTCTTCTCGAGTTCTTCCAGAATCTCTTGAAGCTGTCTCCAGCGTTCTTCGCTCAGTCGAGCAAATTTCACTAAAGTTTTCTTTGCAAAGTCGTTATCTCCGGTCATTACGGAATCTACAATAGCCTGCGCATCGCTATCGTCATCCTGGAACATATCCCCGGTTCCGTTTACGAGCCAGTCGTAGTTGACTTTGAAAGTGTTACATATAAGTTTTAAAAATGTTTCATCTGGAGTTGTTCTTCCAAGTTCCAGATTCTCTATTTTGCCACGACTTTTCAGCCCTAACTTTTCAGCGAATCCTTCTCTTGAAAGTCCCAGATATTTTCGCAGTTCTTTTAACCGCTCACTCATCTGATTCACCTCCTTTAATTGAATTATATCATTAAGAAAATACGTTGTCAACGCAAATATTTTTAAAAATACGTTGACAATGCATTACGAACGTGGTATTATACATTCAGAAAGCAAAACAAGGAGGTGAAAACAAAGTTGAGCAGATATAAAAAAGAAACTGATAAAGCCATAAGAAAACTCAATGAGCGTTTCTGGGATTTACAAGACCAGACCAACAAAATAAAGGAAGCTGTTCTGACAGGAGAAAAAGGTAATTTGAAAATGCCAGAGAAAAGAGAATTAGAACCTGGTGAGCCGATTCCTTTTGGCGGAACGGTAGATGTGGACAGTATCTTTCCAAAAGAGCCATGTGAACAGGTAGACGTTGAATTTACAGTGAAAGAAACTTTACAGATGTATTCACATTATGTAGATTCATTATCTACCGATACACATGTATTGGGAGTTATTGCAATAGTTTCTCTAATAATTGCAATAGTGGCTCTGATTGTATAGAAATTGAGAAAAGACTGGTAATCAGCGCAATGACTGACAGAACAGTTGTTATCCAGAAACGAGAAATATCTTGGAAATACACTTTTATAGCAACTTCTCCCTCTTGGGTGATTTCATATTCGTGTTTTCCGTCTCTGGAACGCTTTAGATATTTTTTCTCGAAAAGATATCTTGCGGCATCTGTTTCACGCTGTCCATCAGTGTTAAAACCTTTATTCCGTAGAGCCTTTTTCAGTATTTTACACTGAAATTTAGTAATCACATCGTCACCTCCCATCTATAGGGAGTATACCACAAGAAAGGAGTGAGTGCATTGTCAGAAGAAAAGAAAAATCTTATCAGAGACGTGACAGCACGTATTGATAAGCTTCCAGAAGATAAGAAGCATTATATTCTGGGGTATATGGACGGAGTTATTGATTGCAGCGTTGGTGATTCTGACCAGAAAGAAAAAAGTGAGAAAGGAGTATAAATGGACGCATTACAATTTAACAAAGCCGTCAGTCAGCACTGCAAAGAATCTGGTGGAGACTGTTGCAAATGTGACCTACGGCTTTACTGTTACCTATCGCCAAGTGAGCGACCAGATGAGTTAGTGAGCCTGGTTATTGATTTTTTGCATAACCACATTGAAAACCATGGTCATTATACCCATCACAGCGCGGCTTCATTTCCGTGTATTGATGATATGGACATGAGCACCGCAGTAGGCGGCGACCGTTATCAGAAACCTCATACTCTTCACAAACGTTCACGTGTTTGTGAATCTTGTGGCAATGATACAGTCGTGTAATTGTTTCAACCATATAATTCCCCCTTTCGTTATACTCGGCATGTCGGTGCCTGTAAATGCATTATAGGTAGAGGGGAAAGGAAATACAATAGGTTGACGGAAAGACGGAAAGTTTTTCTGAAAAGAAAATAAGAAAGGAGTATAAAATGAGCGAAGTCGATACTTACATCAAAGAAAATGCAGAAGTTCATCAGTTCGCCGCAGAGGTTGCGAGAATCATATCTGGCATTCCACAGATGCCGGAGTTCTCATCAGAAAATATGACTGTAGCCGATGCGAGTCAACTGATCGGACTTCCCATTACAGCAATCCGAGCAGGGATTGTATACGGATGGTTGCCAATTGGCGTGGCTATTCAGAATAACAAGCCAGCAAAAAGCCTTTCCGGTAGCCGGATAACATACATCATATCTCCGAGAAAAGTCTACGAGGTAACAGGACATATCTGGAAAGGCAAAGCGGCTTTAAAAAGTGTGTGATACGCCCCGGGAGGAGGTCAAGTCTCCATCCCAGAGCTTGCACCCACTAAGTGTGGTTTAGTGGATAGATTAATAATACTACTCTATCTGCTAATTGTAAAGACAAATAAGAACAAATAAGGAGAAATTAGCACGATATGAGCGAAATTAAAAACGAAAGTCAGCTCACATGGGCTGACATCGAAGTAGCGCTTGCGACTGAAATTGTCGAAGAAAGCAAAAGAAAGTCAAAAAGATGGTTCACAGCATGGATTGTGACAGCCGCCGCACTGGTGGCGAGCAACCTTGTGTGGATTCTGGGAGAAATGAAATGAAAGAGTATATGCTAATTGCTGTTTGCATGCTTGCCGGGAAATATGTGGATGTACCTATCTGGTTAAATATCTTTTTCGGTATTTCGGCAGTATGGACAGTACACCAGATGAAAGCAGACTGGCAGTAGAAATTAAGGAGGATAAGAAAATGTTCGAGAAAGAGATTGACGAAATCTACGAACTCTGCAAAAGAGTTGCGAATGAAGTTCCGACAGCAAGTGCCACATTCAACTATTCATTTTATGGCATGAGCGTATTTGGACTCAAAAGGCAGGAAGATATTTGCCTTCCCAAAGACAAATTTAAATGGGATTTATATCAGAACGTATCTTTTAACCCATTTTACGAGAAAGAAAGCCGTGAAAGTCTCAAAGTAATCAAAACTTTCCTGTTGGAACTTCTGATAGATGGGAAGTGTCCGAATGAGTAAACAGATAGCAATTATGAAGCTTCTTCCAAGTCTGGAGATAGCAGGATGTATCAATGAACTGCTCAGGGAACTTCAGTCCAGAGGGGATCATATTCTGGATTATGAGAACTGTGATATGTCTCTTGACCATGTGGAATACCACAAAGCTTTAGACATTGACGGAGAGAAGTTTGGAGACGCTTCGGACAACCTGTATTGCTTTTTCAAGGCGGTGTGAACATGGAAGAGAGAATTAATGAGGTTCTAAGGCTGATTGATATGCAGCTTGCCACAGTTCCAGATAACCCCATTGAAGAATCATACAAGGCAAGAACATTAGCAAGCTATGTACAGGCTCTGAACGGGCTTTTAACGGCTCAGAAATCGTATAAGGAGGAAAATACCATTGAGTGAATTTGAAATTCGTATTCCGGCAAGGAAGAAACAGCCTGCAACCGATAAGGATAACCCGGTTGTGAAAGTATCAACAGGCGCTTACAACGCACTGGTTGAAATTTATAACGAATCAACTTTATCTATGAAAGATATCGCAAGTTTGCTGATTATTGAGAGCAGTAAACATGTTGTTTATGACAAGGAGGAATAACAGTGAATATATATGAGAAGTTAGGGATTATTCAGTCAAAACTGAAAACTCCTAAAGGTCAGTACAATTCCTTCGGGAAATACAAATATAGAAGTTGCGAGGATATTCTGGAAGCAGTAAAGCCGCTTCTGGCAGAAACCAAGACTGTGTTAAGCGTCACAGATCGGATGGAAATTGTTGGGGACAGAATATATGTTAGAGCAGAAGCCCACCTGAATGATTGTGAAGACTCCGGTGAGATTACAACCGTTGCTTATGCAAGGGAAGAAGAATCTAAGAAAGGTATGGATTCTTCACAGGTGACAGGCGCAGCTTCGTCTTATGCCAGAAAGTACGCTTTGAATGGACTGTTTTGTATTGATGATAACAAAGACAGTGATTCTACCAATACAGGAGATAAAGAAAGAACATCTAGCAAAAAGGCGGAACCGGCAAAGGAAACCGAGATGATTAGCTCTGAAAGTGTTATGTCGATCAAAAATATCATCGACAAATACCCAGAGGCTAAGCTCGCAGACCAGATCAAGACTCGGTTCAAAGTAAACGATATTAAGTCTCTTAATAAGGAAAAAGGACAAAAATGTCTCAAAATGTTAATTGACTATGACAAGCAACATACAGAAAAAGGAGCAACAGCATGAATAAAGTAATCCTTACAGGAAGATTTACACGTGATCCGGAGATTAAGTATACCAACGACGGGACATCTATTGCAAGATTCTCTATTGCAGTGAACAGAAGATTTGTAAAAGAGGGTTCTGATCAGAAAGCAGATTTCTTGAACTGCATTGCTTTCGGGAAGTCAGCAGAATTTATCGAGAAGTATTTTTCTAAAGGAATGAAGGCGGATTTATCTGGAAGAATCCAGACTGGCAGCTACACTAATCGCGATGAGCAAAAAGTATACACAACAGATATTGTTGTGGAAGAGATTGAGTTTGGCGAAAGCAAAGGTTCTAACCAGAGTCAGCAGAAGTCGGAGACGCCACATCCAGAAACAGACCCGGACGGATTTATGAATATTCCAGATGGAATTGATGAGGAGATGCCGTTCGCATGATACAAATCGACAGTAGGGAACATCAGAAAGTTATTGATGGTATTAAGAAAGCATTTGATGCAGCAGGAGAAAAATGGTTCGTGTCAAAGCTCTACGTCGGGGATTATATGAATTATGACAACCCTAGGTTAGTTGTCGACCGAAAGCAAAATCTCTCTGAATTATGCGGAAATGTATGCCAGCAACATGAAAGATTCCGTGCTGAGATTATCCGGGCGAACGAAGCAGGGATAAAACTTGTGTTCCTGTGTGAGCATGGAAAAGGGATTAATAAGCTGGATGATGTACTCTGGTGGGAGAATCCCCGAGCAAAGAAAAGAGTTAAAAAGAATGGTGTCTGGGTAGATCAGGAGCAGAAGGTCATGCATGGAGATGTCTTGTATAAGATTCTCTGCACGATGCAGCGCAAGTATGGTGTTGAATTCCTGTTTTGTGACAAGAAAGACACTGGCAAAAGAATTTTGGAGATTCTGTTAAATGGATAAAGAAACAATTAAGCAGCAGAATAGCATGAGAGATGTTCTGAGTAGATATGGAATGATTCCGAACAGGGCAGGATTTATACAGTGTCCCTTTCATAGCGGTGACCGTACCGCATCTATGAAAATCTACAAAGACAGCTATTATTGTTTCGGTTGTGGTGCGACTGGTGACATATTTACATTCGTTCAGAACATGGATAATTGCGATTTTAAGACAGCTTTTACCATACTTGGGGGAACTTACCAGAAGCCAGATTTCTCTTCCAGAATGGTAATATATCACCATCAAAAGCAGATGGAAATGAGACAAAAGGAAGAACAAAAGAAAAAGGTCGAACTGCAAGAATGCTTGTCTGATATAAATTTCTACCGAGCTATCCTTGACAAGGTGAAACCATTATCTGACGGATGGTGTGAAGCATGGAATAAGCTACAACTCACGCTATATCACCATGGATTTATAACAGGACTGGAAGAAGGTGATTAAAAGTGGAAATGATAAACAAGCTCACGAAGGATTCTATTCTGGACGAAGAAGTGTTTGACGAGATATTCAGTCAGGAAGACGAGATATACAAGGCGCGTCTTACGCTGACTCTTCTGGACAGAGCCAAGGAGCTTGGAGTAAAGAAGAAATTTGAAGATTTACTGAAAGCCTACACTAAGGTGCAGAAGCAGATGATTGAGAAAGAGAAAAGCAACAGGACATTGTCCATGCTGGACCAGTGGACGAACTTCTCTGATTGCGAATACGACAGAATGAAATGCCTCAACTGGATGGCGGACGATGATGGAATCAGAATTTCAAATACTAATCCGGGATCGCCGGACATTATAGCCTGTTATCACCCTATACTTCCAATAGAGCGAATGAAGAATCTGGAGACCGGAGAAGAGCAGATAAAGTTAATCTATAAGAGGAATAACAAGTGGTCTGAGGTCATTGTGCCGAAAACCATGATAGCATCAGCCAGTAAGATTGTTGGTTTGTCTGCGCTTGGGATTTCAGTGACTTCTGAGAATGCGAAGTTTCTTGTGCGGTATCTGTCAGATGTCGAGAATGCAAATGACGATTATATCAACATTCAATATTCTTCCAGTAAAATCGGGTGGATTAGAGATTATTTCTTGCCTTATGACAAGGATATTGTATTCGATGGAGATATGAGGTTCCGACAACTGTATGAAAGCATCAGTGTAGGTGGCAGCAGAACAGAGTGGTATGAACACGTGAAAAAGGTTCGTACTACTGGAAGAATCGAGCCGAAGATCATGTTAGCTGCAAGCTTCGCGAGCATTCTAATCAAATTAGTCGGTGCTCTTCCATTCTTTGTGGACCTCTGGGGTGAAACAGAGGGTGGCAAGACTGTAACGCTTATGTTAGGGGCTTCCGTTTGGGCGAATCCGGGTGAATCTAGGTACATAGGAGATTTCAAGACAACAGATGTGGCACTGGAAGCAAAATCTGATATGCTCAACAACCTTCCGCTAATTCTAGATGATACTTCCAAGGTATCTGCCAAGATCAGGGATAACTTCGAGGGCATTGTGTATGACTTGTGTTCCGGCAAAGGAAAGAGTCGTTCCAACAAGGAACTGGGTGTGAACCGGGAGAACCGCTGGCAGAACTGCATTCTGACCAATGGTGAACGCCCGCTTGCAGGATATGTCAGCCAAGGCGGAGCAATTAACCGAATTATTGAGGTTGAGTGTTCTGAAAAGATATTTGATGATCCGCAGCTTACCGCAGATACCCTTAAAAAGAACTACGGATATGCAGGAATCGATTTTGTGAACGCAGTCAAGGAAATGTCCGTTGATGATATAAAAGCCCTGCAAAAGCACTATCAGGGGCTTATACAGGACGATGACAAAATGCAGAAGCAGAGTATATCTATGAGTATCATTCTGGCAGCAGATAAGATTGCAACAGATCAGCTATTCCATGATGACCAGTACATTGACATTGAGACCGCGAAGAATCTTCTGACAGAAAAGGAAATGGTTTCCGAGAACGAACGTGCTTATTGGTTCGTGGTTGATAAGATTGCCATGAACGGAATCAAATTCGATGATAACCCAGATATTAAGACAGAAAGATGGGGAATTATTGATAATGATCCGGTCGAGAAGACGTCAACCGCAATTATTTACAGTGCAGCATTTGATGATCTGTGCAAAATTGGAAGATTCTCCAGAAAGGCATTTCTGTCATGGGCTGTTAAAAAGGGACTTGTGGAAACCGACAGCAGGGGTTATCCGACCAAAGCGAAGAAACTGGACGGAATTGTTACTAAATGTGTGTTCTTGAAAATTGTAGATGAAATTCCGAAAGGATTTGTGAATTGTAATGACGATTTTGAAATCACGGACGATATTGTATTTGATTAGCATACAATTCGTTCAAAAGGTAACCGGGTAACCTAGGTAACCTTTGATTCTGTATATATATATTTGAGTATTTATATGCACATATTAAGTATAAAAGTTCCCCTATATGAGAAAGTCAGGGTTACTCGGTTACTCGGTTACCTGCCTGTAAAATCAATAGTTTACACAAATTAGTACGGTTACATCTCGGTTACTGTCGGTTACTTATATTATACCTAATATATATAATATAATAATAATTTTTAAAAATTAATAGAGCGTATACAGTGTACAGTATATTGTATACAAAAAGGATGTGAGGAATTGAAAGTAGAAGCTAAGGATATTCCTATTATACAAAGGTTTATGACGGAGTTCTGGAAGACTATAAAAGAATTCTATCACGTAGAACTTACGGATGAGTATTCTAAACAGGCTTATGACAAATGTATTGATCTTGGAGAGTTGGCAGGAACATGTTCTGATCAGAATGATAAAAGGTTTATGTTAAACTGCATAAATGCCTATTATAAACTTCTTGATTCTAAACAGAAGGGATTGATAAAGAATGTACAACACAAAGAACAGATATGAGCAGGGACAGGCTCTCAGAAAAAAAATCTATATGTATATCGTCAGTTATATCAAACTGGTTGGATATGCACCGTCGATTACGGAAATTTCTGAAAGGGTGGATGCCGGGAGAGCTACGGTCTGGAAACATATCAATCAACTGATTGATGATGACCTGCTCAGAACAAACCATCCAAGCACTGATAGAGCATATACGCCGGTAGGATACGGATTAAGAAAGACAAATAAGGAGACGAAATGAAACTTTATGATATTGTTACAGCAGATGGTGAATTTGTAGAGTCCTTGACGCAAAGAGAAATCATGAATAAATTCGGACTTACAAAATGCAAATTCCGTACATTCCTGGATAACAGCTATCTGATTGACGGCAAATATTGGATAGATGACTCTGCTGAAGACATGCAGGTAACCGGAAACGGATGCCGGAAAATGTTAAAACAGTTTGATACTTTAACAGAAAATATAAGGAGGGCTGTCGGATAGGAAAGCTGAAGATTAAAAAGCCGAAAACTCAAAGAAGTTTGATTCCGGCGCCACTTAACATAACTGGCTTTACAATGGAACAGGCTTCCAGACAGACTGGCGTGAGAATCGAATCTCTTAAAACGTATTTAGACTCAAAAGAACAGGAAATCAGAGAACAGCTTATCAAAGAATCTCAAGAAAAGCTGTGGAAAGCAGAAGATTATATTGCAGTAGCAAATATTTTAATTTCTGTAATTGCAATCAAGAAAGCGTGGGGATTCAAGAAAGCGAACCAGAATTTCATTGATAAGATTACCGAAGCCGAAAAATATGTTGAGGAAATAGGAGTTGAAGCAGCATACAAAGAAATCAAGGAAGAAATGGGTTTGCAGATTGAATTTGATTCTTTTGATATTAACAAGGAATTTGGGTTCGGAGAAAACGAGGGGAATGGTTAAAAATGAAATTCATAGATTTTTTTGCCGGAATCGGAGGTTTTCGCAAAGGAATGGAATTGGCAGGGCATGAGTGCGTAGGGTTTTGCGAGTTTGATAAATTTGCGACCGCAAGTTACATTTCAATGCATCTTTTAACCGAAGAACAGAGAAAAGAACTTGAAAAACTTCCAATAAAACAGAGACAGAAAGAAATTTTAAAGGAGAAATACAGAAATGGAGAATGGTACGCAAATGACATTAGAAGAGTGTATGCCGGAGACATTCCAAAATCCGACTGCTGGTGCTTCGGGTTCCCCTGTCAGGACATATCCGTCGCAGGAAAACAAGCCGGATTTCAAGGAAACCGTTCAAGCCTGTTTTTCAGAGTTATGTACCTTGTCGGACAGCTCAAAGAAGAAGATAAACCCACTTACCTTTTCATTGAGAACGTTAAAAATCTGCTTAGTGTTAATGGGGGATGGGATTTCGCCAGACTGCTCATTGAAATGGATGCAGGGGGGTATGATGCAGAATGGCAGGTGCTCAACTCCAAAGATTTCGGAGTGCCACAAAACCGGGAAAGGTGTTTCATTATCGGACATCTTAGAGGAAGAAGTACCTCAAAGATATTTCCTGTCGAAGGAACAAACAGAGAAAATAGTATTTCGCTAAATCTTTTTGGCTGCCTTAACGGAAGAAATTCGCAGCGAGACAGAGTTTATAGTGATGATGGATTAGCACTAACAATAAGCACTAAACCGGGAGGAAATACAGAGCCTAAAATAGCAATTCCAGTTCTTACACCAGATCGAGCAGAAAAACGCCAGAATGGCAGACGATTTAAAGACGATGGTGAGCCAATGTTTACATTAACTGGACAAGATAGACACGGTGTTGCTGTTGAGGTCAAAGAAGCAACGAAACAAGGTTATGCAGAGTGCCGAGTAGGAATTGATTCAGTTAATTTCGCAATTCCGAATAGTAAGACACGAAGAGGAAGAGTTGGAAAAGAAGTTGCAAACACATTAGATACTAGTTGCAATCAAGGAATATTCGTAAAGGTTTCTGACGAATTGATTGTATATGCAGTATGGTACGAAAAATATCAATGTTACATAGCAATCAGGAAGTTGGCACCGAAAGAATGCTTTAGGCTGCAAGGTTGGTTTGATGATTATTTTGAAAAAGCACAGTTTGTTAATTCAGATAGTCAGTTGTACAAACAGGCAGGAAACGGAGTGACCGTTTCAGTAATTGAAGCAATCGCAGAGAAATTGTCCATATCTGAAAGGACTGCATAATGGCGTGCCAGTTGCTTACATGGGGAAAGTGAGGATGGAAAAAATGGAGAAACTAAAACCTTGTCCGCTTTGCGGAAGGAGAGCAATAATCGAACGTTGGGCAAGCGGCGGTATGATGTACAAGGTTAAGTGTGGTAATCCGGATTGCGCTGTGCCAACAGAAGGTTATCCTTCGGGAAGAGATTTAAAAGTTGTAAAAGAACAGTGGAATCGAAGAACAAGCGATAAGGAGGACACAAAATGTTAATCAGAAGTCAGAATAAGGAAGTTTTAGCTACACTTGAACTTTTATTCGATATCGAAGTTTCGAATGGAGTAATAAGTGCAAGAAGAGATATGAGTTGGTGTTGCTTGCTCGGAGAATATTCCACCAAAGTAAAAGCCATAAAAGTACTGGATATGATTCAGGAAGCCTATGCAGATGCAAAATTAAACGAAATTCTTCTTCCTGATGTTTGCAAAGCTGCTAATAAATCTCAGCAGGAAAAAGAAAATACATCAATTGCAAAAGACATTAGAAATGCATTTATGAAGAAAATGGTATTCCAGATGCCGGATGATTCGGAGGTGGAAGTATGAGTGATGTAATGGAACTTGTTCAGAACGAAGATGGCACATTTAGTGCACACGATGATACCTATGATGTTGTAATACACTGCGAGACAGAAGAGGAGCAGAAGAAAGTTATTGAGCGGTTAAGAGAGATAAGGATTCGGGAGGACTGAACATGGGATATTGTAAATTAGACTGCCCGGACGGCGAAACAGAGTGCTGCATCTGCTGTGACAAGCAGGATTCCTGCCAGTGCAGATGTGATGATATGGACAGTTATGAATATGCAGAGGAATGTGAAGAATATGAAACTGATTGATTTACTGACAGCAATTGGTGCAGATGTCGAGAGCGATGAGAAAATTCAGGTATGTCATCCGGGGAGAAACTGGGAGGATTACGATGAATTTAATGCCGGTTCGAGACTGCTGAAACCATTTTATGATTTAAAGATAAAATCTTTATCTGCGATAAACACGGATGTGATTAGAGTTGATCTGGATTTTGATGAGAAAGGATGATGGAAATGCGGTTAATTGATGCTGATAAAATTATTGATTCGCTTGGTATTTCGGATGTAGATTTTGCAATAGGTGCAGTAATTGATGCACAGTCGACAGCTTTTGATGCGGATGAGGTTGTTGAGCAGTTAAAACAATTAAAAATGAAATACTTCTTAACAATTGTAAATACGGGAGATGCCGATAAAGATTGCGCTTATAAAAATATTGCAAATACAATTGATAGAGCAGTTGAGATCATAAAAGGTGGTGGAGTTGAATGAGTAGTGCAAGCGTAAGATTTGGAACAAAAGCGTATGTATGCGCAAGATACTTCCTTAGGCCGGGCAAGTGTTTCAAATACATCGACCAGCGCGGAGAGGATGTTACAGAACACGTCTATGAGGTCATGGCATTATATCCGTACTGCGTGCTGTTAAGGGATGCCAGAAACGGGGTCAGGACTTGCCCGGGGTACAATACTTTGAGTTTGATGTTGAGAGGAAGTGAAGCATATGAGTAAATCAGTATTAGTGATAGATACACCAGAATCATGTGCACAGTGTCCACTCCTTAACGGCTCGGATGAGTGCGTGATGCAGGATGCAAGTGCAAATTTTAATGCAGATTCATTCGACGATCTGATGCACGGATGTCCATTGAAGCCACTGCCAGAGAGAAAAGAGTATATCGTTCCAATTGACAATATAGAATCACAAAAAGATATTATTGCGGTTGGTTGGAATGCTTGTATTAATACAATTACAGGAGGAGAATGATACATGGCAATGAATATAAAAGAAACTGTGAAAAAGTGTAATGTTTGTGGCAAATGGAAAACCACAGTGTATAAACCGGATTATCTGATACTTAATGATAGCTGTTTTAGACATCCGAAATCAATTTTTATTTGCGAAGAATGCGCGAAAAAGCACGAAGAAAAGAATATATTTTTGTGAGGTGAAATAGATGATTGATCTAGCGAATAAATGTGTATTAATCAGAACACATGAAGAGTATGAAAATATTCTGAAAGCAGCAAAGAAACAAGGATATAGATGGTACGGAGGAAAAGAAGCGTATCCATATCCATTTGAAGAACAGCAGATCCCGGATATATTAAAGTTCTATGGCAATAAAGAACTAACAAGAAATGCCAGCCTTACACTGGGATATGACCTTACACTGGGATATGAATTAGTAGAAGCATCAGACGTAATTGAAGATGAGAAGAAGATCAAAGATGCTATAAACCTTGTCAGAGCATTTGCTAAAAACCCAGACAGAACAACATTGACGGACTCATTTATTAAGTCCTTGAAGTTACTTGCAGATACTGTAGAAAGCCAGATGGAAGAGGTGAAGTAGATGGAGAAATTAACAGAAAGATATATTCCAAATGATGAAAAAAAAGGGATTGCGGGAATAAAGGTGTTTGAATCTGAGGATAAAATACCTCTTGTTAAAGTATTAAGCGGAGAATATTTATATCCTGCAATTGAAAAGCTTGCCACTTATGAAGACTTAGAAGAACAGGGCTTGCTTGTGAGATTGCCGTGTAAGGTTGGAGATACAGTTTATAGAGTAAATGCCGGAGCCAAGCAACCGATTATTCCGATGACTGTTTCAGAAATCCATTTTCTCTGTTACAAAAATGAACGTGCTGTAAGGTTTGACGCAATAGGCAAAGAAGATATGGGAGAAAGTTGCTACCGTTTAGAAGATATTGGAAGAATAGTATTCCTTACTCTTGAAGAAGTCGAGAAGAAGTTGGAGGAGATGAAGAATAATGGATAAAACGTGCAAAACTTGCGTTGAGAATGATAACAGGCTGTGTGACCGCAAAGGCATCCTGATAGAGGAAGATGATACTTGTGAAAAGCACACAGTAAGCTGGAAAGAAGTAATGATGGAGAATTTTATCCGAAAATCAATGTGGTAAGGGCAGAAATGTCCTTACCAGACGGGAAGGTGACTAAAAATGAAACTGAGAAAGGCAACACTAACTGATTACGGAGTACCGCCGGATGATATACCGGCATTACAAAGCCACTTGCGGAATCTTAGCGAAAGCGATAAATACAATCTATTGCAGGTATCTATCAAATATGCACCCGGCATTGAATCACAAATCTATGACAGTATCGTGAACAGCATTGGATATCGAACAATGGAGAAGATCAGGACGGTTCCTGCAACAGAGAACGACTTCTACGGATACAAGCGCAAGGTCATGGCAGAGTATTATCATCTGGCCAAGTTGATTGGTAGATTGTAAAAAAACTTGAAAATTTATAAAAGTGGTAGAGAGCTAAATCTCCCCAGTGTGGTATTATATTTGTATATAACTGCTATACTGGGGATTTTTTTTTGAATTGAGGTGATGATATGGCAAACTTAAAAGTAATAACAAGAAAACTACAAAAAGCCATATTATCTACTGGATTAATCATTAAAATTGGAACATCTCAATTTTATAGCAAAGATCAGGAACGATTGATAACAGTAACAATTATATCAACACCTACACTTCATCTCACGAAAAGAGGAGAGTGGAAAGATTGTGATTATGAAATATTGCGAACTGCATCCCAGTATGATGTGGTAATGTGCCTGAAAGAAATATGGGAGGCAGTCAGAAAATGAGGATGGACAGAGGTGATTAGATGGACTTAACGCCTAAACAGAAAGCGTTTGCAGATGAATATATAAAGAATGGCGGGAATGCATCTGATGCCGCAAGAAAAGCTGGATATAAAAATTATGAAG
>ERZ1024365.33-NODE-33-length-32814-cov-9.496810_pt1 | contig 32814 bp, 37 predicted proteins | sample MGYA00520788_ERZ1024365 | MGnify/ENA primary metagenome ERZ1024365 (study PRJEB33242, sample SAMEA3444265) | Homo sapiens | biome: Host associated; feature: Gastrointestinal tract; material: Stool | place: Uganda | collected 2011-01-01 ... | reverse complement strand
TTTTTTCATTCTTAAAACTCATAATAATAATACCTCCATAAATATAATGCAGAGTTTCTCTCCATAATAGATGAAGATAATATCGCGAGTAATAAAAGGAGAGGATATGTTAATCCTCATCCTCGTTGTAGATATCGTCATCTACTAGTCCGTATTTCAGAACCATGAAAGCATCGACTACCATCAAACCCATTAGGCCGATAGTTGTTAAACAAGTTCCGAAACCAATTACAGTTAGTAAAGTATTCATATCTTACACCTCCATAAAGGGATATGAAATATCCGCGAAAAGAGGAGAGGACATGTTAATCCTCATCCACTTTGCGGCAGAACAACTCAAAGTTATCTGGCAGCATACTGTTCATGATAAATGCAGTCGCAATGCAGATGCCAAAGTAAATTACATCAAACTCAGATGCAGCAATAACTGCCAATCCGAGCAAAGTAACAACCATGACCATTACGAATCTTTCAAATGTAGTATACATAATAAATCCTCCTAAAATATAGTTGTTTTCCTTTCCATAATAGGAGGTGAAAATATCGCGAAAAAAGAAGAGAGCATGATTTAGTCACGCCCTCTCCCTTTCTTTGCTACGTTTCTTCACCGCCATTTCCTGAGTCACACTTCCCAAATATGCCGCCGTCATTATGCTCAAAAATGTTCTCGACAACTTTTGCTGTCAAGGTACCAAGAAGCACCACGATAGCTTGCTCGGAAAGTGTCTCAATTGGAAACGGCTGTTCAAGTGCGAATGTAGCATACGCTGCAAGGATATACGATGTGCTGACCCATAGAAGAGCAAAAAACTGACTTGTGATAAACAACCATCGAGTGATTGACTTGAATCGCTTGTTTAAACGATCAAGAATCTTCTTTCGACAGAATACTGCTGCAATAAAAACAAGAGCTACGGCTGATAGAAATCCACAACCAAAAGCTAGAAAGAAATTCATTCCTTCTTATCCTCGTTTTCAACTTTCAGCATGACGCTCTTCTTTTCAGAGAGTTCAGACACCGGAATTGTGAGCTTGGTTTTGTAAGTTGCGCCCTGCATTTTGATTGTTCCTTCACCAGGATACTTCGCAGCACTCAGGCCGAGAAGCATGCCAATAAAGACCGTGATCGCAGAGAGCGTACCTACAACCTGCTCACAATAAGGAAGACCCCAAATCCCGGAGATAGCAAAATAGAGCGTACCTAAACCAGGAAGCAGGATCTGCGCGATCCATTTCAGTGTATCATACACTTTGTTACTTAAAGTCATTTTGACTACCTCATTTCCCAGGATTTGGTTTAATTGGAAGAGTACGAACTACATCCATAACTCGCTTTGCTGATCCATTTCCGCCTGCTTGTTCATAAGGACCGAACAAATAGTCATTAAGATTTTCGTACTCATCCTGGTATATATAACCCCGCTCGATATATTGCATACCAAGTTCTACAATACGATCATGAGCAAGGCCTACTAGTAATCTCGTCTTGGCATCCTTTTTATTAATGCGCATCTGAACTAAAGTCCAAAAGCCACCTGAAGCGAGGACGGACGCCAAAATTGTAAAGAACATCTGAATATACGGGTTCATAAAGAGACACTCCTCACACAACCAGTCGCTCCAGTTCATAAGGAATGAATGACCAGGCTTCTTCACCCAATACAATGCTTGCAATCTGGAAGATCTGAAGCCCATAATCTGCAATGAAATTACAGACCCATTCCTCAGCATCAATCCATAGATGCCGCGGGACTGCCCGGTGAATATCATCGAGCAGCCCGTAGCTAAACATGACCACATGGCCAAGTTCATGCAATAGCACTGTTGTGAAGAAACTACCTTCTAACGTATCAAGCAAATATACAGTTCGAGTTATCGGGTCGGTTGTGGCAACAGTTCGTGTACCAGTCTTCTCGATCAGCATCGGACTTGCATATGGGACTCGTTTAATACGCCATAAGTATCCATTCACAAAGAAACTATCCATGACTTGGCTGTTAGTTCATTTCCTGAAGCAAAGCGGAGAAATCTTTCTTCATCTTCTGCTTCAAATCAGGGTCAGCATCATGCCACATTTCGCGGAGGGTGGCAATCGTCTGGCCCATATGCAACTGAGCGTTCGTGCTCATCTCCATCCGATCAGCATCGGACTTCGTAGCGTTATAGTGTCGTCTGGCATCGAGGTATTTATCCCAATTTCGGCCCATCTCGCTAGTGGTCGCATAGCGGCCAGAATAACCCATTCGAGCATACATGTCATACTCATCAGGATCCCAACGATGGTCCATCTCGGGAAGAACCCGCATCATACCAGAACGACCCATTTTGAATCGCTCATCGTCACCGTGTTCCTCCATAGCGTCGGTCTTCTCTTCGTAATACTTACGTTTGGCGCAATAATACTCCATCTCGTAAGTATCCTTGATCATATCGACTACTTCTCCAAGTTCCTGTGCATTGATTTCGGACGGATTGCTACTCATAGCATCCTTGGTCCAACTCATGAGTTTTTCACGCATCAAGCAAATATCATAGTTCGCCATAACTATACCTCCTTAAGATACTCTCTTGATATACAAGAGAGGATTCGTAGAGATGACCACAGGAACATCACCAGTATTGGTGACAGTTAAGCGGTCGAAGTCACAGCAGTTGACAGAGATCAGGTCAGAAAGGACGATGCTATCAAATGCATTTGCAGTAGTGATCTGACGAACCATCGTAGATTCGGGCAGGGTATCACCACCAATTGCAAAAGAAAGCTGTGCCACGCCAACAGCCTCTGTCGTTATATTTGCCTGGAAGACAGCTTCATAGGACGCCGGGCGCTTGCAAAGTTTTACACTACCGGTTCCAAGGCGGAAGCATTCCGCACAGCCACTTCTCTTCATGATTGTGGAAAAGGTAACAGACTGACCAGGCTGTACTGTCTGAGCAGTAAGATTCGTGAGTTTAATCATCGAAATATACCTCCGTTTCACTCATTTTGATTTTTAGAGAGGGCCCTCCAAAGAGAGCCCCCATACACAGTTTTAGTTGCAGTTACCACAGCAAGTGGTAGTCTTCAACTGGGAGACAATGTTCTCAGTCTGATTCCGCTGGGAAATACCCAGGTTCAGCTGATTGATCAGAAGATCCTTTTCTGCTAGCTGACTCTTCAGCCGGTCAATCTCCTGCTGAGTCAGACGATCAGACAGTGCGCGGAAGTTCGCGTTGTCATTCTGCATGATCTGCTGGCCCATGTCGTTAATGGCAGTCTTAATTGCGCAAGCATCAGTCGCCATATCGTATCGAACCTGAGCAATGGACTGACGATTCTCGCAGCAGCAATCCGCCAACTGACGAGACAAAGAATTCGTGTCCTGCATGTTCGCAATACCCATCTGGGTGATTGCATTCTGAATACCAAAACCAGTAGTAGAGATGTTCTGATTGATGCCGTTCATCTGGCTCAACTGGTCATAGCCGAGGGAGCAAATGCCGTTGTTAATGCCGTCGAGCTTGCTGACAATACTGGAGGTATCAAAACCTCGCTGAATATCACCAGCAGTAGCGCACTGGCAATCACCGCCGCCAGTACCATAGTTACCGCGACCCCAGCCGAACAGAGCAAACAGAATAATCAGAATCCACCAGCCATTGTTTCCGCCCCAGCCATCATTGCCGTCATTGTTCTTGGTTACGGCCGCAATATCGGCCAAACTCGGTGCGCTCATGTTAAACATAGAATGACCCTCCTTGAAAATAAAATATTTTACAAAACGAGTCTCATCTAAGGCCGCGCGCTCCCTGGAATTGACTCGTAGTGTACGAACTCAATTACGGGATTCTAAAAAACGACTTTGCTTGCTGAAGAGCTTCCTGCTCAGATACCCCAAAAGACTGGCAGAGGTTTTTTGCCATCTGCTGCCCTTGGGCGACATCCCCTCGTTGCATGATATCCATAAAAGCTCGTGCCTGAGGGTTTTTCTGAAAGTTTGGATCGGAGGAAATACGATTCATCGCCATTTGGGCTAAACCCATGATAGGATTATTCATTCTTAGCCTCCTCATCTACTGATTGTTTAGAGGTACGCGAGGACTTCGCGACTGGCTGAGAGGACGTAAGCATCTTTTCGAGTTTGTCCAGCCTCTCATTCAGGGCCATTTTGAATTCCTCAAATTTTTGATCAGGCTTAGCTTCTGCATTCGGATTCACATGCTGATAAATCTCAGTCTGAATCGAACCGTTGCTATTCCAGGCTTTTAGAACTACATAGGAGTAATCTGAGGATGGAAATACTGCAACAGTACCATCCATAGGGATCTCAGATGCTCGAATATCGTCTGGGGAATTCACAACCCGCCCAGGAAGATATGTCGGTCTCGGAGGCGGGGACTGAGGAGTCTGCTGAAAAATACGCTCATTGATCTGAGGCGTCTGGGGAGAAAATGCCATCTGTCTTTGAGCGGCTGTCCAGCCGGCTTCGAACGCTTGTCGGTCATTTATAGGAGCTGGACTACCTGAGTTAAACCATTGGTTTGTTTCCATAGTAACGTCTCCTTATGCGTTCAGAATTGTCAGGGATTGATCTTCACTCTCTTGTAGCAGTAACCACGACTGTCGTAGGAGAGCTCAAAGCCATTGACGGTAATTGTGGTGTCAGCTCGAGTAGCGTCACGATCCATCATGGGGATGGGGCATGCATAGTCCATACCACCATAAGGTTCAGGCTTATTAGAAAGACGAATGTCCTTACCATCAGAGGCCTTCACATAAGTTTCCATTGGTGTTCCCTCCTTTCATTTTGGTTAAAACAAATTATGAGATTTGCTGTCTCACAAATGTTTTCAAACCAGTAACTGAGATTGTGGGGTACTTTTTGCAAATAAGTTTGTTGAAAGCTCGTTTATAGCATCCTTTTGTCGTTACCAAGAGAGACTCATCATCTGCGCCATATAGAATCGAGCCATAAGGTGGGTTGCTTATATATAGATACTCTGGAAAAACCTCATCAATATGCTCACCGGATGCAGTGGTGTTTCCTGGATACCACCATATCATGTTCTTATTAGATACCCCAAAATAGATATGCATTTTAGGATCATAATATGGGCCAGCATATTTTATTGAATCAGTATGCTCAAATTTCTGGTATGTCGAGCTAAAAAGAGCAGATTCGCTAGCTATACCCATGATGGGAAATGACTCGTAAGTTCCGCTGCCTCTGCTCGATTCTGTCAATCTGATCAAATAATATTGGCTCGACAACTTTAGCGGAGTAATCCATATATCAGAACTACCATTAAATGAAGGCCCTAACCAACGGCATTGAAAAGACGCAGAGATGTGTTGTACCCATGCCGTACCAGAAGCCATAATTCCTACGAGAAAAAGTTCTTCTGTTCCTTTATCAATGTCATAGACTGTCTGATGACGATGGTTGTAGGTATCTCTATAACCTGGTAACTCCGATATATAGAAAGCATCTGAAAACTTAAATGCACTAAATGTTGAATACGAAAATTCATCAAATTTGAAAAGATATGTATAACCAGTATAACCACTGGACGCATCCGCTTTATAAAACTTGCCCATATGAAGTCGAATGACAAATTTTCCATTCAAGATGAAAAACTGACCGCGAGTATTTTGCCGCCAATTTTCAACATTTTGGCTAATCTCATTAGCTATTGGTTGATTTGTGCATACACTTTTAGATTGCCAAGTGTACCCATCTATAGATTTTCGAAACTCGAATTGTAAATATTTTAATGTGCTTTCGTCATCATCGTAGATACTTACTGACATATCTGTATAGAAACATTTATCCGCTGTATTATACTGTATAGCACTCAAATTATTCGCAAGTCCATAAGTACGCATATCTTTCGTATACGTAGCATTATGAATAGTATATGTTAATGTCTTGGGATCAAATATAACGCATTTATCGATTTCTGAAGCAAGTTCATAGTTATTTCCATAAGTTGCTGTCTTAGTGCACCAAGTATATCCATAGTATTTTTGCAATGAGTATATTGGAATGATTTCTGTTTTCCAATAGTCATCATCCGTAATATAGTTGGGTTTTAAATCATCAAGAATCTCCTGCAAAGAAGAATTTGCAACCAAATTAAATTCAGTTGTTTCATCAGTGCACATCCCTGCAAGAACAGGATAAGCACTGGGATCAAACTGCGTACCGTCGCACTCATGCCAATCAGCACTTGGCGCAGACATATTCGGGAGAGCCTGACGGACATCACCGATCCTAAAAGATCCGCCGAGATCACTACTTTTCGTAATCTCAGTAACTTCCCAAGTGTTTGTAGTACCATTGCGAGTGAAGAACAGCACCGGAGTTTCTTTCCAGTAGCTATAGAGGGTGGCAGATTCCCACATCTGGCCGCCATTAGTCCCGTGTTTGCGAAGACTTCCTAGCCATAAACCACCAGAATATGGCCAAGCACTGCCAACAGTAACATTTACCAGAATTCGTTTCTCTTCATTCTCGTTCATCGTTCCGAGAAGTGTATCGAGACCAGAATATAACTGTCGAATACTGCTATTAATAGTGATTGTCGAGACAACACCATTCTTGCCATAGCCATCCTGTGTAATGGCCTCAATCTGTGCCTGCAGATTCGCTGCAACATTGCCAGAAAGTTGCGACTGAACATTGTTAAACCATGTCAGGAACTGGGAGTTCCACTGGTTAAACAGGTCATCAATGTTGGTCTGCTGAAGTACAGATGTCACAAAGGGGCAGGTGCTCTTGCCGACATTTACCTCAATGTTGGACGCGCTAATACTAGTCGCATTAGCAGGAACGGTCACATACCCCAGAGCATACTGATGCAAAGTCGGACTGGATATCAGTGTTGGTTTAGCAGGGTTTGCCGAAGCAGTACCCTGAATTATTCTGATACTGTTAGCTCGAGTATTAATTGCTGAATTGATTTGAACAGCAATTGCATCGATTCTGGTCAGACTTACATCAGCAGCCGGAATAGAAAGCGGCAGTTCACTGTCATTGACTGTCCAGGTACTATTAAACCAGCATTTGCCAGGTTTCACGATAACCTGCATACCGCTGCCAGCAGTCGGAATCAATTTACCGCCGATACTAGCGAAAACACCATCTGTGATCACACCATCAAAAATGGCGCTCATCTGTTCAGCGTTATATACTCGATCTTTACCCAAAGAGTTATAAAAGCCATAAGTTACAGCCATACTAGACCTCCTTTACTCAATAGTTTCATCCTCTGTGGATGTGAAAGTCGGAGTGATTTGAAGACCACTCGTATCTTGAGACATCACAATTTCAGAAATATAAACAGTTCCTGTGATGCCGTATTCGTTTTCAATCTGGACAATATCCCCAATAGTGAAGTCAATGCCATAGGTATACTGTCGAGTTGCTTCAAGGTCTCCTTCAAAAGCAGTTGTGGTCTGATGTGAACTTAGTTCAGAGAGTCCTTTTTGCTTATTGATTGCATTCCAAGACGCTGCTTCTCCACCTTGTTCGCCGTCATTTACACCACCATTATCAGCGAAAATCTCACGCCGAGATAGACCAGTTGGTTCCGCATCTTCCGAAAATCCCCACACTGTAATCTCAGTTTCCTCATAAGTAACCGTCTGTTCGCCGGTTTCCTCATTTGTGCTCGTTACGACCTCTTTCTGATATGTCCCAACTGAATATACAGCATTCTTATATGTTTTATAAGACTTAATGTAATTCGAGCTGAGAAGGTTTTCAAAAGTCGGGGAGAACACTACGTAAGGACGTTCGTTCTGATTATACGAATGGTCTTCGCCCATATAAAGCTCAAACTCAAATCCACCAGAGCCTTTTGGAAGCAATCGCCATCCTATCTTGTGCTCTTGGCAAAGCGTACAAATATAATCATAGCAATTCTCACCACGAGGACCAACTTCAAGATTGATACTTGTAATACGGGTATCGGTCGAGGTTTTAAATGTGAAATTTGGGATTTGTCGATTTGCAGCTGACTTGATTACTTCATTTTGAAGTATTTGAAAGACCACTTGCTGAAAGTTTCCACTGATTGTATCGGCCGTTGCGATGATTCTTCGGTCAAGGATGCTTTCCAGACTTCGCCCACTCACAAGAAGCTTTGGACCTTCTTCGGAATCTGAATCAATCTCCACAGTCTCAATAACCATGATCCGATCGCTGTTTTGATACCAAAGATAGTTGCCGATCTCCATTGCTTTTAGATAGTCAACTCGAACTGGGGTTTCCAATTCGAAATCGCCAGCTTCATTGTACCGAACTGTCCAAATAGCTGACATAAAAGTATCAATCAATGCGATTGCATCATAGTTCTTATCTAAGACCATGAAATCCATAATCAGATACCTCCGTAAGCATTCTTATAAGCAAAAGTCATTGCAATATTCGAAATGCCAGTTGTCACGGTGAAGTTGAAAATATTCTTGCCGACCGAGATTTGGAACCAATCGGAAAACTTCTCAATGGCACCAATACCATTCGTGTAGATGCCGTCATGAAGAACCCGAACATATTTGTCGCCACTAACTGTCGAGATGATAATATCATCGCCATTGCCATATTTACGGCCAATCAGCTTCTCGATTTTGCTCAGGTCAATTTTCATAGACTCATGAGTTTCCACATTATAGATAATGAGTGTTCCAGAAACGCTTCCCATGGCGTGCACGGTGATAAGAACACCGGTATCTACATCGCCGCTATAATCTAGAACAGATCTTGTATCGAGATTAACAGATCCCATCTCTATCAACTTGTCGGTTACTGACATATTACTAAATGGAAACTCAAACAACGGTGTTGTCGAGGCAAACTGAGTCATCCGATAGTTTGGATCTCGGAAAAATGGATCCAAGCAAAGAATAGAAATTTGAGTGCTTTCCGCTTTAGAGAAAATTTCAGGTGAGTTAGACTCGACATACCCTTCTGTCATAAGACTCCGGTTGTCAGTCTCAACTTCAATTTTGACCTTCTTCTTCAACGGAAAATACTTATAAGTTTTCTGTCGAACATCCTCAATCGTCGGTGCAAACATAAACTCCAGATTGAAGACGATATTACGGGTGCTGGCCCGTGCGGAGGAGTAAAGAGCCCCATCCGCCGTGGCCAGATCCGTGGAATTGATACTTGCTTTCGGAGGTCCCAGACCGCTGATACTTTTAACAATCAGCCCCGATTTTTCAGGATGAAAAAGATCCAGCACGAGGGACTCGTCCTTATGATTTGTAACCGTAATGGATTTGATCATACCTTAGAAATCGCCTCCTTAAAAGCAGAGAACTGATTATTCGTATTGCGGTAAATCTCAGAGCGATTAAGTGCCTTCGGAGAATAATTATTCTGTACAAAGGACACAGAAGTAGGCTCATTTTGATTGTTCTGCGGGACCGGTTGATTCATGCTCCCATCTCTCTGAGACAGAGAAGACGCGACTGCATTCACTCGAGCACCAGTCACATAGGTACTAATAGTCGGAGTCTTGATCGTCCCAATCTTATTGAAACCTTCCTCAATACTCGTCAGGTCAACCACAGGGCTAATCTGGGGATGAAGTGTCGGATCAGCATCAATGAGTTCAGCAAGCTGTCCAATGGTGTCTCGAGCAGCCTGGATGGTTGCATCGGCCATCTCACGGGACTTCATCTCAACATTATCACCCATGTTCTCAAGGCCGATCGCGAAACCACTGCCGGCCATCTCGCCAAGCCACATGAACTTACGAGAGGGAGAATGAGAGTCGATCTCAACCTGGACGGCAGCAAATGCTGCTTTTGCAAGAGCAACTGCGGCATCGACAATCTGCTGAGATTTGGATATAATGCCCTGTTTGAAACCTTCAGCGCACATAGCACCTAAATTATACCAATTCTGATAGTCACCAGAGATGGCGGTTTTTGCAGCGCCAGTAATTGTCTTAGCGCCATTCGTGACGGCAGAAGTAGTAGCAGTCATACCGCTACCAACCGCAGTTGAGTATCGACTGCCATAACTAGCGAAATTGCTAGTTAGAGCACCGAGAGTGCTTTCGGCAGTTGCGGCATAAGTCTCAGAAACTGTAGACATGGCTGTTGTAACAGCACTAGTCACGGACTGGGTCATTGTGTCGGTGGTATTCTGTAGATTATAGCCAGTACGTTCAGAAGCTGCTGCCGAAATTTGCTCCATTGTAAAACCAAGTTTCAGAAGATCATCTTTAGATTCGCCAATCCATTGCGCATATGCAACCATTGCATCAGCAGAGTTGTTAGAAACTGTGTCGCGAGTCTCATTGATCTTATCCATAAGATTGGCAAGATCGATTTGTTCCTGTAAAAGTTCCTGATAGGCTTTCTTAGCATCTTCGCTCGTCTTGCCCATCTTCTTGACAGTATACTCATACTTCTGGTTTGCCTGGTCAACCTTATCATTTTGAATTTTTATCTTCTCGGTAAGAACTTCAACCTCTCGGTCATGTTTCTCTTGGTCAGTCGCCTTCTTGCCGATTGTTGCTTCCCAGAGTTCCTGTTCCAGATCAATTGTAGAAAGATCCAGATCAAGATCAGAAAGTTTGTTTTCAAATGCAGTAAGGAAGGTATCAGCAGCTTTTGAACCAGAAGCTTTCAGAGAACCAGAGGCATTTGATGTAGCTGCCGAAACTGTTTTGGCGATATTATTCGTCAAGTTCGACGTAACAGAGTTAGTACTGCTAGTCTCACTTGTATCGAAGCCAAGACCAAGAATACTCAGTAAACCGCCGCTTGCTTCTAGACCAGCATATTCGTCGCCAACACTTTTCTTTACCTTGGAAGAAATACTCTTTCCAAGACCGCTCAGTCCCTTTCCAGCTTTGTCAATGCCATCAAGCATACGATTACCGAGATAGGCACCTGCGCTTTCGGCTTTACTGCCATTCGCAACTGCGCCAGCAGCAATATTATCTGCTGCTTCAGAACCTTTATTTTCAAACTGGCCCTCAGTGGCATTATTATAACCTTCAAGCGTTGCATTACCGAGATTCTCACCAGGGGCTTTTGCGGAGCTATCTGTTGTCGGTAGGAAAAGACCCTTAATGGCATCCCAGCCAGCCTGAATCATAGTAGACCAAGGAGAATGCCAACCAGTTACTCCTCGGAATCCAGTTAAGAATGCATTACCGAGATTAGAACCACTAGTTTTTACAGTCTCAAGAGATTCATTTCCAGCGATTCCTTCGAGAAAACCAGTAACACAATCTTGTCCAGCCTGACGAAATTGCTCAATATACTCACGAAGAGCAACAATAGATTGCACAACATTTTGGCAAAGAAGATCCAGAGGTGTCGGGTCCTGAACCTGTGCAGTATAAGAAAAGAACTGCCACAAATTCCAACCAAAGTTTGCAATCTCCGAACTAAATTCAGCTAGATACTTTGTACTGATTTCCTGAACTTCAGGCAGGAAAGCAATCAAGCGACGAAGATCTGTGATAATGCTACTTGTCGTAGTGGCATCAATCTGGATACCAGAAAGATTCTGATAATACTTTGCAATATGACCACCAAATTTGGCGACAGTCTCTCCGAAGTTATCAAGATTCTGTTTGCCAACAAACCGAGCAAGAATACTATCATCAGGCAGAGTATTAGCAATCTCAACTAATGCTCGAGCACCAGCGATTGACTGAGTCATCGCACTAAAGTCAATTCCACTAACACTCCAGGCATAAGATGCCATAGCATCGCCGAATGCGACTAACTGAGTTCCAAAGAGCGCTAAATCTTTAGTACCAAAGAAGAAACCAAAAATGCTCCAATCAGGAATTGCATTGGCGATCTGAGTCAAAGCCTGTGCACCAGGAATAGATGCGGTAATTGCATTGTTATCGCAGAGCTTCACAGCGAGGGAATATGCGGTTAATGCTGCACCGAATAGAACAAGTTGGAGACCAAATCCTGCAAGATTCTGAGTCCCGCTAAAAAGATTAAAGAGACCGCCTTGCTTTGGAAGTGCATCTGCAATTGCGACAAGAGCATTTACAGCAGGTAAAGACGCTACAATAGCGGCCATATCACAACCAGCCAGACCCTGGCCATAAGCAGTAAGAGATTGGCCAAGCAATCCGCAGTTCATTTTGAATTGTTCAAGATCCGGCGCACCAGCAAAGAGCTCTAAGAAACCAAGCCCAGCCAAAGCAGCAAGATCACCAGCAAACGCGATAATTGCTTTCGCTCCGGAAGTAACCTCTTCAAAGTTAATACCCGATATAGAATCTGCAAAAGCCTTGACAGATTCACCGAGGATTGTAATGGAACTGCTAATGCCTCCAGCAACGAAACCAGCAATCAGATTAGCAAGCGATTGAGCAATTGTCAAACACTTCTGAGGAAGATCGTCAGGAATATTCAGAGCATTAATGACTGCAAGAATGGCACCAAGAATAACACAGACACCGAGCAATGCCGTTAAGACTACGCCAACACCAACAAAAGAAACAGCGCCACCAGCACCAAGAACCATAAGACCAGCAGAGGATTTCGATAAGGCCAACGCCATAATAGAAAGGCCACCTGCTAAGATAGTTACACCGGCAGCAGCTTCAATTGCTTTGTCGAGTTCTGGAACTAAAGTCACGAGAAGTCCAAGAATTGTAGCGAGTCCAGCAACGGCAAGAGTCAGGATGCCAACAGACTGAATACTCACCTGAGCTTTACCAGAAAGAGCACCCATAATTCCAAATGCAATAAGCATCATGGAGAGACCTTTAACTGCTGTACTAAATACCTCAGGACTGTCTTTCATGGCGATACTTAGCGCTGCCACCATTGTACCAAGCGCTACAGCGGCAATCGTCATAGTTGTAATACTCTTGCTCATATCTTGAGCATTCTTTGTTGCTACAATCACAGCAATAAAAATTGCGGAAAGTCCAGCGACATAAGCAAGCCCCTTCATCATGGCGCCCGTGTCGAGATGACCAACGATTCCTGCAATAACAGAAAGAACGCCAACTGCAGCAGCAACTGCAAGTAGAGTTAGCGAAACCTTATGCGCTTCTTTTCCTGCAAATTTCGTAAATGCAATAGTCAATCCCATAAAGAGGGACAAAACCGATACTGCTGCGACGCCTTTCATAAGCACGTCTGTTTTGAAATGACCGAGCAAAACAATCGCTGCCATAAGAGCATAGAGACCTAGCCCAAGCCCAGCCATCATTGCACCGGCTTTTGCGGCGTGACTACCTGCGAGATTCGTCGCTGCAAATACAGCGGCCAATGCGCCAATCATAATGCCGAGTTTCTTGATGATATCCCAGATATTGTCGATATCATAGTTCTCAAGTTTCTGAATAAGTTTCAGAATCGCAGAGAGTGCATAAACTGTTGTGAGAATGGCTCCAGCACTCTTAAGTTGAGAAGTGCCTTTGATTTTACTTAAAGCATAGCTCAATGCTACTACAGAACTAACTGAAAGAACAAGAGCATTAATGACAGAATTGATATCTCTAAAAGAAATACCAGAAATATTCTTAAGCGCCTTAGCAATGATATAAATAGCACCAGACATGGCCAGTATATTTGCAGCAGCACTATTCAAAATTCCGGTCTTCCCAGTTGCGGCACTCAAAAGACCTATCTTAGTGGTCATTAGTGTAGCAGCAGTGGCAATGGTTCCGATCAAAACTCCAATGGTTAGAACATTATCCATTAGAACATTAGGATCAAGCCCCTCAAGAACTTTGAATGCTTCAACAAGAAGTAAAAGACTGGCTGCCAAAGTTGCTACAACAGTCGACAAAACACCAACTGCAGCAGCACCTGTTGTCGCTAAAGTAGGCATCAAAGTAAGAGCTTTCACAAAGAGGCCAAATGCAACCATAGTGCCAACTAACATAATAGCTGCATTTTGAAGTTTATCAGCAGGCAAAAGCGCGAGAACAGCCAGAGAAGCGGCAAGAATAGCAACCGCCTTAGCCAGCTTCACATAATTCGGAGCATTGATTGAGGTCTTAATGGCGTCGAACATACCAGCTACAGAAGTCATTACTTTATTGACACCCGTCATAAGGCCAGCAAATCCACCTGTCAGATTCCCAATCGCTGTTGCGAATTGAGTCATTGTCTTCGTGAAATTATTGATTGTCTGGATAATACCAAAGCCAAATGCAATACTTAAGAGTGCACCCCAAGGAACATTCTTTAGCCATCCTTGAATTGTACTAAAGACAATCGTAACTCTGCGCTTCAGATTATCGAAATCTGCTCCAGTTTTCTGGCAAACGTTCTCTATAGTGGACTTAAAATTGTCCAAGAGTCCAGTAGTGTTAGTAAGATTCTCAGCTAGATCCTTAAACCAGCTCCAAGCGTCTGCACTGATTTGACCAAAAATGGCAATCAGATTCGGGAATGTAATCTGATCAATTCCTTGAATCTTGTCAATCGTTTGCACAATATAGTTCAGTAGATTTGAAGCTGCAGTGGCGCCACCTTTAATAGCCACTTCAATCAGTCGGAAAGTAGTCTGACCAATTTTGCTATCTTTAAATTGATCAAAGAGGTTTCTGAGAACAGCAAGAAAACTTTTCGTAGCCGTCGCAGCCTTGCTGAAACTTATATTTAAAACTCCACTGGATTTAATTAGATTTCGAAGACCGTAAAGAAGATCTCCAATCGTAGCGAGGATTTCAAGCATCATGTCGGAAAAAGTTGCAAACTGAGGTGCAACCAAATCTTTGACAGCATTTCCAAGACTTTTCAAAGTACTGTACAGAATATCAAATACAGAAAAGACGCCTCTAACGGCTCGCCGAATATTTGTCATCTGTTTGGAATTCATTTGAAGAGACTGCATCAGATGCTTGAAAGCTTTTGTAACATTCAAAAGATCCTGGCTTGTTTTAGCTGGAAAAATATCTCGGAATGCATCCTTAAAAGGCTTAATAACACGAAGAACGGCTTCCATCATTTCATTGATGCCTTCGAGCATGGTCTTTCGACCGCCGCCTTCACGCCAACCCTTAAGCAGTTCATTACGAACATCACCCGATGCAGCGAAAACCTCGTAAAGAATATTGGCAAGATTTGTCCAAAGCTTTTTAGCTTCTTCATAATCACCAAATATAATTTCGAACGTGTTCATCCAGCCAGTCGATACGGCATCAGATGTTGCAGAAATGGCTTCGCCAAATGTTTTTGCTTCCTGAGCAGACTGAAAAGATTTACGGCCAAGCTCATAAGTAGAGGAACTCAACTCATCAAGATAGCCTCGAAGTTCCTCGACATCGTTTCCTGTCATATCAGCATATGCCTGGAGATCGAGTGTCCCATCTGCATATTTATCAATAGCAGAGAGAAGCTGAGTAGCAGTCAAATCAGTCGCATCAGCAACCTCATAAAGCTTATTGGTGAAACCACCATAACGATCCAAAACGTTCAGCAGCACATCTGACGTAAACCATGCATCAGACAGAGCTGCATTAAAATTCGAGACACTAACTGCATTATTTTTCATGGTAACGTAGCTTCCGTCGCCCTTCTTTTTCAGGGTTCCAAGAGCTGCGGCCGCTTCAAGAGCATTCTCTTTGAATTCGGCTGTTGCCATGTTAGCATTTTCGATAGATTTCCAGTCAATTAGCTTAACTGATCCCGTCGACAATGCTTGTGAAAGGTTATACATAGCCCGGCTAGCTTCATTCGCATTCGCACCAGAGCGAGCCGCCCAAGTTGCAATGCCTTGCATAGCCGTGACAGATTTATCAAGTTTAATACCATTGGAAGTAAACTTACCAATGTTGCTAACCATTTCTGTAAAGTTGTAAGAGGTTTCATCAGTAAACCAATTCAACTTCTGCAACTGTCCATTGACATAGGCCATCTGTTTGCCAGTGTCATTAAAGTCTTTGAAAGTTGCCGCCATGATTGTTTGAACTGCAGAGGTCTTGTCAGCATACTTATCCCAACCAGCGTTGACCTGGTCAAGAGTCATTGAACTAACAAAGCGTTTAGTTGTATCGATTAACGCATTTGTTGCTCGATTAACTAAGGTAGCCTTTGCGACCATTGTCGTAAAACCACTGTTAATGCCATTAATCGCCTGAAGAAGTGGGTTAGCATCAACTTCTTTAAACGATTTGTTAACCTGATCAATATTTTTTGAAGCACCCGAAAACTTCAAAGCATTCTTAAGCTTGTCAAGAGTAGATAAACTTTTGGTTGCTTTTTTCTCGAATTCTTCATTGTCAAATCGCATTTGTACAACACGATTATCAATTGTGGTAGACATTATCTTCTAACCTCCTCCCAGAGTTCTTTAGAAAGTTCATCAAATATCGGCCGAATCGCTGGGTTAATAATGTCATATCCTTGAACATACCCACCGGTTCCAGTCGCATGACCATACTGGAGGAGAATAATCACCGGGGTTCCCTGATTACCGAATGCATAGCCATTAATTGTATTGGTATTATACCACTCAATCGAGATACCCCGAGAGTCATTTTGAATTTTGTAGCCCCATGATTCAGCAGTAATGCCTGAATCAACCGGAGTTGCACGAATCAAAGCTTCAAGTCCACGTCTAGCATATGCCTCGAGGATGGGGCGATAGTCTTTGGACGCCAGACCCTTCAGATACTTCTCAGTATTGTTGAAATCGCCTTTCGTACGAATGCCTATCACCCCAGATCCTCCTCTCTTAAGTTTCGCTCCAGCGAGCCTTTACTTCGCGTACATCCACGTGAGTAAAGGTCGTATACAGGCCAACACCGCCAGAATTTCCGAGTTTCTTGTCAAACCAAGCATAGACAGTTTTAGGTGCCACGCCAGTAATCTTAACATCTGCGGCAGTTCCATATTTATGCTGGCTATAAGTTGCTCCACCAACCTTGGCATTATAGGTTTCCGTTCGATAGCCAGAAGAAATGACAATCGGCTTCTTGAAATATTCACGAGCCTCCTGCAGGAGTTTGACCAGTGCAGGAGCTACAAAGATCGTATCGGAGCCATCTTTGCAAGCAAACTCTTTTACCTTAAAGTTTGCGGAAAGCGCTTTTGCGCCATCCTTCTTCAAACTATAGGAATAGACAGGAATCACAGGTTTCTCTCCTTTCGGTTCATCGCTTTCAACATCATGACCCAGATCAGTAATCACAACATAGATTGAGATCGTTCGGCCAGGAGTCACAGTTCTTGTGGAATCTTTGAATGCTGTAGAAGCGCCACCATCGCCGACTAAAGCCCACTGCCAGCCCTTCTTAAAAAGAAGATCCCGATAAGCCCATAAGCTAATAGCGCTCTCCATGCCAAAAACAAAGTTACCATTTCGGTCAAACCCAAATGCCGGGCGACTTGTAATGCGAGGTTTAGCTTCTGTTCCATCAGCATCAGGATGGGAGGTAAGTTTCACTCGCTTCTGGCCATTTGGAATGACAACAGTATTTGTGAAATAGGAATAAGCATCAACCTGAGGGAGAACACCCCATTCTGGCTTAGCATCTTTTGCCCAGTAGATTCCAAATTCACCATATTTTGGCTTGTAAGCAACCTTACCATTAACTTTGGTATGTGTTAAAGGCGCTTTAGTCGACATGTCAAAAAATGGGCCATTCATGATGGTAATATTCTTACCACCATAAAGTTTCCACATTTTAGAAAGTGAGTATTTTGTCTTGCGGTTATCGACAAGACGAATCCGGCACTTACTAACCGGTATAGATTTGTAAATAGCCATAGGACTCATCCTTTCGTTCCAAATTTCTTCAAACGTTCCTTGTTAATCTGAGAATAATCCTTTGCAGTTTGCTTCTTAGATTTTTTCTTCGGATTCTGTTGTGCATTACAGACCTCAATTAACATCATGAGCCGGCTAAGATGCCATTTCTGATATTCAGAAGGGATTCGGAAAGCAACCATCCATCCATATATAACCTCAGATGTGATGATTTGTCCTTTACCAAATACTGGTTTCTTCTTAATCTCCGAATCATTGACAATGGTAGCTGTCATTGGAGCAGAAATATAAGCATCAATATCTCGGATGTTCTGTGGGGTCAGCCGTAAATACACATTATCAGGGACGTTTTGTGTTAACGTCATACATTTCACATAATCTCGTGATTCTTCCGGCGTTAACGTACTATTTAAGTATGGCTTACACCATTTAGCTTCCCATTTTGAAATTGAGACAAGACTATGCTCGAGCATCAAAGTCTTTTCCGGGTATGTCCGAAATTTCTCGAGCTCTTCATCATAAACTTCGGTCGCCGGAACGACCAGTTTAAGCATTTGTAGTCGTCTCAGAAATTGCCGGAGTTTCTGCAGCCTTTCGATCGGCCTGAGCAGTCTTGACTTCAGCAATCACACGTGCACGATCATCAGCCTTCATGCCCGGCATAATGCCAACAATGAAGTTGATAATCTCATCATCCTCGCCACCCAGAAGCATCATCAGAATTTCATCATGGGCGAGAGAATACTGGAACTCCTCACGAATTTCCGGGGTCTTCAGGAAAACATCTGTGCCAGGCTTACGCACGCCATAAGCATGGACAAGCAGATTGTCAATGAACTCAGCAACAGCCTTTTTATCGCCCTTCTGCTGGAGTTCGGTCAGACCATCAATCAGACCATTGTCAAAACCAAGACTCATCTTGGCAAGATCAGACTTATTCAGATGGAACCACAGGTCCTTTTCAACCTGGTTGCCTTCGTAGTCTTCGTAAGAAACATGCTGCTTAATCATAAATCTTTCTCCTTATCACAAATTTAGAAAAAGGGGCCAGGCCAACCAGACCCAGCCCCCTCAGTTAGAATCAGCCAGCGTTCAGAATTTCGGCAATCTCATCGGGGCTCGGCAGGACAGCGTCATTACTGGCGTCGCCATACAGCTTAGCCTCGATAGCGGTCAGCTTCTCAGAAGCGATCTTGGTGGAATCGATCACCAGCAGAGCGGTGGGCTTGTGTCCAGTGACGTTCACAGGGGTGGTAGACAGTTCCCAGCTCAGGGTCATAGCCTCAGGAGAGTCATTGATGGTCTGATAGTTCTTCTCAGACGGGGTGACCTGGCAACCATAGACCAGGTGCAGTTTATAACCATGCTCCTGGCCATCGGTATCGTTACCGATCATGGTACGATAGCAGAAACCAAAGACAGAACGAGCCTGCTGGCCGATGTAAACACCAGACTCAGCAACCAGTTCCTTATTGCCATTGGCAGCCTCGAATTCCTCAGGATAGGTAAAGGCTTCAATGGTAGCACCGAATTCCTCGGCAGAGATCAGGTTCAGGTACTTGATGTTATCGGCATACTGGCCGGTAGCCTCAGCACCGGAAGGAGACTCGGTGACAGAAGTCAGGCCATTCCAGACCACGCCATTCTTATAGGCACCAGATGCATCAGGGAAATACAGGACACCATGGTCGACACCAGTTTCATACAGGTGCTCGCCGGTCTTATCCCATACGAGTTTAGCCATAGGATAATTCCTCCTTAATAATAGAGATCGAAGACATAGTGATAAAGGTTATCAGCTGTATAAGCTCGACTCATAGTGCACATGGGGAGTTGTGCAACCTTCATCGGGAGATCCGTATCTGGATCTTTAGTGATAACCATTATCGTATACTTCTTAGTGAGTGCATAGGGGAGATTGTTTGCAAACTCGGCGTCAATATCGTCAAGATTGTAAACGATGCAGGGGTAGACCATCTTGATCGAGGCAGGTGGCTGAAAATACACACGTTTTGTAGTCCCCATGATCCCATTTAGGATCTCAGATAACTGTTGCCGCGATCTCGCCATTATATACACCTCCAATCGAGATGATCAGACGGGGGGACTGGACTTCCACAGATTGGACATTCCAGTATGCCCCCATCCATTCGACGTATCGCATGGCAAAGAAATGCGCGAAAGCAAACGGATCAGCAATAATGCTAATCTGATTATTGATATCAAGATTGTCGTTAATGCCTTCGCCAGTTGTTGCTTTCTTCACATTCCGGATTACATCTCCCATGTAATACCGAGCAACGGGAGTCTCAGTATAGACATCAGGAGCAGTCTCCATAGGAACCACGAAGCCAATTGCGCCATAAAACTTTGCCATTTTGATTTTTTAATCAGTCGGCCTTAGCCGCGGCAGTCACCAGGGTATTGGCGCTAGAAGTCATAGCGCTCACACCGCTGACGGTGCCAACCTTGCCAGTTTCCGTATAGAACAGAGGAACGGCATAGCCATTCTCGATCTCCAAAACGGCGCCCTTCAGGAAGGCATCCTTCAGCTGAGAGGTGGTCATCTGGGTCTTGTGAGCAGAGTCCACATAGGCCTTGTTGGAAGCAGCATAAATGATCACCTTAGCGACATTCTGATCCTTCGCATCCATGAAAATCATGTCCATAGTGAGGTTCTCCTTTCTGTCTTACTAAATTAGTCCTGCTGAGTCTCGAAGATGATAGCGGAATAGGGACGGGTCAGAGCGCCAGAGCAACGAGTCTCCATCAGATACTTGTACTGGTTGTAATCGATGTCAAAGTCATCGAACATGTTGACTTCGCCACCCTTATCAGCACCGACGTTGTAGTCGGCCAGGTTCACCAGGATACCATCCAGAGCCTGAGTCTTGCTGGAAGAATCCAGACGAGTCAGACCCACCATGGGCTCCACAGTCACGATACTGTTCACACGCAGAGCAGTGCGCAGCTTTTCGACAGTATCATAAATCACACGGCCGGTGGTATCCTCGATCATCAGCATCTCAGTCAGCATGTCCTCTGTGGTGTACAGATCGGGATTACCAGAACCCTTGTACAGTTTGCGAGACTTGATGACAGACTTGATGAAGTTCTTGGCGTGCTCAGTGTCAGTTGCGCCCTTGGTAACAGCTACACGCACGGAGAACAGCTCAGAGTCGGTATAGATGGGACGAATATTCTGTTCGTTGATCTTGTCATCGCTGGAAGCCAGACGGCCGTCGCCGATCAGGAAGGCACGAGCCAGTTCCTCATTCAGCATGACACGCATTTCGCCCTTCAGCCAGGCCACGAAATTGAAATCCGTGATGTCGATCAGATCATCACGATCCATCTTCTGCTTCTTATACACGGTGGTGGGAGTGGTGGTTCGCTTCAGCAGGGAGAAGACCTCTTCCTTCTTCAGTTTACCCTTGATGTAACCCTTAGCCCGAGCTTCATCCTCGGTAATGTCAGCAAAGATAGACTTCACACGGGAGAAGGGGGTCCGATGAACCTTGCTCATAACCTGAGATACCCAGGTCTGATCGCGCTGGATGAAGATGGGCTCATTGGTCAGTTTACGAGCATCGGGGAACAGATAGTCAACATTCGTGACGCCATAGTCGCCATCAGCATGGCTGATAGCATCCTGCAGGGCTTCGACATCCTCACCGCCAGCCTCGAAATGCTCCAGGACAGCCTGCTTCAGAGAACCCAGACGCTTAGCGTCCTTCAGGATCTTCTCCATATCAGCATGGCTCAGAGTAGCGCGGGGAGCGCTAGTTTCGGGATCGAAAACATTGTGCTTCATATCAGGGTCATCCTCCTCATCACTGTGTTCAATATTTCCGCCTTTTTCTTCAAGAGCTTTGCCAATTACATAGGCAACGGCGGTTTTCTGCTCTTCATTCAGGGTATCCAGAACATCCTGAATACTCTTCTCCTTGTCAGAGTCCTTATCTTTAGGCTCTTCAGGAGTGTCTTCGTGCTTCAGATCTTCATCTTTCTGCATTTCGGGGTCCTCCTTCTTAGATTCATCCTCACTATGCAGGAGTTCAACACCACCTGCAGTAAAGATATTTGCATCATCGAAACTGTCTGCGCCATCTTCATCATGGGTGAGATTCAGTTTATCGATATATGCTTCTGGGTTTGCTCCAGCTAAGACGAGACTGACTTCCTTAATCGTGCCATGAGACACGACATTGGTCACACGGTTCTTCGTCAGGCGGTTTGCATGAATGGAGAACGCAACCACATCACCGTGGTTCACGAGCTCCTTGGCGGCAACACCAGCCTCAGTCCCATTGAAAGAAACATTTGCATAGATTCCGTCATTTCGAGCTTCCAAGTCAGCATGGCCGAGAACAGCCTCGACATCATCATGGATATGCATCCACACAACGGGAACTCGTGCCCCATTTTGATCTGCGAAAGCACCCGGGCCAATAGTAACACCATCGGTGCATCTTACGTTATACCGAGTGGCATAGCCCGCGCAATCATACGCCATTTGCGTTATCTCCTTTCGTTAGATTCAGTTTAAGATCCTCTTCTTTAGGAGGATCAGTCTGCTGATTACCGTTTTCATCTGGGTGATTAAGATTCGAATTTCGCAACTCATCTGCCTTAGGATCATTGGAAGGTTTAATTCCAATATACTGGCGGACTTCATTACTAGTAAGAATCTCATTCCGAGTAAACTTATCAGCAATGTCGGCAAGCTGGCTCACAGGAGTCATACGGAAGGGCTCGGTGAAGAACATAATTGCCTGACCCTGCGTACGAGCAGTTTTTGTCAGGAACTTACGTTCAAATTCATCCGTAATTGTAGAAGCCAGCGGCTCAATGACTCGATTCTGATAATTCAGCATTGCCTGTTCTTCAGCAGTTCCATCCAAAATGCCTTGGTTCAGACCTAACTGACTATAAAGTATGCTCGTAAGATACTCAACCTGCTTCAGGAGGTTATTCTCGACAGAACGGTTAAGCTGAATTACTTTTTCAGTAGAGTCAATATAAGCTATACCGAGTTTATTCCCAGCGAGTTGCTCTTCAACAGACTTTCGACGAATCTCAGCCTGCTGTTGGCGTGCCTCGCTACGAATCGTGTAAGGAAGCTGAATAATCAAATCCAGCTTACCAGATCCTGCTTGCTCATCAATCACATCAAGAAGCCGAAGCTTTCGAATGAGCCTCTGCAGGGTAGAGTTTGGCGCATTCATTACCGCATAAAACGGGTTTTCAAGGATTGCCACATCTTTCTTTCGGAAAGTCATGTCCTGATGCCGACCCGTAATGCTATTATAAAGACGCACTTTCACATGCTGTGGGTACCATTCTACGATGGGGCCAACTCTCATTTGGTAAATGTCATAAGAATTGGATACCTCGGGATCTTCAGATGTTTCGACAGGGCATGCGGCGACAACTCCTTCATCGATCATTGACAATGCAACATCATGAATGAATGCCCGGCCGCTCTGGTCGATGTTAGCCTCAGTCTTGAAAACCTCATTAAGGCCACTATCAACTTCTTCCTTAAAACGCTCATTCTCATCTAAGCGAACATGCCGAAACTTTAGGGACGAGACATCTAGTGCGATCCGATTGTAAATCGCATTGACGATTGTCTTCTCATTGTTAGAAGATAATACGATACGGTCCGCCCGCCGAGAATCCCCATAGCCCAATCGCCAGGACATATCAGTCATCGGGTCCCGATTTCTGAAGACGTTCCATGCACGTCTCAGCCTGGAACCAAAAGATAAATCCATGTGGGGTCCTCCTTGTTAGGGAAATGCACTCATTTTGAATTATTTTATTCAAAAAGATCTCGATTCAGCTTCCAGGCGATGTAGCCGTCCATCATGGCAGCAACAGCGTCGATCTTCTGATCATATCTCTTTTTGTAAAGCATACGGTTGCCGTTCACATCTTCCAATGTGATACAGTTACCCATAGAATAGGTCATTAGTTGCTCATCGAATAGGAGCGCTCGATCCTCAGAGAGTTTCTTTAATTCGCCCAGAGGAACAGTTTCAGTCTTCTTACCTTGGATGACTTTCTCAATACCAAATGGGCCATTCTCTTGAGCCCAGCGAGCAATGAAATCCGTACAATTGTAAGGGTCATAACCAACAGCACGAACATCATAATTATTCTGGATGATAAACTCATCGAGATCTTCATAGATTTGCATGGGGTCAAGAGTCGTTCCATCCAGTACAATCAAACTGCCCTCTTCCATGAATTCTTCATACTTCTGCCGCATCGCAGGATTCAGCTTCATGACTGTCCGAGACGAAATATAGTTTCGTGTCTTGATTCCGAACTGCATACCCTTAAGCGGAAACAGAAATGTGAATGCAAAGAAGTCATCACCCTGAGAGGCATCAATTCCCATAGCGCAGGGCATCCCATAATACAGCCGTTTCGGATGACAGATTGTCTCTTCATACGGGAAGTAATAAGTATAGCCTTCCATGGGAAGTCCAAATCTCTTAGCCAAAATATCATTTCTAGCAGAAGGTACTTTCTCAGCACGCTCAACATCTTGCTGGTAAGCATCATAGCTCACACTGATACCAATATTAGGATTTGCTTTAATCCACATCGCCGGATCGTTGATCTCGTCAATACTATCAAGCTTATACCACCAAATTGAAACGTGCGGATTCTGATATTCGCCTTTTAGGATTGCTTGAAGCTCCATCTTAATCGAGTCGCCGACACCGTTACGGACAGTACCCTCAGAAGATGTTGCTACAATTTGGTAGTCCTTAACCTTAGAAGCACCCTGTTCAATGGCACCGATAGGATCTTCTCGAATATCACCGGAAAGCCACTCATCCACAGTTGCAACTTTACAGCGCAAACCCTGAAGTTTGTCAATACTCATAGGGCGAATCTCAATCAGGGAGTTTGTCATGAAATTCATGATCCCCTTCTTGGTTGAGGCAAGCTGAACACGGTTGGCTTTAGACCCAGTGGTATTTTGAAGCGATCCTGCAGTCAGCATCTTAAAAACGGGCCCACGTGCGCGTGCAATAGCTGTGGCAAGTGGTGTTGTCGTCTCTTCCGCCTGACGCATTGTCGGAGCAGTCACGATCTGCTGCGTCGTGGATGTATCTACATTCTGGGTAAATGACTGCACACAAGAATCATAGAGAGACTTTGCAGCACCTCGACCCACAATCAAATATTGCTTATGGATAAGTCGACGCTTCAACTTTCGAGTGACGTATCGCCCGCCTTTACCTTGAGGATCAGGAATATACATACTCCGTGTCTCAAAGTAAAACCAACCATAAAGTTGTTCACCCCATAGCTTGAACGAGTCCATCATCTTAAAGTCAGAGCCATCGGTCAGGACGAGCTCACTCTCGCAATATGCTATCCAACCCTCAACAGGAGCCGGATCATAGTAAACACCCGGGTTCCGAATGAGCTCATCAATTCGGTTCATCTCCATCGATATCTCTCGATTGACGGGGATTTCTCCTGCCAGTACCTTCTCCCGGAACTCGCCATAATAGCGGGGCACTGCAGTATTAGATAGCCATTTTGACATAGTTAGCTATTCCTTTTCTTAGCCGTTTCCATGAGTTTAAGAATTGACTGATAATTGGCATAAGCCTTCTGAGCACCACCCATGATATTTCCAATGTTCTGAGAAAGATCAGCAACATCTTTTGAGCTGTTCTTCAGTTTCTCTATGAATCGTTTTCCTTTATCAGCAGCTTGTTTTGCCTGCTGTTGAGACGGGTTCTGCTGACCAGACTGTTTCGGAGGATCAACCATACTCATGTACGTCTGTTCGAGACGAAGACGATTGATCGCTCGCATGAGTTCTTCATCAGACATCTCTTTGGCTTTCTGGCTAGCCGGTTTAGCGGCTTCAGCCTTCTTCTGTTCAGCAGCTGCTTTTTCAGCAGCAACTTTCTTAGCTTCTCGATCCTTAACTGCTTTCTTCTCAGCCTGAGCTTTTCTGTGTTTTTCCCAGATGCTCTCAGGTCGCTTGGAAATAGCTTTTGGAGCGGATTCATCTTTGTTTAGACGTCGCTTCTTCAGATCATCCTGGTAGGGTTCTTTACCAGAGCCATATGGATATCGACCAGATTTTCTGGGAACACCATAATGGTAAAGTTCTTCAGCACCCACAGGACCATATACAGCCATATAAGCCCTCCTTTCCTAGGAGTAATATGCAAAAAAATTTAAGCATCATGTATTTTTGGTATATTTGACAATAAGATCGACAGTACGGGTTGATATGTCTGAAAATACAGCCAATGCTACACTTAGCGCTCCTCCACTTAGTTTAGCATATGGACGAGCCACGAGTGTTCCGTCATCGTTGATGATAGTATTTTTCTGTGCATAAATACCATTCCAGACAATTAAACTAAAATCAACCAATTTGGCGACATTAGTTGCGCAACTAACTTCTTTGATGCTTCCTGCAGGTGCATTGCCGAAAGCAACTCGTTTAATGTAAACTTCTCGATTGTCAAACAACTCAGCAGTTTTATACTCCTGCCCCATAACCAAAGGCGGGTTTTGCCAAGCCATTGTATTGATTAGAGTTTCGCCATCTGGCAAAGTATCATCCGCGCTGATAAATTCTGGTTCAATAAGTTCGGTATTTGAAGACCCCATATTATAAATGCTAATTGTACCCGGATTAACCTCAGGCAGATTTGTGTATACATCAAGGGCAACTTGTATCGAGTTTATTTTTACTAAGCGAGCATTCGTAATAACTGGCCGGTCAATACCTATCGAACCAGAAGCGCCATTGCTTTTAATGCATAAAACATTACCAGCGCTAGTGTCCTGTGTAATATATAACAATGCATCAGCACTAGAACCGTTATAATATTGATGATTGATTGCTACTAGAGCTGGCGCACTGTATCGATAGAAATTTGCAGTAACCCGATACCACCCAACCTGCCCACCGAATTGCCCTTTCCAAATATGTTTTGTTAAATAGGAAGAATTTGGCAGTTTATCTAGACTTGGCCAATATGGTCCATGCCACTCCCATTCATGGTTATTATTTTCAAAGGCATTCATCCACATATGATCGGGGTTTTTATCAGAAAAATTATAACCATGCAAAAATAGTCTTTTAAAACCAGAATCATTTTGCACACATAATAGTTCGCCAAACCAAGTCCAAGCACTTCCAAGAAAATAATGCGCTGTAAAAGTAAACCGCTTCGTAAAAGGTTTTGTGACCGTATCATCATTAGATAACTCGATCAGCTTTGCTTTTAGAAGATCGCCTGTATCATCGGCAAGGTCGTAAAATGGAAGCGTTTCTCCATCTCCACCGTAACCTCCAGGCGCTTTACTATTCCAAGATGTACGTTCTTCAGCCGTAATATGCCGGACTTCATCGGCAAGGTGATCAGGAAGATTCTTTAAAGCCTTATCAAAGTCTTCACGTGTTCCAGCAAATCCGCCCTTGATTGCTTCTTGATAGGCAGACATGCCAGGTACGGATAAAGGATTTTCGCCAACATATATACCCATATGCTAGTCCTCCTTTACAAGAATATCACTCACTATACACCTCGCCAGTGATATCATAGTAATCATCCGGGGTAATTTTTCCCTTCTTGACGGCATTCTTCACCATCTTCAAAGTCCAGAGCCCCTGGTCATACCACTTCATGATCTTTTCTTTCATGTCTCTTCCTCCAGTAATGTATCGGTCATCAGAGCTGTGTAAGTTGTCTGTGCTTCCAGTCGATCCATCTGGGTCGGAGGGGGGTCGGGCTCACCGTCATCTTCGATGGTGTACTTTCCTTCCCATGCTTCCTTCTTTACCAGTTCCTCAGAAGCGGTGCTGTAACTTACAGAAACATTGTGGAACGAATAGTGAATATCAGGCTCTTCATCGGTGCCCCAATTCACTTCTGTTCGGATTCGATATTTAATCCATTTCATAAGCAAACCTCATTAGGCATTAGTCTTTGTATATTTGATCATAACATCAATGCCATTATTGTACTGTTGAATTCTAGAAAGGACACTGGCGCCAAGTTCGAACATCAGTTCCGTTGCTGTCACAATACATTGAGAATCCCATTCAATATTTCCATAGTAAGAGGATGGAATCGGACGAATTCTCTCAGCGACATATGAGCAATGCAGCTCAACTAATGCACCAAAATTACTGATTGAATGCTCATAGTGAACTACATTACCCGTAATTGCTGATTTTGGAACTTTCAGAGTCTTGGCGTACACCGGCTTGCCCAGATACCGCTCCGTAGTGCGGTATTCTACGTCTAGGGTCAAGGGGGGGTTCACCCATTCAAAAGGCTTCCAAATACCATCATATTTATACATCCGCCACTGGGTCATATCAGGATCAGGAGATCCAATATTATAAACTCCTGAATAATTTCCGTCATTATACACAATGCATAAAGGAACAGAAACCTTTCCATATACTTGCGGCGGATAAACTGTCATAAACCGAAATGAATTTGTAGGCATTTCAGCTAGAACTGCATCAACTTTAGCACAGAAAGTAGCATATTCTTCATCGGCCGACGTTGCCGATATTCCTGCTAGTTTTTCTCCTCCACCAAAGCCTTTACCAGCAAGAATTCCGCCGGTAAAATAGCTTAGAGGATGCTTAGTATCATCGCCATCCAATCGCCAATGGATAATACCATCAGATCCGTATGTTTCAAATACGGTCTTCTTATTAAGACATTTATCAGTTCGATACTCCCGATTGAGTAGCATCTCGTTTCGCATGTAGTCCCATGCAGTCCATGTGCTATCATCTTTTTTCATTCGTTCCAAAACGATATAATCACCGGCATAATATGCAATTTGTTTGCCCCATTTTCCATCAGTATTATATCCTGGTAGAACTAGCATGGAACAATAATTAATTGGAGCATTAACTGGGGTGGAAGAACCCCAATAATAAAATCCACTTTTTGTAACTTGATCAAGATTGTCATTGCTAGTTAATAACGTAGCAGCACTTGACATTGCTCCAATCAATTCAGAAGTAATCGGATCTGCACCATCTTTAGCATGCCGAGCTGCATGCGTAATGGGTGCGTATTCCGTATCTGCAGATTCGCCCTCAACTAGATAAGCTATATCGCTTTCCTTAGTCTCGACCTGCTTGAATTCATCAGCAGTGCCATGCCAGACTTTAAGAAAAGACTTCTTGTTTTGCTCGATTAGAGAATTCGCCGGGCCATTCAAATACCGTAAATCAAACTTTGCTTTAATAGCTTGAAAGAACTTGTTCAGGCCTTTATCATCAAGAAAAGACGACATAGTTACTCCAATCTGGGTTAAGCACCCGTTATTTCATCGATGGCTTCATTGGAAATAATGGGAATCTCAGTAATACCACCAAGGGGATCCCAAGTTCCATCTACTGTCCAGGCATAATTCATATCAGTATCGATGACATTCCAGACATCGCCCACTTCATTACCCTCTTGAGGAAGATTATCATAAGACTGAACAGAGCCTTTCGGACGATAAATTTTTGTGATATCGGATTTCTTCGCATAGTTCGCTTCAGCATCATCTATACTTAGAGCGCCAATTTCACCAGGGGTATAAGATGGCTTTGTTGGGTTTTTAGCCCAATCAGGAACAGTCGGATCGCTCTCTGTATAGGATTGGAGTGCACTGTCAGCTTTCTCAAGAGAACTTTTGACAGATGGTGCAAGATCTTCTTTCAAGATCATACTTTTAAATGCACAAGTTCCAAAGTCATTCATATACTTCAGAATTTTGCCAGCAATGGTTTCTAGAGTTTCACCAGAGACGATCTGCTGGCGCTGTTTCGGTAAAGAAAATGTTACGTAAGTTTTAGAAGCATTGCCACCCTTAACCGCCAAACGAGTCTGATCGGTCGGATGGACGTGATCGCCACGAGCATACTCAACTTCAGTGCCGATATCACCAGACCCGCTGTCAACTTTAGGAACAGTCGTAGACGGCTGCACTCCTTCAGGAATATCAGCAGAAGTGATATACTTGGAGTCATTCTCCAACTGTGAGTTCTTCGTTGGGATCTTCTTCTCAGTCACCTGAGCAGAATTGGCAATAGCATCTGTAATCTTGGTCCATAAATATCCCAAACCTACTTGGTCTAGGAAATTCTTATCTGCCATAATTTACCTCCCTTCTGGAAGTTACTCATGTTGTGGACTCCGTAGAATATGTCTCGTCAACGATGCTGGTAATTACATCATCAGTAATCGTGGTAGGATCGCTGGGTCCTTCTACGCTGATAACATTGCCCTCAGCATCTGTCTTGAGCCATTGGTTTGCTTGAATGCTGTCAGTCTTCTGAAGAGAAGTATCAGCCTTCTTCAGCGAAGCCTGAATTGTACTAGAGAGATCAGTGTCAGAGATACTGTCTTTAAATGCAAGATCTTTTAGATCAGCAAAATATTTCTGTATCTTACTAGTCATCGTTGTGAGACGTTCACCATTTACAATATTCATACGGTCGTTTTGTGTTGTGAATCGTACGGTGCTCTCGGTTGCATCAGCAGTGATCGCCGAAGCTTTAATCTTTCCAGGAAAAAACGCATTACCATTTACATCATAAGTGTAAATATGATCATTCTTCGCCAGATTAGACGGTGTCTGCCAATTTGTGATGCCAATAAACAAAATATGCAGGATTTGCAAATTGTTCTTATACGTTTCACTAGCTGTGGTAATAGAAAACGTAAAACGCATCACCCATCTTTGATAGGTCTGATTGACTGATCCGCCAAGACTAAACTGCCCGACATCAAGAGAGTTCCATCCACTCCAACCATTTAAAGGATATGTCCCAATAGTTGTAAATGCTGTAATATCTTTGCCAAAAGCAGTTTCAACTAAAACTTTTGCACCAGTTGCGCCATTTGTAGAGCACTCAATGAGGATTTTCTTCAAAGAGGTATAAAATCCACAATCTCGAGCATTCACAGTGATACGAAGTTGGTCGTCAACCCCGCGTTTTTCAGATGTAGTTCCGCCACCAATCTGAACAGCATTTGAAAGACCTGCAGAAAGAAGTGAAGTCTTAATTGCATTTACAGCGCCATAATCAATCCATGTAGCGCCAGCATCATTGCTATACTCAATCGTAATGCCAGCTGGTTTTGCGAGTTCTGCCTTATTAAATCCAATCAGCGGGGTGATTCCTGAATCGACAGGACTTACATTTCCCGCCAAGCTTCTACCACCCCAACCAAGTTCGCCTTCATAGATGTCCTGTTTTGGATGAACATGGTCACCACGAGCATACTTTGTTGTTTCACTACCCACAGAGGCACTCGTCTGTGCTTTCTTTGGTGTTGTAGAAGAAGCTGATGGAACAGTAGCAGTTGTTAAAAACCCAGAGTCGTTGGCTAGCTGAGAAGTTTTAGTCGGAATCTTCTTTTCTGTCGCTTTGGCAGAATTGGAAATCGCATTGGTGATTTTTGTCCATAAGTGTTCAAGACCAACTTGGTCTAAAAAATGCTTCGTAGTCATATGATCACCTCGTCGACTTCTTCCAACGAGACTTATTAATGATTGCGTCGATCTGAGCCTCAGTCATGGCGTTAGACTTGTTCAGCTTCTCGCTCAGGCTAGTCTTAGTTTCCTGAATTGTTTCATCCAGATTCGTGATAGCCTTAATCGGATGCTGATCGGGAAGATCACGATTCTTAAGCAGAGAGTGATCGCCAGTAGCCATCGGATTGACAGGATTGAGATCATCGTAGGGTTTATCAACAGCTGTGGAAATTCGGAATTCTGCTTCATTAGCAGCATCTTTTAATGCTTGCATCTGAGCTGTCGAAGTAGGCGGATCAAAGATCATCTTCACTTTGGCATAGACATAGGTTCGCACGAACTGGAGACGAGAATCACTAGCAGGAATCAAATCTGTCCAAAGCTGATCAGGTCCATTTACGACAATACTTCTAGCAGCATCCATGCCCAGCTGATAGAGGTTCGCTATCTGCGTGTTTATATGCATGATAATGTCAACATCGAAAGGAGTATAGTCAGGAGCCGCACCAAGAGCTTTCTTGATGGAGAGCAAAATACTCGAGTCGATCTCAGCTTGGGTAAACACGCTCATTAGCGATCCCCTCCTTACTTAGGTTTCTTCCATGGGCAGGTGTCATAAGGTGTACGCTGAAGAGTAGAGAATATGGTATCCCGAACTCCTCCATAATGGATAAAACGATGGGTTCGATCAGAAACACAAATGACATTATTCCGAGAAAATATAATTGGATCTCGATTAGCTACTTGTTCCATAGTAATTGGATTTAAATGATGAATGATAATATCGCCATCACTCAAATCATATCCCGGAAGAGCTAGATCACAGCCTTCATCACGAATAATAATGTCTCTTCGAAACTTTCGCCATTCATATGATCTATAGAGAGCCTGATTGAGATATCGTGACCAGCCGAATGTCTCGTCACCGATATTGGAATGAGTCTCAAGATACTCGACTCGTCCGATATAGTCAGGAATCTCTAACAGCTCAGTATACGTCTTCATCCTCGTACTCCTCGTCTTCCATATCGCCATTACACCGTTTCATAGCTTTCAATGCTGCTTCATACATTTCATCCTGACGTGCCTGAGCTCGAATATTATCCTTCTTAGCAGAAGCTAGTTCGACCTGCTCGGCTAAAAGCTTCTTTTCCAGACGCTCACGTGTGGAACCGAGCTTCAAATAGTGCGTGATCAACTGAGAGGAAGCAGTTCCATCTCTCAATTGCTGCTCTGCAAGGTCTTCGGCCAGCGCAATTAACTGGGATTCACGAGCTTCCACAGAAAGGGCCGGACGAGTCTTAGACTTACCCTTGTTATTGGCAGCTTTTGGCAATGGTTTCTACCTCCTCTCAGTTAGATTTGAAGAGAACAGAAACATTTCTGTATAGATAAATGCCCCGGGCTAAAGATGGAAAGAAAGGAAAGAAACCAACTTAGGAGGCATCAGGCAGGAGAAAGATCCTGGCGAAAGAAAACCCGGCGAGAAATTTACACAGGAGGTAAATTATGGCAGATAAGAATTTCCTAGACCAAGTAGGTTTGG
>ERZ1024365.32-NODE-32-length-33670-cov-15.753414_pt1 | contig 33670 bp, 58 predicted proteins | sample MGYA00520788_ERZ1024365 | MGnify/ENA primary metagenome ERZ1024365 (study PRJEB33242, sample SAMEA3444265) | Homo sapiens | biome: Host associated; feature: Gastrointestinal tract; material: Stool | place: Uganda | collected 2011-01-01 ... | reverse complement strand
ATTGCCCAATCTGTGATGCAGCTACTGCGTTTAAGAACAGTGGTATCACAGTAGATGCTGTAAACGAAGCATACCATCCAAAATACCCATATCCAAAGCTCCGTAATGTATTTACCCAGCCTGAACATTTTCTACTTGCTGTTCGTGTTCTTGCAGATCAGGCAGATGATGGTACGTATCTACCAAAGAATGAAGCTATTGGTAGTACACAGCTACTACAGCTTTCAAAGTCTGCCCTTAGTAGTCTAATGTCTAGTTATGAAGATTTTCTGTCTGATTATGATGGTGATGCTGAAGAGCTACCACCTCTGTTTGGTGTATTTGAGGGAACTGATAAGGTAAAAAGCTTTACAGTAAATCTTCGTGTACAGGTACAGGGTGCTTGGAGTTATATCTTCTCGTTTGGTAAAGCAATTGAAACATCTACATCAGATGTAAACATGGATAAGCTAAAGTTTCTTTCAGATACTGTTGCACCAACAGAAGACTATGTTGAAAAAGCAGTTAAACGTATTCATGATATTCAGAACTACTTTGTTGGTGCACCTGTTGTTTCTGCTCCACCAGCAAATACTATTAATTCTACTGCATATTCACCAGTAGAAACAGGATATACAACAGCGTATAATAAGACTGCCGCAGATACTATTAATAGTATTGTTGATGACGATGACGATTTTAACATTGATACACTGTAAATAAGGAAGAGAGGTGCGTAGGATATTTATGGATGATAAAATCATTTTGACTTTGTTGTTTCAGAATAATATCCTACGCACTTGTCTCTTAAAGTATGTAAAACAGATTTGCAGTAGTGATGCTGCTACGTCACTTTTGGAGACAAGTGCTAAGTATTTTTCAGAGCCGACAAAGTCATTAGAAGTAACTTCTGACGATCTTGATGCAATTTTTAAATCAACTTTTGACGCAGATAGTGAAGAACTTAATCTTTGGAACGAAATTAAAGAAACAAAAATATCTGATTATTCTACTGTAGAATCTGCAGTAATTAAATATATTAGCAAGCAACTAAAAGAATACTTTTTTGCTGAAGCATTTAGTAATGATACGTATGACCTAGATAAACTAGAAGATTTGTATAAGCTACTTAGTCAGATTCGTGATAGTAACGCAGATGAACAACAAACAGAAGATATTACATTAACTGATATTGATGATTGTTGTAAATCTTATGACAATACAAATCAAGAAGGCGTTGCGTTCTTTGATAGTCGAGTTTCTGATACGCTATCAGCAAAACAGTTTGATGCTGGTACAGTTAATGTTATTGTTGGTGCACCAGGCAGAGGTAAAACACAACTAATTTTAAATCAAGGAATTTATGTTGCTGCTTGTGATAAATACACACTTCATGTTGCATTAGGCGACTTAACAAAAAGACAACTTATTTTACGTGTTTTGGCTATTATTACCAAAACACCGATTCAGCAACTTACTTTACTTAGCCCAGAACAGTTTAAAAAGTTTATGTTACAAACAAAACAAAAATACTCAGGCATTTTTGAGCATTTTCATAGTAAAATTTGTTTACCAAATACTTTTACTGGGTCTGAACTAATTAGAGAAATTGAAAGAGCACAGACAAAACGTGGTGTACATTATAGTCAAATTGTTATTGATTACGATGGCAATATTGAAACAGATTTAAGTAGTACGTCAAAATCAAAAACAAAAAATGATGAAAGTAAATCGATGTACTATGCGGGTGCTGATATATATAACTCTTTCGTAAGTTTTGCCAAAAAGAACCAGTCTGTTATATGGATGTTAAGTCAACCAAAAGTAACTTACTGGAGTACAGAAAAAATGCCGCTAGAAGCACTAAATGACTCTAGTAAGAAAGGGCAAATTATAGACTTTTGTATGTCTATTGGTAAAAAAGATGTAACAGAAGATGTGGTCAGTCTATTTATCAGTAAAAATCGTCATGGTGTTAGCAATGTTTGTTTTAAAAGCAAAGCAATAGGCGCCTGTCAAACGTTCGAACCTATTACAGATTGGGGATAATAATTATGGCAATCTGTAAACTTTGCGGTAAAGAATTTACTCCACATACTTGGGCATCTGGACAAGTAAGTGTTTATCAGTGTATTTGTGATAACTGTGCTACGTATGATAAAACAGAAAGAAAAAAGCTTTGCCCAGCTTGTGGTAAATTCTTTACAGAAACAAGAAAAACAATAAAAGATCGTTGGTCGGGTAATAAATACTGTTCAATTACTTGCGCAGATACTATTTACAGAAACGTAATTTGTCCTGTTTGTGGTAAAACTTTTGTTAGTGGTGTAACAAGAGAAGATAAGCAAAAACAAAAATATTGTTCAATAGGTTGTGCAGAAAAGATAAATATAACAAAAGTTTGTAAGTCTTGTGGTAAGGATTTTATAACACATCCAACACTTGATGGTAGAAATAGTAAACAATACTGTGATAATTGCAGACCTAAAGAAAAACGAAATAAGACTAATGCAACGTGTCTAGCAAAATACGGTGTTTTATACCCTTGTCAGACAGAGAACTGTAAAGAAAGTAATTACCAAGCAAAGTCTAAAATAAATGCCGAGTTTTGTAATTTACTTGCTAAAAATAATCTAGCTTATACCACTGAAGTTGGAATTGAAAGCAAATTTTATTACGATGTACAAGTGGACAATACGTTGATTGAAATTAATCCTACAATAACTCATACTTGTTACTCTTGTATTTCTATTTTTACACCGAAAGATTCCTGCTATCATCTAAATAAAACAAATGCAGCTGTTCAAAACGGTTACCGTTGTATTCACGTTTGGCAATGGGACGATTGGGATAAAATTATAGATTTAATCAAGCCAAAACAAAAACTGTACGCACGTAAACTTGAATTAAAAGAAATTGATAAACAAGAAGCAAATCAGTTTTTAGATCAGCATCATCTTCAAAACTCATGTAGAGGTAACACAGTAAATCTAGGCTTATATCAAGACAATGAACTAGTACAAATAATGACATTTGGTAAACCTCGTTATAATAAAAACTATCAGTACGAGTTACTTCGCTTATGCACAAAAGTTAACTACTACGTGGTTGGTGGAGCAGAAAAGTTGTTTAAACATTTTATTGCTAACTACAATCCAGAATCAGTAATCAGCTACTGTGACGTATCTAAATTTATTGGTAGTGTTTATTCAAAGTTAGGGTTTGACTTAAAAGAACAAACCAAACCACAGAAAATCTGGTCAAAAGGTACAAATTATATAACAGACAACTTACTTCGTCAACGTGGTGCAGATCAGCTTATAGGTACACATGATGGCAAAGGTGCAAACAATGAAGACATTATGATCAGAGAAGATTGGTTGCCTATATATGATTGTGGGCAAAAAGTGTTTGAATGGAAAAGAGGTGAGTTTAGTCAATGAAATCGCATTTAAACTTTTATACCTGGCTAACTGATGAAGAATACGGAAAAGATTGCAAAGATAGACTTGTACAACTATATGAAGAATACTTTAATGAGAAAGATGAAAATAAAAAACAAGAGATATTTAAACAATTAGAAATATATCTTGCTGTTGTATGCGATGTTATTGCATATCGTTATCTTGTAAAACATTATACCAATCTTTTTTATAAACTTTGTATAACTGTTGAAGAATATCTTGATTATAAGGTAAAACGTTTACTTGTTACAATAAAAGAAAAAGATGATCATATAGAAGATATCTTATCTTATATTTATATGTCATTTATGCTTTCTAGTCCTAGATTGATTTATGACTATGGAGAGAAAATTGGTAGATGTAAATTAGTAAAAGAAAACTTACCTTATTTTCTTGTTGCTCGTAACAAATTTTTTGATAATAACACTGATGACATCACAGAACACGTAATCTTTAACGTAGATACATTGTATTTGGATGAAGATACAGAAACAGATAAATCTGTACGTTCAAATATAGATAAGTATTCATATTCAGAATGGAAAAACAGAGTACGCTCAGAAAACGATGGTGAAACAGATTATCAGTATGTTATACAAAAAATAAAATCTGTATCTAGTGATTACTCTGAACAAAGTGTAGATTATTTATTAGATCTTGTTTTGAATTGGAAAACTGTAACTGAAAACGATTACTATAAAGTCAAGTTAGATAATGGGTTTGGTGATAGTTATTCCTTATTAGATTATGTAAAATACTGTTACGAGAATGGTAAAACAAATTTAGATAAGAATAACTATATAGAAATACTAAAGATTCTAAATGCATTGCTAAAAGAAAACTAATAGGGGGTAGTCGTAGCGTTATGACAGAATTAATAATACCTTATCAGAATCATAATAATAAAGCAGTTTTCGATTATATGCTAAACTGCAGTAATCAACTAAATAATGTAAATGGCGCAACAAGTTTAGAGTCTGAAGAAGCAAAATCAGATAATCACGCTTACCTTGTATTTATTAACGGGTCTGTTTATCTTCTTGTTATGCTTAGCAGTAAAAATAACGATAGTAATTCTTATAAACATCAAACAGATATTTGGGCTAAACTTTACGATGTTGACACTGGCGTATCTGATTACGCTATTGCGTATTCATTCAATATCAAGAAATTCTATTCTGTTTTATCTTTCTCTTCAGATTATAAGAATAGGTCGGAAATTACATTTTATGCAACAGAAAGTTTTGACAAAATCTTTTATCTAATTTCTGACACTATTGCTGTAGACTTAGCAGTAAAAACACAAGATTCTGCGATTGTAGATCACATTAAAGAAAGTTATTTAAGATTTGCAACAGTACGAGAGTATAAATTTACAACTGATTCACAAGATGCAACGTTATTAGTAGAACCAGTTGATAAAAATTCTTTTTTACTGCCTTATGCCAATCATAAAGATTGTTTAGACTTTGCTATTGCAGATAAAAATATTATATCAGAATTGTCTATAGTTGATGATCAATTATATTTTGATTGTAAAAAGCTGTCAAAAAACAATGAAGTAATGTTTCATTCTCATGTATTATTACGTAAAGATAAATTCAACTATTTTGGTGAATTTTTCATAAATACTTTACCTATTAGTACAGGTGTGTGGCAACTTCTAGTAATGCTTCAAAGTATTAAAGCATGGCAAAAGTTACAAATATCTATAAAGCATAATTTTGCTATTTTAAATTTACGTTCAGACGTAGAAATATATAGTCTTTTTTCTAGTCCTAATACTAATAATTATAACAATATTATAAACACAAACTCGAAAACTTATCTTGCTGGCGAATTATATGCTAGTGAAATTTTCTTGCTAAATAAGCTATTTAGCAACCCTAAAACTAGTTATTTTGATTTTTCTAATCAAACTTTTACTGGAAATAGTTATATTTTTAACGATTCAAAAGATACATTTAAGTCTGTTGACTTTACAGTTAAACATGAAAACGAGTTACCACTAAAAATTTCTTTTACAGAGCTAAAACATTATATTGGTGGTGACTTAAGTCAGAAAAATTTTATTTTACGTGTGTATTTTGATGGTATAAATGTTATTCTTGAACGTTGGAATAGTGAAGATACTTTATTAGAGTATCGTATTTTATTTAATCACACGATGTCGAAGAAACATTTAAATATCTAAATCCAAGGTCAAAAAGAATATTATGTTATAATGAGTGTATAGAAAATAGGTTAAACTTATATTCTGTACACTCATTTTTATGAAGGTGATATTTGTGCTAATTTCACAGCTAGAAATTAAATTGTTAGTAAAAACAATGCAATTACTTAGTAAACTTTGTAATAGTAGTATTATTTCTGAAGACGATATTAAACAATTAATAGAGCAGCTGCAAATAGAATCAGCAACAAAATACGAACTTTGTGCAAGTATTGATACGATTAGTTATACGTTTTCGATCATGCTATCTGAAGTTAGGCAGGAAAAGCGTGAGATTATGACTGCAATTTTTGAATCAAAACCTAAGATTGCAGAAGAAAAAAGCGTGTTAGAGAAAAAATTAGATGCAATTCCAGAGTATGCAAAACAGAAAGAAAAGGAAGAATATTTATTTAATTTCATAAATCATTTAAAAGAAATTAAAAATAATATTACTTGGTTAACTAAGGATGATTATAATGAATGTTAAACTATCTTTATCACAACTTGCAGCTATTTACGCAGTATATAAAGATTTAAGTCCAGCAACAAGAACTGTTAGATGTTGTACTTGTGGAAAATCAATTCATATCGAACAAATAGAAGATTGTTATTCTGTTTGGGGTCATTATATTCCTCGTTCTATTGCTAGATGTTTGATTTATAATCCACTTAATTCACACGCACAATGTATAGATTGTAATTTATATGCAGATCCAAAAACAATGCAATTACATTATGATGATTATATGAAATATCGTTATGGATCAAGTGTAAAAGAACTGTTATTTTCCGAAAACAATCAACAAACAGAAGAAAAATATAATTCGGAATATTATATGATAGAATTATTGAAACTCTCTTCAAAATTTCCTGAATTAGCTGAATTGTTAATACAACAAGATACTGGAGAGATAAAAGAAATTTGTAGTGAGAATTCTATAGAAAAGCAATTTAATACTTACTCAAGATCTTTTAAAGACGATTTAGATGTTCTCTGTCGTACACTACAAACAGACTATATTGAGTACCAAAGACTTTAAAAAGGAGTGTTATATTTGTCTGAACAGAATAAAATTTATTATATTGAAAACACTCCATGGAAAGATAAATTAGATTCAGATAGTATAAAACGATTTTCACAGTTATTTTATTCTGATAAAATCATTTTTCATTTTGATTTTGCATATTCTTATTTTAAAGTATTAACTAAGCAAAAGTCAAATAGCGTATTGTTTATTGCTGCAATAAATTGTTGTTTACGTTTCTATGAAACAATTAAAAGAATTTATCCATATAATGAAGTATATATTATAATCTATGTTGAAGATAAAATAGCAAAAACATTAAAAATAAATAGCGATACATTTCAAAAAGTTATAGATATTATTCCTGATTTTGCTGTTGTTAATAGTACAAAAGATTTAGATTATTTTAATACTGCTAATTATAAACATATTTTTTATGGTAAATGTAGTAATGCTAAAGCTATCTTTACAAACTGCGAAACGCAATCTTGGTCTTTATTCAAAGGTAAAATTGTTGTACAATAAGGTCTAAATAATTAGTGTGGTATACTGGGCATATAAAGGTAGGTGTATCATATGGAAATTAAAGAAGTTAGTTGTCCAATTTGTGGTAAGAAACTCGAGCCAGTTTACGATACGGATATTGTATACGTTTATGCTTGTGATTTTTGTAATATTTGTGTAGATATTATTTTACCTAGTGATACAGTAAAGAGTTAAAGGAGAAATAGTAAATGGATAGTAAATTAAATTCAGCGCTAGAAGCATTAAAGAAAAGTGGTGTTAGAGTTTATAACTCAACAAGTATTCCAGAATGTGATGTAATACCAACAGGCTCTTTAATTTTTAATCAAGTTATGAATGGTGGTTTTCATACAAGAAGACTGGAGCAAGTTTTTGCTCGTGAAGGAGTAGGAAAAAGTGTTTTAGCCTATACTGCGATTAACAACGCACTTCATAAATTTCCGGAAAGCATTGCAATTCTATTAGATATTGAGTGTCGAGCAGATATTGAATGGATTTCAAAATTTGTTACTGAAGACGTTATAGATAGACTCATTGTTCTTCGTGAAGAGTTTATTGAAAACGCAGGAAACTCTATCAATAAGATTATAAAGCAACTGGGTAGTAACATTCATGTTTCAATTATTGTTGTTGACAGTATTGCTGCTGCTAATACTGCTCGTTATAAAGATGCTGATCTTGAAACTATGCAAATTGGCGGTAGCGCTTTGGGCATCGGCAAGTTTGTTAGGTCTTTAGTACAGATTGCTGAAAAAGGAAACACAGCTGCTGTAATACTAAACCAGTTGCGAGATGACATTGGAGGTTATGGTCCTAGTATTGGGCATTGTCCGGGAGGAATGGCTCTTCGTCATGCACTTGATGCATCATACTATCTTCGTGCTCTTTCACAAAAAGATACTAAAGATTTAGCAAATAACAGCATTGAAGAAAAAACTGAACTTGGTGAAGTTCAACAAGTTGCCATTGGTGTTGCTATCAAATGCATGAAGGGTAAACTATGGTCCCAAACATCTAAGACATTGTTTTATCGTCGTGCAACAGATGAAAACGAAATTGGTTATGATACTTTTAATGAAGTTGTTCGTCTTGCTTTAGCTAATAACATTATCACCAAACCTTCAGAGTATTCTTCAACTTTCTACTATCCTGATTTTCCTGAAGATGCTAAATCTCATGAACATAAAATTGTTGACAAGAAGAATGTTTTTGCTTTTTTGAAAGATAATCCTGAGATATTTGAAAAGCTCAAACAGGAAATCATTAATAATCATGTGATTGAAGACCAAGTTAGTGCAGATAACTTTGTTGAGGAGTATTAATATGTTATGTTACGAGTATGTAAAAACTGCAATAAAGAATTTGAAGTTGAAAAACTACTAAGTGGAAAATACAGCAGAAAACAGTATTGTTCACGAGAATGTGAAATAGCATATAATAGGAAAAACAAGAAGAAAAACAAATGTAAATACTGTGGTAAAGACATAGACAAATATTACGCTGATGGGTCTTATGCTAAAAATTTAGAATACTGTTCTGATGTGTGTAGAGAAGCAGCGTTAAAAGAAAAATATGGGTATTCAGTATGTAAGAAATGTGGTAAAACATTCAAAAGAATTAGATTACCTCATGGAGGCTATGACGAAAGATTATACTGTCCAGAATGTGCTGAAAGTTTTAACATAAAAACTTGTATAAACTGCGGAAAAGAATACAATATAAAAGAAGCTAATGGCTCAAAGTATTGTAAAGAATGTAAAGACAAATTTGAGCATTTGGATGCTTATAGAATATGCGCAGGTTGCGGTAAAGAGTTTAAGATACCTTTATCTTGTTCTGGTAGCGGTAGAAAATCAAATACCGTTTATTGTTCTGATTGCGAAGCTTTAAATTACGAAAAAGCACATTATGGTATTTGTGTGATTTGTGGTAAAAGGTTTGAATATCCAACAGTAAAAAGTGGATATATCAGTAAAGTTAAAGTTTGTTCTTCAGAGTGTAAAGAAAAACTAGTGAAGAAAACAAATAAGTCAAGAACGCAAACAATGCTAGAAAGATATGGTGTTACTTGTGGATTTTTAACTGATGCTTGTGTTGAAGCAAGACGCAATAACACAATATCTAACGTCAACAAAGCTTTTGTAGATTTTCTTAAAGAGTCAAATATACAAACTGATGTACAAACTGAATTTCATGTTAGTAGGTATTATTATGATATTTATCTACCAGAGTTTAAAATTCTAATAGAAATAAATCCTACAATATCTCATACTTACATTGAAACTGGTGTTTATGCTCCAAAAGAAAAATACTATCATATGTTTAAAACAAAATTTGCAAAAGAACAAGGGTATAGATGTATTAACATATGGGATTGGGACGATTGGGATAAAATCATCCAACTGATTAAACCAAAAGCAAAACTTTATGCTCGTAAGCTACAACTAAAAGAAATAACAAAACAAGAAGCTAATATATTTCTTAAAGAATATCATCTTCAAGGTTCTTGCTATGGTAATATAATTAATTTGGGATTATATCAAGATAGCGAACTCATTCAAGTTATGACATTTGGCAAACCAAGATACAACAAAAACTATCAATGGGAGCTTTTAAGGCTTTGTACTTATCCTGATTATGTTGTAGTTGGTGGAGCAGAAAAACTATTTAAGTACTTTGTTACAACGCAAGACCCAAAATCCATAATAAGCTATTGTGATAATAGTAAGTTTAGAGGAGATGTTTACTTACGATTAGGTTTTAGTGAGCAGTGGGCAACAAATCCTTCTAAAATTTGGTCTAAGAAAGATAGTTATATAACTAACAATTTACTTTGTCAAAAAGGTTTTGACCAACTAATAGGCTCAAAACTAAATCCGCCAGAAATCTATGGTAAAGGCACAGATAATGAACAATTAATGTTAGCGCACAAATGGTTACCAATTTATGATTGTGGTCAACAAATTTTTAAATGGCGTAAATAATAATAGCATAAAGAAAGGAAAACTATTATGAATATACAAACAGAAACAATTACAGACTTATATTCCAAATTTGAAAATTCCGTTGCAGAATTATCAAGTAAACTTCCACAGTGGAACTCTGAAGATACAGACAAAGTTATTCTATCTGCTGTATCAAGTTTATTTGAAGAAGCAGGTGAACTTTGTGGACTAGTTTCTAAGTATCGTATTCGTAAACATTACTATAAAACTAAGCCATCAGAGCTAGAAAATTTTGGTGAAATTCGTACAAAATTTATCGACGAATCTGGTGATCTACTATGGGTAATATCTTGTACAGAACAAAACTTGATTAAGAAAGATAAAATCAAGCCAATTTTATTTACACAGAATGAAGATTATAATTTATCTTTAGAAGTTGCACTTTTTGATATTATTAGAGATATTTCAATTATGCGACAGAGCTTACTTTTTAACAATAGCAAAGTTAGTTCATCAACTTTAACTGATTTTGACTATCTTGTTCGTTCATATAAAACGTATTTAAAGATATTAAAAGAAGAATACAATATTGAACTTGTTGATATTCTTATTCATAATATGAATAAATTAAACACTCGCTACGCTTCTGATGGTAGTAGAACGGATGGTAAATAATGTCATATCAACGAGCTAAAGGTACATCTTACGAAACGGCAATTGTAAAATATTTTACAGAGTGCGGTTTTACAACAGCAAGAAGAATAGCACTTTCAGGTGCTGCTGGAGATAAAGGTGACATCTGGTTAGGCGATAATCCTGTTGTACCTGATATTGTTTTAGAATGTAAAAATTATGCAAAGGATATTGCATATAAACAGATAGAAGATTTTGTTCAAGAAGCACATACTGAATACAAAAATGCAACCAAGCTAATTGTTAATCCTTATAGAGCTTTGCTTTGTGTTAAACGCACTAATTTAGGCGTTGCAGATAGCTGGCTCATTTGGAAAAACGATAATGGAATTACATTAAGATGTCGACTAGGTGATGTTGTTAATAAGGATAGATTTGTTAGTTGCATTTCTGAAACAGAACGAATACTACTATTAGAACAGGTACTTGGCAACAAGGTCTAAACCATATTTATGATATAATGTTAGTATAAACAATGAAAGGAAGAGTTATTTAATGGCAAGATCAATCAGTAAATGGTTGGAAGAAGTCGTGAACCCAGATCCAGTACTTGGGCCTGTTTATCGAGGTGAAAAAAGAGCACTTGGTGATATTTATACTCACTATTTTTTTCGTAATCCTAAGCGAGCATTTATCAAAGAAAAAGACGTGTTTAAAGCTCCAGCAGATGGTGTACTTGTTAGTAATGGCATCTATGATGTTAAAAAAGATACATATGTGCTTAAAGGTGCAGAATTTGATCTACAAACAATTATTGGCAACAACACATCTTTTAATGAATACCTAAAAAAGAATAGTATTAAATACGTGCAAATTTATAGTATTTTTATGACATTCTATTCCCCTCACTGGAATAGAGTACCTATTGATAGTCAGTGTGTAAGTCGTACAAGAATGAAACCATTAATGACTACTAATATGCCTATGGTTGAAGTTGAAGATCAGATCATTAAAGACAAGATATTCAAAATGTTTTCAATCGAAAGCTATTACAATGTTAACGAAAGACTTTGTTCTCATTATTCTTTAATTGAAGGACCAAAAGACTTTAGTTATGAGCTAGTACAGGTAGCAGATCAAGAAGTAAATAGATGCTTGGCGTTTTATAATCAAGGTGAAGTAGCACACCAGAGTGATTTATATGGTTTAATAATGTCCGGTAGTACATGTGATTGTATTCTTCCTTGTAAAGATGGAGTTACTATTGAAAATCTTGCTGAGGTTGGAACTGTTGTAGAAGCTGGTTGTGATAACCTATGCAAGATTCATTATTAAAGCTTAAGACAAAAAAAAAACCAACTTAATTAATAAAAGAAAGAGGTAAATACACAATGGCAATTAAGACTGCTAAGGAAAAGCTAAATGGTCATGATTCTGCGGGAAAGAATAATGAAGTTAAGGCTATGAAGCCTGAAATTACTGCTGTCCCTATTGACGAATTTGATACAGTTAAGATTTATAATAACGAGGTTATTTTTGATGAAAATAATCCTGAAAAGAATCCTCCAACATCTCTTCAGATGTACCAGGGTGAGTGTTTTTTGATGTGCCCTCCTTTTGCTGCTGACAATGCTATTGCAAATAACAGTTGGATGTCGGATACTGACGAACCTATTGATAGATTCACATATATGGAAGAATGGCTTCGTCTTTATAAAGATCTTTCTAGTGTTGGTATAGTGTATCTTGCTCCTACACATCCAAAGCTACAGGATCAGGTATATATTTCCAATGGAATGTGGGTTCCTTTCCATGCTAATAACTACTGTGTAATGCCTAATTTTAGAGTAGAAGGTCGTAAAGCAAACAAAGACCTTGGCATTCCTGGTGAAAACGCTATTAACGAGCCTTTTATGAAGATGCTAGGCTACAAGATTGTACATCTACCAGAAGAAATTGATGGTGAGCCTTGTTACTTTGAAGGATCTGCAGATATTAAGATGATTAATTGTGAAGATCCTCATGCAACAGTTTGGGTTTGTGGTGTTGGTATTCGCACAAGTGAGAATGCTGCTCGTTGGATCGAAAATTGGCTAAATGAAATTGATGAAGATCCAGATTCCCATCATAAAGTAATTAGTTATCCTCAAACTGACGTGGATGAATATCACCTAGACTGTAGTATAGAACCTATTGATACTTATCATACTTTAGTTAGAACTATTGGTGTACCTCAAGACATTTTGGATGAAATTGCAAAATACACTAATATTATTCCTTGTAATGATGAAGAAATTCTTAAAGCAGGTCTTTGCAATTTCCTTCGTGCTGGAAACACTATTTTTATGGGCTCAGATATTAATCTGCTTGAAGGTTCTGAATACGTTGAAGATTATAATATTGAGAAACGTAGAATTGAGTTTATGCAGAATGTCTGTAATAAGCTTGGTTTAAATCTTAGTGTTTACTGTCTGTCAGAGGGATTGAAAGGCGGAGTAACATCGGCTCCCAATGTTGCGTAATCAGCATTGAAAACTAACTTTATGTTGAAGAACATAAAGGAAAAGAACGTGAATTGCTGGAAACCCTTAAAGCTAACTAAACTACAGCATAAAGATGAAATATGCTTAAGTGCGAATGTTACGAAAGTAGAAAGAATTAGTTAGATGGTATATGCTTAAAAGCTAAGTACCTTATACAATAATAGGCAACCAGCAGCCAAGCTTCGAATAGAAGAAGGTTCAACGACTAAGTAACCTAAAATCGTTGGTTCTGTGCGTTCATCCCGACCAAATTATGTTGAGGGATATGATATAGTCTGCTCTTGATAGAAATTATCAAGCAATCTAATTGACACAAGCAATTAGATTATGTAGTGTAATTAACGAATACACTAAAATATACAGACCATGTTATCTTGTGATGTTTGTGACCTTCGTGGTTGGGCGTTCCTCAAGGAAATGCCTTGGGCCTTTAAGTACTAATTAAAGGCGCTTGAGGTTAAATATTTAGGTGACTGTCCTCCTGTAAAAGAAGTCTTACAGGAGGGCTTTCATTATGGGTAAAATAGGTAATAGATATGTTTGTGAATACTGTGGTTCTGATTATAAATATGAATTAGGTAAAAATGGCAAACCTAAAATAATATTTTGTTCACAAGAATGTTGTGACAACTATAATCAAGAAAATAAAAGATATACAAGATGTAAAAATTGTAATAAAGAATTTCAAACTATACGATATATGAGTGGTAAATACAATCGAAGTTTATTTTGTTGTAAAGAATGTGAAACAGAATATAATATAAAACAAAATCCTACAAGACAAGCAATTTGTAAAAATTGTGGTAAAACTTTTGAACAGCATAGAAGAGAAAATAATACGTTTACAACAAATGAATTTTGTTGTAATTTATGTGCATCAGAGTACAGAAAAAATATACCTATCGGTTATGATAAGTGTAAAGAATGTGGAAAAATATTTAAACAAGGTATATATGATGGTTGTAATAAAGTGAAACAAGATTGGTTTTGCTCTGAAAAGTGTAATAAAGCTTATCATGATAAAAAATACAAAACAACTAAGTATAACAAATGTAAACAATGCGGAAAAATATTTGCATTGAAACAGGGCATGAATGACAAGAGAATATTTTGTTCTGAGGAATGTCTAAAGAAATTTGAGTATGAGTCAAGATTACAACCACAAATGTGTAAGTTTTGCAGCGGATATTTTATACCTAAAAGAACACCATCAGGCAGAAGAAGTAAATCTGTTTTTTGTTCTGATGACTGTTGGCTTGGTTATTGGCAACAATTGAATGAAGAAAAGTATGGTGTACCTTATACATTTATGTTAAACAACAAGCATTTAAAAATATCTAAACAAAATTTACAATTTGCAGAGCTACTAAAAAGAGCTCAGATTAAATTTGAGTACGAATTTGACAAGATCGAGAAAGAAAATAAATATTTTTATTCTTATGATTTCTATTTACCAGATTATAATTTACTTGTTGAAATAAATCCAACATTTTCTCATTCAACAGTATCTAACTGTTTTAATTGGTCAGTAGAAAAAGAATACCATTACAATAAAACAAAATTAGCAAAACAAAATGGTTACAACTGTATCTGTATTTGGGACTGGGATGACAAAGAAGCAGTCGTTCAAGCTATTAAAGAGAACACATTAAAAATATTAAATGGAACAGTTATAAATAAACATTGGAATAAAATAAATACTAAAGACCACATTCAAGATAACGGTGCACAAAATGAACAAGAAATGATTTCTGAAGGTTATTTACCTGTTTTTGACGACGGTCAAATGTTAATTTATTAAAAGGAGTTACATTATGAAATATATTATTGCAGGCATTTTATTTATTATCATTATATTTGCGTTTACAGCAATTATTATTGAGAATAACGCTTTACGTAAAAAGAACAACAGCAAAACACACATAATGACACTTGGTGAACTTGATGACTTAGTTTCTACTATACTAGAACCATTAAAATTAATTGCTATAATTAAAGAAATAGAAGTTATTAAAGAAAAACAAGTTTTATTATCACCAACAGTGATCACTAACAGCAACGAAGATGCAAGATCAACAGAATACGCTGATATCTGGCTTGAGTCTTCCATTGAACAACTAGCACTAAAATATGTTATTGCAACTGAAGTATATAATGCGCTTAGTAACTCCTTTCCAGATGAATCTACAAAACGAACTTGTTATACAGCATTAAGTATTGTAAAACAGTTTTTAAATCAATATTCTAACACAGGGTCTTAAAATGTTACGTGTTATAATAGTGATGAAAAAGAAAGGAGTATCATATGAAAATTCAAGAATCTAGAAAAGAAGATGAACTGTACTTTAAAGGTCCTTTCTGGATTGTTGCTGACAGCGTTAAAGACATCTTGTCTAACAACTATACGCTTCTATGCGATAAAGAACTCTGTACGTATGAAGGTAAACTTGATAGATCTAGACCAAACCGTAAAGAACAAACACATGAAGCTGTCTGGAATAAGTACAAACAAGAATTAAAAACAGATCTCCCATACAATTATTTTCCGCGTGGTAGAGTAGAAGTATATCAAGGTGTTGCGTATATTAATATTAATAGCTTGTTAAATACACCTAAAATAATTAATGACATTTTAAAAGAGTATAAAATTGGAAAACTAGAGTATCATGTTTACACAATTGATACGTTACAAGGTAGTCATTATGACTATTTGATAAAATAAAGGGAGAGAAAATAATGAAAGAACTGGAAAAAATTGTACTAGATAATGCTAAAGCGTATTATACAACAGGCAGTCAAGAACTATCAGATGATGTTTTTGACGCTGTTGTTGACAAAATTCGTGAAGACAATCCAGATTCTTCAGTTCTTTCAACTGGTTGGGGTTATAAACCAGATTCTGATGATAAGATTAAACACAAGTATTGCCACGTAGGTTCGTTGCAAAAAGTAAAAACTATTGCTGATTTTCACAACAAAATGGGATTTGATAGTCAATACAACATTGCAGCAAAACTTGATGGTATGTCTTGTGTTCTTTATTTTGAAAAAGGCAAGATTGTAAAAGCGCTTACTCGTGGTGATGGAGAATATGGTATTGATATTACAGAAAAGCTTCATTATGTAAAAGGCTTTACTTATAGTATTAAGGACAAAACATTTACAGGTGCTGTTCGTGGTGAAATTTTTATGACGCCTGCTGACTATAATAAATTTAAACTTAAGTATCCTGATGCCAAAAATGCTCGTAACTCTACAGCAGGGATCATGAATAGTAATGTTGAGTCTGTTTCACCTGAAGATTATGGTTTTCTTAGTTTATATGTTTATACTGTTATTGCTAATGAAAACGAAATTAAATCTGATTGTTATGTTTATGATCTTTACAAGTGGTTGACAGATAATTTTGAATGTGTTGCACCTTTTACACAAGGTGTTGTAAATGAACCTATACTTATTGCGTTAAAAGAACAGTGGAATGACTTTGTTGTCATGGATGGTCTTGTTATTACAAAAAATAATATTCAGTATGACGCAGAAAATAAAACATACAACTACGAACAAATTGCATGGAAATTCCAAGATGAAATAAAAATTGCAAAAGTAAAGCATATTGAGTGGACTTTGTCTAAGCATAACGCTTATATTCCTGTTGTGGTTTTCGAACAACCCATTGAGCTTGAAGGTACTCAAGTTCAGAGAGCAACAGGATATAACGCAAAATGGATTAAGGACATGAATATTGTATCTGGTGTTTATGTTGCTGTTAGAAAGGCAAATATGATAATTCCTGAGATTATTGAAGTAATTGGTGAGGTCTAATGGCGTAATGTGTTATACTAGTCATAGAAAGTGAGGAGATTATATGATTACTACAACTAATAGCTTGCCTGTTCATTGTGAATTTTGTGGTTCTAAGCTTACTTGGGATGGCGTGAATCTTGTTTGTTCAAATCCTAATTGTAGTAATGTTGCAGATGAAAAACTTAAGGCATGGATTACAAGCATTGCTCCTGTTGAAGGCATTGGTTGGAAAACAATTAAAAAGTGTCTTGATATTTCTCCTTGGATTCCTTTTTCTGTGAATACGCTTGAAGACCTTTATAAAGTTGTTAATAATCCTCTTGCTCGTAATCATCATGTTAAGCCAAATAGTGAAGCAGATTTATTTAATCAAGTACTTGATAAGCTTGGTGGTCCTATTACTATTAGTCAGTTTTTACTTGCACTTAAAATTCCTGGTTTAGGTAAAATTGGCGCAAAAGCTGTTGAAGATAGTCTTGACGCAAAAATTGCATTTGAAAGTATTCTTTGTAGTAAATACGCAAAGAATTTTGACTACGACATTGATTTAGAAGAAGCTTCAAGCATTTGGACAAAACTGCTACAAGATAAGAATACAGCAATGAGCCTATACACAGAGCATTTGGATTACTTTGTTAGTTGTTATAACCTAGTAAAAGATCAAATTCAGTTTGAGCGTATAAACAACGATACTGAAATTGTTGAAAAAGGTACTGTTGTTATCACAGGTTCACTAAGCATCAAACGTGATGAATTTGTTAAAAAGCTTGAACAAGCTGGTTGGAAAATGGCAAGTAAAATAACAAAGGATACTTCTTATCTTATTACTAATACTCCAGATTCTGGTACGTCAAAAAATAAAGAAGCAGATAAGCTTGGTGTTCGTAAAATCACTGAACAAGAAGCAATGTCTATACTATTTTAACTAAGGAAAGGTGTGTTGTAATATGCTGTTTAAGGTAAAGCATAAAATTACAGGGGAAACTTTAACCGTTTTACACATCTCTGCTCAGTTTGACTCTGGTGGAGATATTATTCATTGGTTTTTATGTGTTGATGAACAAAATAATTTTGTTCGTTGTATGGCTGCTGAAACTACTTATTGTAAAAAGAAAGTGCGTGGAGAATAAATATGGTAAAAAATAAAAATGTTATTATTCTAGAAGGTGCTGATGCTTGTGGCAAGTCACAACTAAGTAAGCACATTCAAGATTTAGCAAATGGCAAATGCCATATTATTCACAGTAATTACAACAAAAATATTTCAGCAGAAAATCATAGGCGACAGCATAAACTTATCATGAAGTTTGTTAATAAACAATTTAATAGCAAAAAGTATTACACAGGTAACAATGTTGTCATCCTAGATCGTTGTTATATTAGTGATATTACTTATGGTCAGATTGGTTACGGTAGTAAAGGTGATATCATGAGTAAGCTAAGATACTTTAATAAACTTCTTGGTATGCTAAGTCCAAATATTAAAATAACTTTAGTTTATTGTAAGCCTAAAAAGTCTGCTTTTAATAACGATGCAAAAGACGAGCTATTAAACAACACAGAAAATAATAAAATGCAGGATATTTATGACAATACACTATATCGTGCAGATATGCTTCGTATTTTAAGAGATCATAATGTCGATTTTGTTCTTTATGACTTTATTGAAGATCCAGAGTATAAGCTACTTGACGCAAAGCTAGTTACGAAAGGTATCTAAAATATGAATAATAAAAAACAAACTGTGTATCTAATGCATCCTATGTGGGGACAAAACAATGATGATGTAGTTGCTTGGTATAAGAAAACTGTTTCACTGCTTGAATCGCACTATCATATCTATACCCCACAATTAGATACACTTAAATATCATAATCTGTTTGTTTCAAGTCCTGCACTAACAGATAGTGCAATTGTAACACGAGATCTGCAATATGCGTCAACATCTGATATATTGTTTGTTGATTTTACAGGTAGTAAAACTGCATCGATTGGCTGTTGTTTTGAACTAGCTGTAGGTTATTGGAACCATAAACACATTGTCGCTGTTATGCCTGAAATTAACATTCATAATCATGCTTTTATCAGACAGGCTTGTTCAGCTGTTTATGGTGATTATGGTAGTGCTATTGACTATCTAAAAATGCTTTCTAAATAATAAAGGAGAGAAATTTTATGACTGACGTAGTTAATCTTTATACTATGAATGGTTGTCCTCGTTGTAGTGTACTTAAGAAACGTTGTGCAAATAGTAAATATATTTCTACAGCAGACTTTAAAATTATTACAATTGATCCAACAGATGACTCTGATACAGATGTGCAACTGCTTAAAGAAAAAGGTATTGCTAGTATGCCTATTATGCTAGTTAATGACACATTTTATGATTTTAATTCTGCAATGAAATTTTTAACAGATATGGAGTAACAATCATGTTTCAATATACTAAATTAAATACACCTGAAAGCAAAGAAATCGAAAAGAAACTAAAAGAAAATGGTGGTTACTGTCCTTGTGCTCTAGTACACACTGATGATTATAAATGTATGTGTAAAGAATTTAGAGATAGAAATACATCAGGTTATTGTCATTGTGGTTTATATTATAAACTAAATCTATCTCCTTCAGAAGAAATTTAATCAACACGTGACATTATCTATACGATAAGAGAAGATCTTTTCGCGAATTAAAAAGAAAGATCTTCTCTTCGTATAGTTTTACTTTAGAAAGGACATTATTATGAGTAAAATTCCAATTAGCTTAGATGAAGATTTTGAACAAGAATTTCAAAATTTTAAACGTAGTCATTCCTATAGTTATATCAAATTGTCAGGTTTACAGCCGAAACAATTAGATTTTGCTGGATATATTAGAGATTTTTGTGAAGCAAATAACCAAGCAGATAACTCCATTGATGGCACATCAAATTCTGCATCAAAAGATATTGTAGCATTAGAAAATGATATTAGCAAACCAATCTTTAAAATGGTTGCACTAAATAAGATCTATACTAAACTTGCTGAAAAATATGGTAGTGATGTTGCTAATATATGGTTAGATTCTGAATTATCCGGTAAGTCCTATCTTCATGATGCTCATAGTAGTACCTTTATTCCTTATTGTTATGCTTATGATCTAACAAGACTAGCAAAAGAAGGTTTATTCTTCCTTTCTCATACTGCAGGTATCCCATATTATAGCCAACCCGCAAAACATCTTGATACATTTGTTAATCATGTAAAAGAATACGTTTCATTTTGTTGCAATAGACAAGCCGGGGCTGTTGGACTTCCAAATCTTTTGCCTTATCTATATTACTTCTGGCTAAAAGATATTCAGCAGGGATACAACGGCTGTCATTATATGAAAGATAATAAGACAGGTATTGAAACATTTTGTAAATACGATGAAAATAACCAAAACATTAAATATTTTAAGCAATGTACACAGTCTTTAATTTATGCACTAAATCAACCTTATCTGCGAAACTCAATTCAATCTGCGTTTACTAATGTATCTATTTTTGACCATTATTATGCTCATGCACTTTTTGATGGTGTAGAGTTCCCTGATGGTACCCTTGCGTATGATCACATTGACAATATTGTTAACTTACAGGTAATTTTTCTAACAACTGTTGCTGAAATTAGACACGTCAATATGTTTACTTTTCCTGTCTTAACGTTTTGTCTGTTAAAAGAAGGTAAAGGTGATGGTGCAAAGTTCAAAGATGAAACTTTTGCACATTGGGCATCAGATCATAACACACAGTGGTTTGATTCTAATTTCTATATTAGTGATACTGTAGATTCTCTTTCTAATTGTTGTCGTCTATCAAGTAGTATTAAAGATATGATGAACGATCAGGGTTATTTTAATTCTGTGGGCGGTAGCGGTTTATCTGTGGGATCAGTAAAGGTTTTGACCATCAACTGTGCAAATATTGCGTACCAGTCTATTACAGAAACTAAACTTGATAGTTCATCTGGTGATATTATTAGAAATTACATTTCTAACGCTAAAAAGTTATATATCACAAAACTTCGTGCGCAAGCAATAATTAATATGATGGCGTTAGATGTTATTCGTGATGTTATTACAACAAATAAAAATAAGCGACACTTATTACCAAACATTGCTGATGGTCTTATTGATATGAAACATCTTTATAATACTATTGGTATTATTGGTATTTACGAAACAATAAAAGCGTATCAGAACAAAATTGACGAATTAAAAAGTGTGTTTAACTTAACAACAGAAAAATATGACTTTATTCGTTATGACGACTTTGGTAATACGTACTATACCACTAATGCGGAAAGTTTTGCAAAAGAACTATTTGCTGCTCTTCATGCTGAAATTAAAGCATTTAGAAAAGAACAGAAATGCGATTACTCAATTAACGTAGAACAAGTTCCAGCAGAAACAGCTGCGTTTAAACTAATGTTAAAAGATGAATTAAGTTATCCTGATCTTGTTGTTAAAGATCTTCCTCTTTATGGTAACCAATTCATCCCTCTAGGTGTTAAAGCAACATTAGAAGAACGTGTTCGTGTAGCAGCACTGTTTGATACATTTCTTAATGGTGGTTCTATTGCTCATCTTAATTTCGAGTCAACGATTAGTAAAGAACAATCGTGGAAGTACCTAAACTGGATTGCTCAGCAGGGACTAACCTATTCAGCATTAACAACAAAAATTAGTGCTTGTAAATATAACCATGCGTTTTTTGGTAATGTCTGTCCACTTTGTGGTGAAAATGCAGTTACAACATATGCACGTATTGTAGGCTTTTATACAGCAACTGGGATTACACCAGATGGAAAAGATACTGCATATGGATCTTGGTCAACAACAAGAAAAGAAGAGTTTAGATTAAGACAATGGGAGAATAACGAATAAATCAAAGTCCTCCACAGACTATTAGTCTGTGGAGGACTTATACAAGGTGATAATAAATATTATGACAAAAGTCTGTCCAACTTATAAGAAAGAACTAAATATAGACTGTTAGCGCTGTATAATGGTAGTGATATTTCTAAAAATTTAAGACAGAGTATTTTTCAACAAGGTCTTATATTATAACGTGTTACACTATTCTTAGAAAATGAGAACAAAGGAGATAATTGCAATGCGTAAAGAACTCAGAAAATTGTATCAAAATGTCGCTCCACTTTACTATTATGCTTTTGGTTACGCGTACTCTATTGAAATTTTTGATATTCTATACAAACCAGAAAATCATATCGTTTTTAGAACTACGGTATCTGGTGTAGAAAAATATCATTGTTGTCAGTTATACTTTGCTAGCAGAAAACAAGACTATTATTTTAATTGGGAAGGCAAACGATACTATCTCTGTGAATTTATTCGCAATTATTAAAAGGAGAGAATATAATGCAAGAACTTGTAGATAAATTCAGAGGGTGTGAGTATGTAATTAATAACGATATTTATGTACTAATAGACATTGTATCGGAAAAGTATATCTTGCGTCTGAATCTACTGACTCTATCGTTCATATTCCTGTTCATGATTTTAATTTTTAAAAATTATATTGAAAGAGGTAACTAAAATGATCAAAGCAATCAAGTACGCAAACCGTACATTTACAATGGATTCTTCAAAGCCTTTTTATCTTGAGCCTGTTTTTCTAAAACAGGTTGGTATGGACAATACTATCAAAGTTAAACAGTGGGTGTCTTCAGCAGATCCTGTATCTTTTGATCTTAAGGTACCTGTTAATACTGAAGAACAACTTAATGCGCTAACTGAGTTTCTGTCAGACTTTCTTCTTGATAACAGTAGAGATGTGTTTTATATTTATAGTTATGCTCAGTACCTTACTCAGCAAGATAACAAACAGGAAAACAAAGAAGAGGAAAACTAATGCTTAAGATTGAAAACACAGAAGTAGTTGGCTGGGAAGCTGCTATTCGTGGAATGCGAAATCCAAAGAACTCGTGGGCAAGAAGTGATAGCTTCAAACATACCGCAAATTGGGAGATGTATCGATTTAACGAGGGTGAACCTGAGATTGGTGATAATGATCTTGATCTGATGACCACCCTTCGTAACGCGGGAACAGATCATCGTAAGTACCTCAGAATGATTACTGTTTACGCAGATATTACTGCTCCTTTATACTGGCTAAAAGAGTATGATACCTATAAGGTTGGAACAGTAGCCAATTCATGTTCAACTATGCATAAAATTGCGGATAAAGAATTTACAGCAGATGATTTTTCTGTTGAGCATCTTCTTGCAGAAAATGTTATTTATTTTGGAAAAACAATTGAAAGATTAAATACTGCACGAACTAAGTTTATTGAAACCAAAAACAAGGACTATTGGTGGCAGATGATTCAGCTATTACCTAGCTCTTATAACCAAAAGAGAACTATCATGTTAAATTATGAAGTTCTTGCAAATATGTATAAATCTCGTAAAAATCATAAACTTGATGAATGGCATACATTCTGTGACTGGATTAAAACTTTACCTTACAGCCAACTAATTACAGGAGAAGCAGACAAGGAGGAGTAATGATGGTACCATTTGATAAGCTTATCACTTATTTTGGAAAGAAATACAGAGTTGATGGTAAAATGTATACATTACTTTGTACAATGCCTGTTAGTCGTGATCTTGTTCTGGAAGATGAAAAAGGATCACGTTATCAAATATCTCTTAAAGATTTTAATTTAGACGCGTATTGTTAATAAATAAGATAAGACTCTAGTTTATACTAGGGTCTTATCTTGTTATATGTTACAATGTCAATGTAAGAAATGAGAAATGGAATTGGAGAAAATGAAGACGATGAAAAAGACTATTGGTTACAGAGTTTTCAAGGTGCTAACAGATGAAAGGGTAATGTAGTGCATAAAACACCTCACCTATAAGGAGGAATAGTGATGACAATCGATACTATTTATAAAGAGATAAAGAATAGGATAGAGCTCCTCGACGTAGAATATGACGAAGCATATAAAGAAATGATAATGTGCAGGGTTACGGGTGACAGCGAGGGGCAAGACAACGCAATAGCAAAAAGGGCGAAAATTCAATCAGAACTTTCAAAACTTAGAAGTATGGCTGTTTGTTATGAAAGAGATGTGTGAGGGTTACTTATGTTTGATGCTCTGAAGATCCAGTGTGACAGCTTGCTGTACGCGCTGGAAGAAATCTAAGGGAGGTATTGATTATGAGCAGACTTATTGATTACGTCAACGAGTACGTGGGAAGGAAATATGACATTGGAGGAAATGTTTACGAGCTAGTTGATTTTATTCCCTTCTCTAATACACTTTACTTCCAGAGTGTCAATGATGACTCTGTTGCAGTTCGTAAATTCGTAGATGTTGACCTTGACGACTATATTCAGGGATAATTAGAAGATAAGGAGAATGGACAGGATGACTAAGCAGTATATTCAGAATAACACTCGCTTTGTTGTAGAATATGATGGCTTTATGAATGATGAAAGTGTGCTTGGCTACAAAATTCAGCAAAAGGATCCTACTATTTTATGGCGTCACATCATGAGAATCCTCCCTGCTAGGATTCAAGGATACGGCAAGAATGCAAATGCTATTCAACAAATTGTAAATAAGTTTTACGACCAGACAGAGTGTAGATGGGAAGAATACCTTGATAAACTCGTAAAAGATAAAGAGATTCAAGATGTCCCACAGACTTTTTGTTGCTGAGGTTATTACTATATGACATACGACAAAATAACTATCGTATTCGGAAGAGTACTTACAGAAGAAGAAGAATTTAGTAAACTTGCAGAATACATTGATAACTATATTACAGAAGATTATATTATGACTGCTTATTCCATCAAAGAAGATGATAAGCTATTGTCTTGAGGTGATAACTATGAAACTAGTTGTTGATGAATTACCTTACGGAGAAGAACATAAAGACGAATGTCCGTTTGCATACGGAGATAGCTATGGATACGGTTTATGTGGATATAGAAATAACGAGGAAAAGTGTCCTCGTTATTGGGACAAGCATAAACAGGATTCTGTAGATAATCATCATAAATGCGAAAGACTCATTGAGTTTATTCAGTATTTGAAGGAGTTGTAAGCTAGTGGATAATTATATTGTAATCAACGGCAAGAAAGCTGAACTTAATGAAGAACAGTTACAAGCACTTGGTATTGAAGTTAAAAAGAAAAGGAATAATCCTTTTAATAGTAATTTTGATATACATGAATGCTACTACCTCATTAATACTATTAACGGTGTATTACCCACCTATTTCGATAATAGAACGGTTGACGGAAATATTATTAACAGTGCAAATAGTTTCAATGATAAAGCTTTTGCTAATCAAGTATATCTTCACGAACTACTTAATCGTAAACTATTAAAATATGCTTGGGACAACGAAGCAGAAGCTGATACGATTATGTTTGAGAATAAGCCTAAATACTACATCGCACAGAATATTGCATTTCATACATTTACTGTTTTGGTTCAATATCGAATGAAGCGCACGGATATTTATTTCTCAAAGAAAAATGTTGCTGAACAAGCAATCAAAGATGTTATTGAACCTTTTATGAAAGAACATCCAGAGTTTGTGTGGTAAGGGGAGGAAATGTTATGGATAACTACATTGTAATCAATGGTAAGAAAGCTGAATTGACTGACGAACAGTTGAAGAAACTTGGGATTAAAGTTGAGAAAGAAACTCCTTTTCCTAAGCGGATAAATAACGGGTTATATTATTATATCACTGCAAGGGGTATTATTGAGTCCGAAACAGAAGAGGGAAATTGCATTGACACAGGTTTGTATAATAATGCAAACTATTTCAATGATAAAAGTTTCGCTCAACAGGTAGCATGGCATGAAGAATTGAACCGCAGACTCCTCAAATATGCTTACAACCATAAGACAATTGTTGACGATTGGTCTGACCCCAATAGTAATAAATATTTCATCACAAAAAATACAGTCGATAATAAATTCTATGTTTCTTTGAATAATGTACTCAAACATAGTTGTGTTATTTATTTTACTAGCGGAAAGGCAGCAGAACAAGCTATTGAAGATGTAGTTAAGCCGTTTATGAAAGAACATCCAGAGTTTGTGTGGTAAAAGGAGGATAGTTATGGATAAGTTTGTTTGCCCGCATTGCGGGAAGGAATTGGACTTAGGATCAATATTCCCAGATGAGTCAAACTTTTTCTGTTCATATTGTACTAAATGTGATAGATTTTATTATTTGAATGGTCAGAAAAAGATATACATAGATGTTGTGCTGGGAACAAAGTGGAACTAAAATAAAGCTCATTAAAAATGAAAATTGTCAAGTGGAGGATTGATTATGGTAAGTTGTCCTTATTGTGGAAATACGATTTTAGCTGTGAGCTATACTAACAATACGTATTATTGCCATAAATGTGGCTTTTATTTCAGAGCAGACCCCTTATCGGGTAAGGCAGGCATATCAAATACTTCAACTGCGGCAATTGAAAATAATATCACAATTCGTCTTCCATATGACGCTAATGCTGACAGAGGATTTTATTATACTACTGAGAAGTATTCAAAAATTCAAATACCTCCAGATAAGTTGACTATCGACGCAAAGTCTATTATAATCAATGATGATAAGATAAGTATTACTATTGATAAAGATAATATTGATAAGTTTGATGTTATTGAAATCAATGGAATTAAGTTTGTGAGGGAAAAATGACGTTGCCTATTACAGACAAACAGCGAACGCTTATAGAAGATATGAACGAATTTTGCCGTGAGAAATTTGATTTTAATGGTAAAACTAGAAAAGACGCAAGTGAGTATATTGATAGAAACATAGATGAATTTAAGTTGACTACAATGTCTAACTGGCAGTATCAGTATATGTGAGGGAGAAAGTAAATGTTTAAGGTTCAAGAATTTTATTGTGAAGGTACTCCAGTCGATATTGATACTATTAGCAACAGTATTCAACGTACACTCGAAGATCTTAAAGATCAAGCTCAGGAGCAGCATGAAAACCTACTTATCTTGAAACAATATCTTGATTGGCAATCTAGAAAGCCAAACAGAGTATTTCATCCCTTCAAGTATAAGGCATGGAAACTTCAAGGTCCGCCTATTCCTATTGAATTTATCTAAGGAGTGGTTATATGTTAGTAGAATATCATAAAATTGAATGTCCTTTTGAAAGAGATATTGAAGGCTCAAAGAAAATTATGTGGAACAGATGGCGTAATCCAACAGTAGAATATCTTAAAGATAATAAATGGGTATTTACAGAAAAGGTAGACGGAACTAATATTCGTATCTACTGGGATGGACATTCTGTTGCCTTTGCAGGACGGACAGATAGAGCGCAGATTCCTGCTATGCTTAATCAATATCTTATTGACACATTTCAAACAAATGAGGTTGAAGAGCTCTTTGAACAAACCTTTGGAGAGAAAGAAGTAATTCTTTACGGCGAAGGGTATGGAGCTAAAATCCAAGGTTGCGGCGGAGCTTATCGAAAAGATAATTCTTTTATGCTCTTTGATGTTATGATTAATGGTAACTATCAACCTCGCGAAACTGTTGAAGAAATTGCTACTATGTTGAATATTGGCGTGGTTCCGATTATTTTTACAGGAACAATTCATGAAGCTATTGAGTTTGTTATGAATCATCCAAAGTCTACAATCAGTGAAGACGATTTGTATATGGAAGGTCTTGTAGGTAGACCTAAAATTGAACTTAAAGATCGTTGCGGAAATAGAGTTATTGTAAAAATTAAATGGAAAGACTTCAAAGAATTTGCTGATAAACATAAACTGATTTAAACGGTGATATTGTATGTCGTTTGTTAATTTAATTGACGTAAAAACTGATGATATTACAGACTATCTAAAAACGTCATTGTTGCTTGTTACACCTAAGTGTTCAGGCAAATGTGGAGAAAAATGCCAAAACTATTTCTTGATTAAGAACGCAACAACTAAACAATATGCTGTGTCCAGCATTGTTAATTTATATAATAACTTAACTACACATAATGCTGTTGTTTTTGCAGGTCTTGAACCATTTGATACGTTTAACGATACACAAATTTTAGTTGATGCTTTTTTGCAAAATGACAAACCAATTGATATTGTTATATACACAGGATATTATCAACAAAGTATCACAGATAAAGTTAATGTCTTATTACAAAAACTTATTAAAACAAAATCAACAAATAAAACAATTATCATAAAATTTGGTCCCTACATTGCAGAAAATAGGAGTTATTATTCAAATATTTTAGGTATTAAGTTAGCAACAGATAACCAATATGTTAAACGCTTTTATTTAAATTCTGAAAATAAACTTTGTGTAAGTATAGATCAGAAAATAAGATAAGACTCTAGTTTATACTAGGGTCTTATCTTGTTATATGTTACAATGTCAATGTAAGAAATGAGAATATAGATGGGAAAGGATGTAGTTGATATGGTAACTTGGGATGATGTTGAGAAGTATCTGTTCAAAGATTACTGGATTAAGAATTGGAACTGTCAAATTCTGTGTTGTACTCTGGTAGGGTATGACGAGAAAAATAATAAGCTCATTTTTGACGCAGGCGATGGTGAGAATGAATTTCACATTCCTGCGAACAAAATTCGTCTTGAAAATTACGTAAAGGAGGATGGACAAAATGACTAAACAATACCTTCTAAATAATCTAACATTTCTTGTTAGGTATGATAACACTACATCTCGTAAAGATCAGTTTGTTAGAGGATATATGATCAACAGAGATAACAAATCAGTTGATTGGGATAGAGTGTTTCAAATAATTCCCGCAGAAATACAAGACAAGAACGATAAACGACTGCAAAACATTGTAAACAGATTTTATAGTCAGGAAGGTAAATGCTGGGAAGAGTTTCTTGATAGTTTAGTTTTATCTGGTGAAATTCAAGATGTTCCTGAATCTTTCTGCTGCTGAAAAGGAGTGTAACAACTATGGATAACTACATTGTAATCAATGGCAAAAAGGCTGAACTGACTAAAGAGCAGCTAGAACAGTTAGGCATTAAAACAGACTATTTTAATCCTTTTGCAAGAGTAGATGAAGGAGATATTTACTATACTATCAATGGTGTTTGTCCGTTAACTGAAGCAAAGGATGGCTTTGATGATAATTGTTTTAACAAAGGAAATTATTTTAATAATAAAGAATTTGCTCAACAAATATATCTACACGTTTTGCTTAATTGCAAACTTCTTAGATTTTCATATGTTCATAAGGCAAATGTAGATTGGACAGATTCTCGTAATAAAAAGTATTACATTTCATATGATAACGATAAAAAAGAGTTTGTTATTTTATCAACGTTCTCCTGTAAATCTTTTGATATTTGTTTTCCTTCACATTTTCTTGCAAGTAAGGCTTATAATGAGATAGTTAAGCCATTTATGGAAGAAAATCCCAATTTCGTATGGTGAGGTGAAATAAACATTTATGAATAAGTTTATTTGCCCGCATTGCGGGAAAGAGCTGGATTTGGGAACAATATTTGAAGATTATCCGTTATTTTACATAGCATATTGTGAAAAATGTAGTCGTATATACTATCTAAATAGTAAAAAGGAAATATATTTGGAAGGTATTTTTTAAGGAGGATTGAGTATGGATAAATTTATTTGCCCGCATTGCGAGAAAGAGTTAGATTTAGAGCGAGCAACCCCTGATAATGATTCAAACTTTTTCATGTCATATTGTGTTAAATGCGACACACTTTATTATTTGAATGGGCAGAAAGAGATACATTTTGAAGTATTGGGACTAAAGAAGGAAATTGGTACGGAACTAAAATAAAGTTCATTAAAAGCCAATTACTTTGCGGATAAGCTGTATTGTCTGAAATGTAAAACATATATTTATCTTCATGAAGATGAAGAAACGTTACTTTAGGGAGTGAATGAAATGAGTTTGTGTGAGAATTGTTTACACTATCCTATTTGCTCAACTCAGGGATATTTTGATTATGCGAAAAAGATTGTGGATATGAATGGTTGCGATAAATTTCTCAATATAAAGAGAATCCTCATTCCGCCGTTTATGCCGATGGATTTTGCCTATTATATTACTAACGATACGATTTGTTGGTTCCAAGTCAGTGAAATTCGCTGGGATGGTGAAGATTGGATAGTGGTTGATTATGACCACTCTTGTCGTTTTCTCGCGGGTGAACTTTATCATTCCAAAGAAGAAGCAGAGAAAGCATTGGAGGTATAATATGTTTTATGCTAGTGTCTTGTTTACTTGTGGGCTCGTGATGGCAATACTAGGTAATTACGAATACGGCACTGTTATGGTGGTAGCTGGAATTGTTTGTATGTTTATCGGGACCGTTGCTGGACTAAAAACTGAGTACAATAAGGATATAAAAAAGATGTTTGAAGAAGAAAGATTCAAAGAGCTAAAAAGACTTGTTGAAGCTCAGTCAAAGCAAATCGACTTACTCGAAGAAGAAATTAAAATTCTTAAACATAGGTGATTATAATGAAGAAATGTGAAGCCTATCATACAAGAGAACGTTATATTTATGACCCCATTACGACCATGAAACATACTATCGTTGAGGGTATATGCTATGGAACCAAAGAACAAGAAACTTGCCATTGTGAAGGCAATAAATGCTATTGTGATTTCTATCCCGAAGTAAGAGAAAAGGCGTTGAAAGAAAAACAACGCGAACAAAAAGCTAAGGACTTAAAGAATATTAAAGAATCTCTTGAATTTTATCTTGACTCACATGAAGAAAATGGAGTAGTTTATATTCCAAAGTTTATGGTTGAGAAAATGATTGAGGAGTTAAGAGATAATGAAAAATAAAAATAATCAATTTTGTTCCATCATTATTGGCATTACTCCTCCGCAAAGACAACTCATTGAAGCTATGAATGAGTTTTGTCGTGAGAAATTTGATTTTAAGGGTAAAACGAAAGAAGATGCGATGGAGTATAGCAGTAAACATATAAACGAGTTTAAGTTGTCTACATTGGATAATTGGCAAATTCAGTATATGTGAGGAGTGAAGATATTTGAAAAATATCCATATCCCCAGAGAAAAGACCTTAATATAATTATATTAAGGTCTTTTCTCATTGTATGATATAATGTTAATGTAAGTAGAAACGGAAGAAGGATAAAAATGGAAAATTGGGATAATATTACTGAGGAATTGTTTAGGAGTTATTGTTTAAATTACAAGGATTTGAGAGACGATTTTTGCACTTATGGAGAAAGGAAAGATGAGGAATGAATCCTTTTATGGGAAACCCTTGTATGTACGGTTATTGCCGTAGGACAGACTGTGAAAAGTGCCCTTACTACTCTCCAACCATATTTGGTATAAGAGTGCCAAGGTGGCTGGGAAATTTTGGATTTTGGATTGAGTATCAGATAGATAAACATAAGAAGAACAAAGGCAAATTTTGAATGTGAGGTAAATAGTAATGGCTGACAAGAAACTCACTGACGAGGAAATTATAAAAAGTTTAAAATTTTGCGAAGATTGTTCTGCAAATATCAATATTGACATTATCGACCTTATCGACCTTATCAACCGCCAAAAGGCAGAACTTGCAGACAATGAAAGGTTGAACAAAAAGGTTGAAAAATTGTCGGAAGTGCTTTCGGATACTATACGAATTCGATGTACAAAAGTAAAAGCCGAAGCATATAAAGAGTTTGCTGGAAAAGTAAAACAAGAGATTAAAGAAGCGTATGATAACAACATTGAGGTATTAAATGAACGCCTTGAAAAACATAGAGGGTGTTTTAATGATACTTTTGTTGGGATGATAGAAGGAAAAAATAATGCTTTACTTGGTTTATCTGACTTTATTGATAATCTTTTGAAAGAAATGGTTGGTGATATGGATGGCCAATAAGAGATATACCGATGAGGAAATTGTAAGAGCTTTAGAGTGTTGTTTATGCGACAATTCAGAATGTTTACAGTGTGGCAATAAAAAACTTTGCGAAATGGAACGCAACGAATTGGCGGTTAAAACACTTGACCTTATCAATCGCAAAATGGAAGAAATTGAAAGGTTAAAGAAAGAAGTGTCTGTAGTAAGAGATGCTTATATATCTATTCAAGACCGATATGAATATACAAAAGCTGAAGCATATAAGGAATTTGCAGAAAGAATAAAAGAATATTGTTCCTTAAATGATGACCTATCTGATGATGCTTGGCTTTCTGTAACAGCAGATATTGACTGTGCATTAAAAGAAATGGTTGGTGAAAGTAATGGCATATAATGGATTTATTATGAGTATGGGAACAGTTTTAGTTGTTGTTGGGAGTAATGATAATAGTCGGCTGACAGTTATTTTTGGTATGGCGTTACTAATTTGGGGAGCAATTTTTATTGCCGTCGAAGAACGTAGAATGAATGAGAAGATTAAGGTATTGGAAGACAAAGGAAAGAATTTAGAAGATAAGATAAATGAACTGGAGAAAGAAATAGAGGTAAGGGATGTGCCCGTTGTGCCGATGAAGGTTAATCCCGAACCTCCGACAGCTGTTAATCCAGTCTTTAAAATAGACACCACAGGTGGAATGCCCGACATGACTATCTATAGAGATTGGATAAGCAGTAGCGATTGACTTTGCGCCCGCAATGTATGCTATAATAAAGTAAAGGAGTTGAGTAAAGATGATTGAACTTACTGAAGAAGTTATTCAAAAGATAAAGGAACTTGCCTATTATTTTATGCCAAATGATACGGCAAGAGATGGATTTGATTTACATTTTGACAAACTTCTGAAAGAAATGGCGGGTGATTGATATGATTTCCTATCTTTGGCGTAAATGGATTGGTAATCACTATCCATGGTGGAAGAAAATTATTAAATTTCCTCGCAATTTTTGTTGCTTCATTGGCGAATTGTGTTCATTTCTCCATAATGGTTTTCCTTACGAAGCAGTATACGACCACTATTGGTGGTTTCTCAAACAAACTAAAGCTCAATTCCAACGTTATCTCAAAAATCATTTAGGTTATCCCGGACGCGATGGGGCAAGAACGAACGAGGAATGGGAAGGCATCATCAATCAAATGATTGGATATATTGACATCATGCTTGAAGATGAAGATGACGATAGAATGCTTGAGGCAAAGGACAGGTTCTTTGAACTTTATAGTAAATGGTTTTTTAATCTATGGGATTGAGGAGGTAAAGATATCTTGGATACTAACAATGCAACAGACATGGAAATTCTCTTTGGTAGATGTTTAACTATTGAAGAAGTAGATAGTATTTGCGAGTTTATTGACAATAATGTTACTGATGATTATAGTGCATTTTGTATGAATTCTAAGTATAAAGTTAAATCAGAAGTATTTACGCATATCTGTAAATCAGATAAAGAAATGTTACCTAGCTGTTTTACTATTTACGCAAAAGTCCTTAGTATGACTGATGACTCTAGATCGGAAGAGCACACGTCTGAACTCCAGTCACATGTCAGAATCTCGTAT
>ERZ1024365.31-NODE-31-length-35387-cov-235.362844_pt1 | contig 35387 bp, 66 predicted proteins | sample MGYA00520788_ERZ1024365 | MGnify/ENA primary metagenome ERZ1024365 (study PRJEB33242, sample SAMEA3444265) | Homo sapiens | biome: Host associated; feature: Gastrointestinal tract; material: Stool | place: Uganda | collected 2011-01-01 ... | reverse complement strand
GCTACATATGACGACTTTGAACAGTATCGATCTTCAACCACGAAGATCACTGAATATACAGAGTTTCCTAATTTCGATCTGAAATCGTTTGATGGAGTTACTCATATAATCTCTCCTGGAAAGGTTCAGTCATTTCACGTCGATGCACCAAACGGCAAATACCTGTTAGAGTCAATCAAGAAATCAGCAGAGTCTGGAGGCGTTAGCTATGGGGTAAACGCTCCTACTAATCCTAAAGTTGGAGATTTATGGATTGACCCATCTAGTGGAAGTCTCATACAATATTGGACCGGAAGTAAATGGGCTCCAACTAGAGCTTTAGATATATATGGTTCTGACGTTGTTAAATCAGATTCAAAGCCAAACGCCAAAAGGAGCACTTTATGGATTGACTCTGGTAATGGAAATGCTATGAAGCATGTTGCTGAAGATGGAACTGTAACCGAGCTATCATCTGGTGGAACTTCTTACGGTGCTACAGCTCCATCTAATACAAAACTTCTGTGGATCGATACTTCAGGTGTGGCTAAATTTTACAATGGTTCTGCCTGGGTACCATTAGCAGCGACGTGGGGATAATTCAAAATGGGGGTATAGATAATGTATTTATCGGGAACTGATCATTTTACAAAAGATAACGAAAAACGAGATATAAAAAATCCCCGGGAGGAAAAATCAAATAAAGTTTTTGAAAAGGAGGTTGAAGATAATGCCTAATTTTCTTACCGCGGCAGAGGTAAACTCTTTAAAAGCCAAGGTAAAAACAGAAATGCAGCGTAGAGCATACAATGGCTCTATGACTGGGTTCGCATCTGCATCGTACGACTTCTCCACAACTCCTACATCTGGAACCAAAGTCACAGCGGACCAAGGCAAAAAGGTAATTGAGCCTTTGTTGAACATTAAAGACCATGGTAATTTGAATACTTCCGATCTTAAGACAGGATCTAAGATTCCGTCATCGTTCAACAACGAGTTACTATCTTACACTGACTCATTGTCTAAAGAGCCAATCGATGGGGCTACCTCTTCATGTCGTGGAGCATGCTCTGGACTATGTGTAGGGACGTGCGGTAATACATGTAGCGGCTGTAGTAGCTGCTCTGGTGGATGTACTGGATCTGGAGGAAGTGGAGGAAGCGGATCAAGCGGATGCAGCGGATGCAGCGGAAATTGCGGCGGGTGTAATTCTTGCTCTGGTTGCATAGGGTGTAGCAGTGGATGCCAAGGAGGATGTTCTGGATCTTGTGAAGGGTGTGGGAAATCGTGCAGTGGGTGCAGTGGGTGCTCGGGATCATGTGAAGGATGCTCAGGATGCGCCGGATGCGGAGGATCTTGTTCTAGTTCGTGTTCATCGAAAGGAAAAGGTTCGGCTTGTGCCACATGCTATAGTTGCACTGGCTGTGCTAGTTCGTGTTCTTCATGTTCATCTTGTGGAGGATGTTCTGGATCAAGTGGATGCGGAGGCAATTGCGATGGGTGCTATGCTGGCTGTGATGGGTCTTGTGAAGCTACTTGCTTTAGCAATTGTAGTGGGTGCGAAGGATCATGTGAATCAGCATGTACAACAGGATGTCAAGGCTGTTCTGGTTGTTCTGGAGGATGTAGCGGTTGTTCTGGAGGATGTAGCGGTTGTTCTGGTTGTGGTTCGGGATGTGATGGTTGTAGTAATGAATGCAGTGGACAATGTAAAAACGCATGTGCTACTACCTGCTCAGCAACGTGTACTGGTACATGTCAAGCTCAAGCATTTGGAGCTGTAGTCTCAGGATAATAGATCCTATGGAGTACTATTCAAAATAACAGGAATATAAAACAGATTAAAAGAAAAGGAGTTAACAAATATGAAACACTTTACATTAGAACTTAACAAGGAAACAGCTGACTATTTACAGAGACTTGCATACGAGGTTATGACTAGAAAAGACGTTGTAGCTCATATGCTTGAGTCGGCGAAAGATGATACGGATGCTTCAGTGCTGGACTCAGTACCATTTAAGCATTATCACAAACTGCTTGAAGAGGCTGAGTGTTCCTACGACATTGCTAAAGCTGAGTTAGAAAAGTCTTTACAGCCTCGTGTTCTGGAGCATGAAGGAAAAGATGTTAAATTCAGATGGGCAGTAACAGACTTTTCAGAGCACCTCGTACACATTACCGTATTAGAGGGCTAAGCCTATGAAGAAGTTCGAACAGTTTCAGGATATGATCGGAAGGTTGTATCCTGAGACAATTATTACAAATAATGCATCTGACAGAAGAACTTTATCTCGTACCGTGACTTTTCAAGTAACAGACGAGTGTAACTTGTGCTGTACCTACTGTTACCAGATAAACAAAGGCAAGAGAAAAATGAAGTTCGAAGATGCAAAGAAACTTATTGATATGCTTCTTACCGGAGATGAACGCCTCGGTAACTACATCGACGCCTCTACGTCTCCTGGTATTATCATCGAGTTTATTGGCGGGGAACCTTTCTTATGTGTAGATCTTATTGATCAGATTTGCACATATTTCTATGATAAAGCTATCGAGTTAATGCACCCATGGGCAACAAAATTTTGTATTTCGATTTGCTCAAATGGTGTATTATATTTTGAGCCTAAGGTTCAGAAGTTCCTGAACAAATGGCGTCATAACCTCTCTTTCTCAATTACCATCGATGGAAATAAGGCTCTGCATGATGCTTGTAGAGTCTTTCCAGATGGTACTGGGTCTTATGATGTGGCAGTAGCTGGAGCTCGTGATTGGATATCAAGAGGATATTATATGGGCTCTAAGATCACTATAGCCCCAGGTAATGTTCAGTATCTGTTTTCAGCGATTAAGCATATGGTGGAGCTTGGATATAAAGACATTAATGCGAATGTCGTTTATGAAAAAGGATGGACATTAGATCATGCAAAAATCTATTATGAACAGCTCAAACTGTTGGCTGATTACTGGCTTGAGAACGACTTAGCTGATGATCATTTCATGGCACTATTTGAGAATGACTTCTTTAAACCAAAGGAAGAAACAGATCTTGAAAACTGGTGCGGCGGAACTGGGTTTATGCTAGCGATGGACCCAGACGGTTGGCTTTATCCATGCATTAGATATATGGAGAGCAGTCTAGGAACGTCCCGAGAGCCTCTTAGAATTGGCCATGTCAATTTCGGAATTGCTCAAAGAAAATGCGATAAGCAGTGCGTTGAGTGCCTCAATAAAATTGACAGAAGAACAGAGTCTAGTGACGAATGCTTCTATTGTCCTATTGCCGAAGGCTGCAGTTGGTGCTCTGCATACAATTACCAGGAAAATGGAACACCGGATTCTCGTTGCACTTATATTTGCGATATGCACAAGACCAGATCACTTGCAAATGCATACTTCTGGAACAAGTGGTATCGTAAAAAACATTGGAAACAGAGATTCAAAATATACTGCCCGGATGAATGGGCCATTCCAATTATTGGAGAAGAAGAACTTAATATGCTTAAAGAATTAAGTAAGGAGGATCAAAATGAAACTTAAATTTGGAAATGGAACAACAGTTGATATTCGAAAATTTACAAGAGAGTATGCTCAGAATCAGTCCGGTAGAACTTATCTGAACATTACTTCAACATACGAATCTCCAGCAGTGTTTGACAGGATCGCTTCTACGGCTCGTAATGCCGACAATATCTCTCACATGGAGATTACAGACGACAATGAAAATGTCACTACATTTGACGGGTTCAAGCTGGACAATGTTATTGAGATCCATGATGGGTTGTCTAATGACGTCACTATCAGGGCATACAAGAATGATCCAATTGTTACGACAGACGTCGATAACTCAGGATCGGAGACTACCAGTGAGTCTTTGACATAAATCAAAATGGTTTAGGGAGGTGATTCCATTGCAGTAATTCTTGAGCGTCCAAGTGACGTTAAAAGAAAATTTAATAATACCTCTAGGCTTTTACTCGTTTGTGTCTAGAGGTAAGAACATTTAAATCAAAATAAGAAAGGAGCTGTTTTGTTATGGATTATACATCAAATAACAATACCCAAAGAATGCGACAGTCTATGGGTCCTGTAGACCAACCAAATTGGAACGGAGGACCGAGACTAAATCATAATCCCCAAGTTATGAATAACCAGGTCGTAGGACCGCCTAATCTGTCAAATGCAATGACAAATCAACAGCCAATTATTCCAATCAGAGGAAGGATTGTAACTTCAGAGCAGGATATCATGCCTGCAGAAATACCAATGGATGGCAGTATTTGTCTGTTTATGACAGAGGATTGTAAAAGCGTTATCGCTAAACAGTGGAATAGTAACGGTGTTCTGCAAAGTATCATCTATTCTCCAAGTTCGAATGAGCAGGCTCAATCAGAGTGTCAAAATGGTGATAGCACCGAGGAATTAAAAGCTCAGCTTGATAGAATAGAGAATATGCTAAAACGGCAAGGACATCAAAATAAGTCGCGATTCAAGGAGGACAAGAAGAATGATAAGTCAATGCATTCAACAAATGGCAATGAAGATTCTAAAGGAGAATCCTAATATTGCCAATAACCCTAATGCTCAAAACATGATTAATGTTATTCAATCTGGCGATGAGAAAAAAGGACAGGAGATTGCAGAGAACATTTGTAAGTCTATGGGTGTGAGTAAAGAAGATGCTATCCGACAAGCAGAACAGTTCTTTCATGTAAAATAAGGAGGAAGTAATTATGTTTAATATGGGTAGTGCACCAAGTCTTGCAGATATCGCTGCTGTTACAAAAGATGGAAATGGTGATGGCTGGGGTAACGGAAACGGATGGTGGGTGTTAATCATCCTGTTTGCTATCTTCGGCGGATGGGGAAATGGCTGGGGTGGCCAGGGACGCAATGGAGAGAGCTGCGCAACTAACGGCGATCTTCAGAGAGGATTTGATACCCAGTCAATTCTTAACAAGCTTAGTGGCATTGACAATGGAATTTGTGATGGCTTCTATGCTATGAATACTAGCATGCTGCAGTCCACTAACGCTATTCAGAGCGCTATCAGCGACAGTGCTAATGCTTCAAACATTGCAAATTTACAGTCAACGAATGCCATCCAGACGCAGTTAGCCGATTGCTGCTGCCAGAACCGTCAGGGCCAGGCTCAGATCCAGTATGATATGGCTACAAATACTTGCGCTATCACCAATGCAATTAGCAATCAGACAAGAGACATTATCGACAATGATAATGCCAATTACCGTGCTCTGCATGATGAAATGGTCAAAATGCAGATGGATGCAAAAGATCAGACAATCGCTAGCCAGCAGGCTGCTATTAACAAACTGGAGCTTACGGCATCTCAGTGTGCTCAGAACCAGTATCTTGTTAATCAGTTACGTCCGGCTGCTGTTCCTGCATTTACTGTACCGAACCCATATGCGAATTACGGGTTTGGATGCTACTGTGGATCAACTAATAACGGTTGCTGCTAATTAACGTCAAAATGATTAGGGAGGGTCTAGAAACAGGCTCTCCCTTGTATGGAGGTATTATAAAATGATTGAATTATCAAATACTACTGACCAGGTATTGCCTGCAGGTCAGTCCATTACCTTTGACAAAGTTCTTCTCAAAACAGGTTGTGCTGAGTGCCATAGAGAAAACACAGGATCTGTCAAAATGAGAGCTAATGGTATTTATGAAGTTTCTTTTGCTGGCAACATCTCTGGCGCAGTTGCAGGAACCCCCGTGCAGCTTTCATTTCAATTAGGAGGCGTAACGATGCCAGAGACAACCATGGTTTCTACTCCTGGAGCTGCTAACGCTTCTAACAACGTAGCTACTTCAACTTTAATCAAGAATTGCTGCGGGGACTACGATCGTATAACCGTAACTAACACCGGTACTGCGGACGTAACTGTCGCTGCTAACAGCGCTTTTATTGTTCGTAGACTTGCCTAAGGAGGTGTCGTAAAAATGGAAAAGATGAAAGATCTCTGTTCTATTAAGGCAACTCTTGTAGACTCAGTAAAGGAGCAGCTTTCTCATGGAATTGAGTGCGTAGATGCTCATGAAATGGGCGAAGTTGTCGACATGATCAAAGATATTTACGAAGCTGAGAACTACTGCATGCAGTCAAAATACTACAAATCAATTGTAGAGGCTATGGGCGATGGATCTTACGGTTACAACCCGAATCGCTATGCCTCTAGTGGTAGATATGCTTCGGCTGGTCACGGATCTAGATATGGATATATGCCGTATTTAGAAGGTGAGGACTACAACATGCAGCAATATCTTACCGGCGATCCAACAGAGTTTGCAGATCAAATGAAGCTCCGATTTGGCTATATGGATCAAAATGAACCAAAAATGATGAACAAGCCAGTTAGCACTTATGGTGCTGCGTATGATTCTTGGTCTGATGCAAGAAAACATTATACAAAAACTGGATCGTCAGAAGATAAAGAGAGAATGGAACAGCATGGAGAAGAACATGTCGAGAAGGCCATTATCTCTATGCGTGACATTTGGAGCGAAGCCAGCCCTGAATTGAAACGCAGAATGAAAACCGAACTTTCTACATTAGTAGACAGCATGAGTATCTAAAGAGAACTGCGATTATGGACAGATTCTCAATGAATGGATATTTATGGAGGATAAAGTTCGTAAACCCAAATGACAAAATGCTTATGGATAGGACTGGAAAAATGACATTAGCCACCACAGACCCAAACCTTGCAACTATTTTCATGTCGAGGAGCTTATCTGGTGCACTCCTTATGAAAGTTCTTATCCATGAGCTAGGTCATTGTGCTCTTGTTAGTTATAATTTGCTAGACGATATTCATAAGGTTGTAAAGCCAGAATATTGGATATGGGCGGAAGAATGGGTCTGCAACTTTATAGCCGATTATGGAACTAAGATATTTTCAATAGCTTATTCTGTATTAGGTAATGACGCATGGATGTTTATTCCTTATGAACTTGACAGAGTAATCGCATAAGGAGGAAATTATGGAAAGCATCGTATCGATAATTGTTACTGTGTTGTGTTCGGTTATTGCATCCTCTGGATTCTGGGCTTGGCTACAGAAAAAAGATGACAAAAAATCATTACAAAGTCAGATGCTAATTGGACTGGCCCACGACCGCATTGTAGCGTTAGGAATGACATACATCGAACGTGGATGGATCACAAAAGATGAATATGAGAATCTGAGTGATTATCTTTATGAACCATACAAAGCTCTAGGCGGAAATGGCTCAGCAAAGAGAGTTATGGAAGGAGTCAACCGACTCAAAATATTTACCGTACCACCAATATCGGAAGGAGAAAGTCAAAATGAAGTTAACAAATAAACAGTATGATATTCTTAAATGGATTGCATTGATTGCCTTACCAGCGATTGGTACTCTGTATTTCACACTTGCTACCATCTGGGGGCTTCCGTATGGAGACCAGGTCGTAGGAACTATTACTGCAGTTGACACTTTTCTTGGTGCTCTGCTCGGTATTAGCACTAGCCAGCATAACAAACGCAAAGCTGCTTCGGCAAAAAGGCAGTAGTATGCATATATGTCCCTAGACTGTTTATACGATGGCCTAGGGACGTCAAAATGTCGCTGGATATTCATGGACTGTTTCTTTTTCGCATAAATCTCATAGCATTTTATAGGAGGTGATTAGTATGTTTAAATCAAAATACAAACGTAAATATGAGCAGTTAGTATCAGACATTAAAGCTGAGATATGGCTTAACAACGGGATTATTGAGTTTTATGAGAAGAATGAAGATAAACTTGAAGAACGTGGAGAGAATACTCCAGCTTTAATTGCTGATAGGCTATGCAGACAAGAGTGCGTTGATATTTTAGATAAAATACTAAAACGAGCTGAAGAGGTCTAAACAGGGCCTCTTCTTTTTACCTCGCAAAATATTCAATTCATATAATGAAAGGAGTGATTTATATGTATTATGATTTTGTAAAGAGTAACGGAACTATTGCACTTGTTAGAGATGAAAATGAAAGATACTTGGTGGTTGATAGAAGAACTGAAGAGGTATTAAAAAGAACTTGTGACAAGGACACTGGTTTAAGAGCATATGACAGAATTGTAAATGCAATGAACGAAAATGAGATTGAGGCCTAATTCAAGGTCTCTTTCTTTTCGCTAGATTTTCATAGGTTATAATGAAAGATAAACCATTATATTTAAGGAGGTAACTATTATGGATTTTAAGTCAACAATTTCAGAATGGGAAAAATCGAAAGAAGGAAAAGCTTGGATGCGTAAGCAGAAGCTGATTACTATATTCGTATATACACCAATTAGAATTGTTCTATTCCCAATAGCATTACTCATTAGAGTATATAGATGGGTGTATTATTACGATGATTGAGGCTATCATGGCCTCTTCTTTTCGCAAGATATTCACATGCTATAATGAGAAATATACTAGACAAATTATGGAGGTACAAAAATATGAAAAACTTATTACAGATATTCAAAGATGGAAGATGGTTGATTTGTATATTCCCAGTAGCAGTACTTATAATTGCAGTATTGACTATGATTGGAATTATGAACCCAGCAATATCGTTTGGATGTGGCATTGTTGCATATTTGGTAGCAATTATGTTTAGTTATGACGATGAGGATGAGGACTAATTCAGGTCCTCTCTTCTTTTCGCAATAAATTCACGTGTTATAATGAAGATTAAACATTTAGGAGGTAATTTGATATGAAGAAAAGATTAGAAAAATTATTTGCATTGGTGTCAGCTTTAAGCTTTGTATGCGCACCAACGTTACTAATGTTCATTGGATTCTGGATGATCTACAATGTAGGTCTCTGGATCGGAATAACATTTAGTGCTGTTGGATATTTCGCATCAGTTTGGGAGTATTTCCAATTGCAGACATATTTCGATAAGAGAAAGAAGAAGAAAAATCAAAACACAACTAAATAAAGGTCTAGGGACGCGGGCGATTCAAAGCCCGTTCCTTTTTTCGCAACATTTTCCTCGCTTATAATGAAAGGAGTGATTTATATGTTTGGATTATTTAAACACGAAAAGAAACCAGATCCAATTATTGAGGAGTTGAAGAAGGAGAATGAAAGACTTGACAAGATTCTTAAAGAGCACGAGCAACAACGTGCTGAAGTAGAGGAGGAAATAGCTAAGGCTGAAGATGCTCTTAGACAACTTGGATATACGGATAAGGATTTAAAACGTATTCAAATGAAATCTAAAATGAAAGTCATTTATAGAGTATGAGGACTATTACAGGTCCTCTATTCTTTCGCAAGATATTCTGTTCCTATAATAGGAAAGAAAGGAGGAGCTAAATAGATGAAAGAATTCTTAGCAAATATAGTAAAGGTATTTATTACATTAGCAATTTTAGGACCGGTGGTTTTACTGGTAGGAATTGGGCTTGGAATAGGAGCTTTACTATTCTAACTAGGGACGAGTCAGTGGAAACATTGGCTCTTTCTTTTATCTCGCAAAAAATTCAAATATTATAATGAGAGAATAAAGGGCGATATAGCGGCCGATGAGCAACCGGAGCGCGTACTGAGTTAGACACTCATAAAATATGACGGTACGTGTCCAACGACTTGAGGTTGAAACTCAAGCATTCTCTTTTTATTTTCTCGCAAAAATCTCATTCACTATAATGAGAAATAAACTATTATCATAAGGAGGTAATTATAATGAAAGGATTATTTAGTAAACCGATTACTTATGTCGTAATTACACTGATAGGATTTGTAATCTCAGAGGTAATTATTGTAAATAAGTCTATTAAGCATCCGTTCATAACGAAAGCTAAGAAAAATGATAAGGAGGATTAAAGTCTAAGGGCTATGGAAACATGGCCTTTAAGCTTTTCACAGAAAGGAGATTAAAATGAAAGTAAAAGACATTATTGAACGTAACAGGACTGTCTTGTTGTACGATTTCGTAAACAGGGAATTGGAAAAAGCATTGAATCGAGCAAAAGAATTAAATGAAAAAATGACAGCATTACCAGATAAGAGTTCAGAAGAAGGATTAAAAATTCTTGTCGAAACTGAACACTTAGCCGGTAAAGTTGAAGGTATTAACCTTGTAATGGAAGAACTCGAGCGCCTCGCATAAATCTCATATACTATAATGAAAAACTAGAGACGTATATAAAGGAGGTACTTATTATGTTAAAAGGAACTATTGTTATTAACGTTTATTTTCAGAAGGAGTTTGAAAAGATCAAAAGATTTTGTGACGAAAATGATATTAAAATATATCGTTTAAACGAATCATCTTGTGTGGTCTTAGGAAAACCGAAGAAGTTTTATAAGTTAATGAAATTCGTTTCAAAACGTGGTAGAACAGTCTATAATATCGAACTGGCAAATTAAAGAGTTTGGGCATCAAGCCCTTTCTCTTTTTCCTCGCATAAATCTCATATACTATAATGAGATGAAAGGAGGAATGTAAGATGATTACATTATTGATTTTAGGAGCTATTTTATTAGGAGTGATAGTGATTGGAGTAGTACTGCTCTTAGCAGGAGGTATTTCATTACTGCTGTCATTCGGAGATGTTATAGTGGCTGGATTGATAATCTATGCTATCATCAAACACATTTGGAAAAAACATCATAAGAACTAGGAGGGGCCTACATAGGCTTCTCCTTTTATATTTTTTAAATTAAAGGAGGAAACAAAAATGGTAGTAAAGTATGTTGAGGATTTTGTTGGATTGGATGGTCATTTCTACGAGAGTAAGGTGGCATCGGAGTGCAATTCTATTCGGTTAGTTCCGAACTGTGGAGGTATGCTGTCTGCTGTATTCTTATACCGTGGCAATGATCAGAGTATGATTATTCCGTTCTCGGCAAGAGACATTGACAAGAAGATGGTGTACCTGGACAACAATATATTTGATATTCACGTTGGAACAGGAATTGTCGACTTGTCTGGATTCAAGGCTGTAAAGCTGTCAAAATACATTGAACTGAATTCAGTTATGAAGACGATCGGCAAGAGTCCGTTAATCGCTAGTAAGTTACCAAAGGATACTCCAGTCGATAGCAGGAACATTTCAAAAGATATTTACCATGCAATTGAGTTCAATGATGACAGCTTTAATCAGTTGTTTAAAACTATGAAGGAGGGAATGTAATGTTTAAGACATGTATAATCGTCCCTAGAGTAGGCCAGGTGCCAGATACTATCAATCATATTTTGGATGATATTGGGTGGCATGTAGATACAATTATCTTCGAACCAGATCAAGTAAGCTTTTATGTACGCTATAAATGGTACCAATATTATAAAGTATGCGCATTCAAAAAGGCGGTGAAAAACTATGCGAAAAGAGTCAAATATTATGATCGCACCTCTATCCCTAGATATTTATTTTCACAAGAGACAAGACAACCTTCAGACAAATTCCAAAAAGCGCTCGCAGAGTTTTCCTACACAGCCGCAGTTCAAGGAGGTATTAGATGCGGAGATATCGAAGCTATAGTAATAGGATATAAAAGATAAGGAGGTAATTAAAATGAAAATTATTATGTGTATTATAATTGTAGCTTTTGCATATGGAATTGGTGTGCATGTTGGCAAGAATACAGTAAGGATGTCTTGTCCAGGCATCATCAAAATAGCTAGGGACGAAGAAGATAAAGGATACTACTGCGCTCTGGAGATTAAAGGAAAAGACGCCCTTGAAAAGATGTACAAATCAGATACTGTAACATTTGAGGTGGAGCGGATGTCCGACACGCAAATAAAACAAGGACTATAATGAGAACTATTGTAAACTAGAAAGGAGTCAAATATGGCAAGAGAAGAAGGAACTGAAAACTTAAGGGACGTATTGGAGCAGACTATCCTCGAGGAGGATAATAAACTCTTTGACGAGAAGATCGGTGACGAGCGAAACGGCATTGCCGCTAACTTGGTCGATTTCTACAAGTTGAAGTTAGAAGAGGATAAACTCTCTAGCGATCACGAGATCAAAATGAAAGAGATGAGCAATAAAGAACGCGAACTCGACATTAGAGAACGTGAGCTGGAGCAATCCAAAGCTAATTCCAAGATGGAAATGATCAAGTCAGGGTTAACGCTGGCAGCTTGGACCGGACTGAGTGTCGGAGTTATGATATTTGAAGGAAATGGAGGCGCAATACTCAGTAAGGCATTTCCAGGGATCTTTCCAAAAACGAAGATCTAAAGAACAAAAGTTAAGGCTAAGGGCTATGGAAACATGGCCTTTAAGCTTTTCTAGGAAGGAGACAGTTGGTTATTATGGATACATTTTTATTAGCATTTTTAACGGCATTTATAGTACTAATGCTGTCGGAAAGGCGTCATCGCAAATAATTCATATGTTATTATGAAGGAGGTGATAAAATGAGCAAAGAAACTTTATTGAAAATTGGACAGATTGGATGTACTGCAATTGCAGGATTCTTAGGAACATGCTTAATGCAGATGCATATTGATGAGGTAATCGACAAAAAGGTTAATGCTATCGAGTCAACCGACTCAAAAGAGGATGAGGACTAATTCAGGTCCTCTCTTCTTTTCGCAGCATATTCAGCCACTATAATGAGAACTTATTGTTTAAAGTTGAAAGGAGGATTAAAATGAAAGAGACAATTAAACAGAAACTGAACAACACAAAGGAATATGTGAAAGAGCATAAAGGTGATATCATTACCTACTGTGCCACATCGGCTGTTGCCGTGTTAGTTGGTCGTGCTTGTGGAACCATTATTGGTAAATACATTCAGACGACCAACGCTGCAGCATTCAAGAATGGATGGCAGAAAGGTATGAGTGATTTTCATGATTATATGCTGAGAGACAACATGGGTAATCCGGATGTTGTTAAGGCGTTAGTCGAATTTCAGGATAAACACACAAACTAATAAGTAAGTTTATAGGCTATGGAAACATGGCCTTTAAGCTTTTCTAGAAAGGAGTCAAAATGAACAGCGAACAGGTAGGATATTTTATTAAAAGAAACATGCCTACTATATTGTCTATAGGTGCGGCTGTAGGCGTTGTAGTATCAAATATTCTTACAAATAAAGCATCTATAAAAGCAACCCTTAAAGTTGATGAGATTGAGAAAAAGAAGCATAGAGAGCTTACGTTTATCGAAGAGGTAAAAGTTGTAGCTCCAATTTACGCTCCTTCTATTGTAGTTGGCGCTGCTACAATAGGATGCATCTTTGGATCGAACTTCTTAAACAAGAAACAGCTTGCAGCATTAGCAGGAGCTATGAGTATTCTCCAGGCAAACTTTAAGAGGTACAGAACAGAAGTAGTCAACGAGGTAGGAAAAGAAAAAGAAGAAAACATTTGGAAAGCTAGCAGACCTAATGGTGAATCATTATATAAAACTGTCTCTGAACAGGAATCGAAGTTTGTAGATACAACAGGCTTGACATTCTTCATTGATAGCTTGACAGATGAAGGATTCTATACAGATAAAGCGACAGTAGAATCAGCCATATTAAAGCTGAATAGAAAATTACAGATGAATCCAAATCAAACGGTAACTCTGAACGAGTTCAGAAACGATCTTGACTTGCATGCTACGAATTTTGGAAACATTGTTGGGTGGTCAAAGATTGATGTGGACGAGTATGATACAACCGATCCTTGGATTGATATTCAGCTTGTTCCATTCGAAAACCTGGATGGCTATTATATACGGTATCTCAGTTTGCCGCATGGATTATTCATGGCTACCAAAAAAGAAAAACGTGAAGCCAAAGGCTGGTTCAAAGATATGGAATGCAGTTCAAGCATGTTGATATAAGAAAGGGGAAAACAAAATGAGCTTTTTAAACACTTTAATTAAGGAGGCAAACAAGATTCCAGTCGCTGCCGATAAGAATGCACCAATGCTTCTTATAATTGCTGGTATCGGAGGATTAGCCGCTACTGTAATCAGTGCAGTAAAAGCAACACCAATGGCAATCGATAAAATGGATGATGAGATTGCAAACAGGTATGAAAATGGAGAGATCGAATATGAGGATCTTCCAATGTCTGTAGCAAAGTCTGATATGGCTTACAGATTTGAGGAACTTGGACCAAAGCAGATTGTAAAGTCTTGCTGGAAGTGCTATGTCCCTACAGTAATCTTAGGAGCTTTAAGCATCTCAGCATTCATCGGATCATATAAGATCAGCACAGCCAGACTCACAGCTATGACAGCAATGTATGAGTTTACTGCAAACGCGTATGACAGATACCGTAGAAATGTAGCTAAGGTATCACCGAAGACGGATGTCAAAGCTACTAAAGCTTCTAGAGACGAGAAGGTAAAAGAGATCTCAGAATCTAAGTTCGAAGGTGCTCCTGAAGGAAAAGAAGTTTGTATCGACCTGTTCACTGGTAATGTATTCTACTCAACACGAGAAGATGTATTAGCGGCAGTCAGCAAAATGAAAGATAGATTCCTCTCAGGTGAGATGTTTATATCGTTAAATGAATTCTATGACGAAGTAGACGCAAACCACGTTGAAGTTGGTGATGACGTAGGATGGACTCCAGAGACCTATCTGGATGTTCAGTTTGACTCTACGTTAAGAAACGGTAAGCCATGCCTTACAATTGGATATTTCGCAAATCCGAGGTTCGATTACCGAGACATAATGTAGATTCGCAAAAAATTCAGATATTATAATGAGATATAAACCAAAAAAATTTAAGGAGGACAAAAGTATGTCAGAATTACAGAACGAAAACACAACAGAGGTAGTAGTAGAGGACGTTAACACAACGCCTGCAACTGAGGTAACCAAAGACGATTCATTAGGCAAGATTGGAATTGCTTTGATCGGCTTAGCAGCTATCGGAGCTTACACGCTTGGAAAAGCGGCAGTTAAGGGAGGTATGAAGCTGGTCGAGAAAGCTAAGGAAAAGAAAGCCGACTTGAAACGGGCTAAGGATGCTAAAGATGCAGACTATCGTGAAGCGGACGATGAAGACGATATCGATGAAACGGATCAGGATGATAAGGCTGAAGACGAAAAGTAGTACTTAATAAGATTGGAAATCTTAAGGTCTAGGATCATGGAAACATGGTCTTAGACTTTTTCTTAGAAAGGAGTCAAAATGGAAAGATTGGAAAGTAACTCAATCACTACTGGTGCCAAGGCAACAAAGAAGAAACCTACAAAATCTGAAGAGCGTCAGAAGATTGAAAAAGTAGTAAAGAATAGAGTAACGACTCAGAAAAAATCCCTGGGTCAGAAATTCGGAGAAACATTTTTAAGCGATGAATCTGGAGGTGTTGGATCGTATATCTTCAATGATGTTCTGATTCCAGCATTAAAAGATACATTCGTTGATATGGTTGAAGGTGCCATCAATATGGCATTCTATGGAGATACCAGACGTAGATCGCGTGGGCGTAGTAGCTTCAGTCGTGGTAGCGTAGAGCGAGTATCGTACGATGACAGGTTTGGTGACCGTAGACGTAGATCGGCTCCTCGAGGACGGGCTAGATACGATATGGACAACATCCGATTCGACACTCGAGCAGATGCAGATTTAACTCTTGATACATTAACCGAGTATCTTGATAAGTATGATTCTGTATCAGTCGGGGACGTATACGAATCACTTGGTATTCCAACACAGGCAAATGACTTCCATTATGGATGGTATGAACTTGGAGGAGCACATATCAGAAAGTCTAGAGACGGTGGATACGTATTAGAGATGCCAAGATTGGAGGAACTTGACTAATGATTGATGTTATGAAGTTAGGTGACAAGACGATCGGAGAATGTGAAAACTGTGGCTGTAGATTCTCTTATGAGGAAGAAGATGTCAAAATGGATAAGCTCTATGACATGAGAAATAAATTGGTAGCAACTTTGCCATATATTGAATGTCCAAAATGTGGCATGTCGCATAGAATATTATCAAAAGGATAGGAGGAATAGAAATGGAAGACAATGTAAATCATCCAGAGCATTACCAGAATATTGCTGGCGTAGAGGCTATTGATATTCTGAATGATATGGTTAAAGACCTGCCAGGTAAGCAGGCCGTAATGTTATGGAATTCTATGAAGTATCTGTTCAGATTCCAGAAGAAAAACGGTGTAGAGGATCTGAAGAAAGCTCGGAATTATCTGGACTATCTGATTGCAGATATGGATGCAGAATGTGATGCAGCAGAGAAATTATGGGACACATGGCATTCAAATGAGTATGGACACATGTGGATATTCACAGGAACGGATCCTAAAGGAATGCCAACGAAGTTAATCTTCGAAACAAAGGATGCTGCAGAAGAATTCAAGAGTGTATTTTACAATATGATCAGTGAAGGATACGATGAATTTTCAATTGCAGACGTATGCTTAGAGATGAAGTTCAAGTTCACAAAAGGAAACAATTGGAACAATTGGGATGAGCTTGTACCATGGGAAAAGGTTCATAACAGATTCTCTATCAAAGAAGTAAATGGTAAATACGAATTGATATTTGTCTACAAGGATTCATTAGAAGAGATGCAGGCTACGAGTGATAAATGCAACTTATACAAGTCTACAGTTTGGGGAAGTGTAGAAGTATACTATTCTACAGATATGCCGGAAGGAACATGTACGAAACTTCTGTTCGACGATAAAGGCGGCAGAGATACATTCGCTATCAAGTTCTTTAGATATCTTAGCTACAACAGCCATAGATTCTCAATTCGGGATATTCTGGAAGAGACAAAGTTTATGTTCTCTAAAAAGGACGATAACTTATCAGTAACCATGCCGTGGAATGAGGTCTTTAAGGGATTCTATATTACTGATGAAGGCAGCAAGTATGCATTAGAGTTTATTATTGATTTAAAAGGAGGAAAATGATATGAATGAAACCAAATCGGCAACGGAAGACGAAGACTACATCGATTTCGGATCGTATAGCTTAACAATTGTATTTAAATGGAAAGACCAGTATTTAGATATTATAAATAGGAGGGCAAATAAATGAAAGCATTAGACACAGCAGTAACAAGTTTATCAACAGTAGTAGGTCATACTAAGACCTGGGCAAAAATGAACTCGCCAGAGATTATGTTATTTGCAGGGATCGGGGCTAGTATTGGAGCTCTGATTATGACACAGAGAGCTACTCTTAAAGTGGCAACAGTAAAGGTAAATGAAGAAGCTACAAAGAAGAATATCGCGGAGAAGGCAGCTCTATATGAAGAAGATCCGGATTCTCTTGATCAGCCTTATACAAGAGAAAATGCGGCAAGTGATCTGGTTCTGTTAAAGCGTAAGACAGCATTAGAGTATATCAAGCTTTACGTAGGGCCTACAATCCTTGAGGTAGCATCTATCGGACTCATTCTTGGATCTCATCACATTATGAAACAGCGCCAGGCAGCATTAGCAGCATCTTGTGCAGCAATTGCTAAGGCTTATCAGACATACCGTCAAAATGTAATTGCAAAGTACGGTGAAGAAGTTGATAAGGAAATGCTGTATGGTTCTGAAAAGAAAACAATCAAGAAGACTGAGACTGATCCAGAGACTGGTGAGAAGCACAAAGTAACTGAAGAGGAAGAGATCATCAGAAACTTCGGTGGTTCTCCATATGCAAGACTCTTCACCCGTGAGAACAGCACTGAGTGGTTCAACGACAATCCTCAGAACGAATTCATGCTTGCACAGCGCGAGAAGGAAGCAGATATACGGTTAAAATGTGAAGGCATCCTTACACTGAATGATGTATACCGCATGATCGGTCTGAAGCCTACTGATATTGGTCTGACACATGGTTGGAGATACCGTAGCCAGAAAGATCCAGATTATGGCAAGTTTGACAACAATGTAACATTCCTGACCAAGTGGGTTATGGTTCCGAATGAGGAAACTGGTGAAAATGAGAGAGTATTACTGATCGACTTCAACTGCGATGGTTGCATTTACGGTGAAGTATCACAGAGATGAATCGATGAACAGATAATGTTTAGGGACGGTGTATTAGATTACCCTTGGCAGCAGTGGTGCTACTAAGGGCGGTCTAGGACCGTAGGAAGGAGTCAAAATGAGTACTACAAATTACAATAGTCATTATACATGCTACATAGCAACCGCTTCAATCGCTGTAGCGACAGAATATAACAAAAACCCAGATGCAGACTTCATTGCTATTGATCATGAACATATGGATGCCATTGTGGAGTATTTCAAGGATCACGCGTTTTACAAGTACAATACCAATTTAACTATGGATGGCCAGCTTAAGTTCAAGGGTAAGCCAGTTATAGCATATATTGGACAGCCTATAGCAAGCAATAAAAGTGACATAGGATCTATGACAGCCGAGGAAATGAAAAGGATGCTTAACAAAGTTTATGGTGCTACGAAGTATGCCCAGGGAGGTTACAGTGTATAGATGCGATAGATGCGGCGAGCAATGTGAGGAAAATGAGCTTACAGAGCTTGAATTCTTCCAAGGCATACCGATGCAAAACTTATGCAATAAATGTATGGCAAATATATTCGTGAAGAAGGAGAAAAAGAAATGAAAAACGCAATATACTTAGACAATGACTTTATACGTGAGGAGCAAGATTCTGTTAATGCGCTGCTTAGACGGTTTGAGACGCTTATCAATAGCACTGATGGTGTCTTAACAGGTAGCATGATATGGCGAACAATCTTACACAAATTGAACATCGACACCAAGCAGGATATCATCGATGCTTTTGGTCTCTTCAGTCTTGAGGACACAATATACGATATCAAGTCAGTTGTATTGTACAAAGATGCTAAGACATATGACACGTATCTGCTGTTCAATGTACGTAATGCCAATGAAGAAAATGTCGACACTAGCAAAGCAGCTGAAGCCTTTGCAAAAGTCTATGCTAAGCTTAATGAACTTCAGGACAAGACCGGTGTCAAAATCGAGGCTACCATTACAACAGATGGCATAAACATCAGATCATGCAAAGATAATCTTGAGTACCGTGTTGTTATACCAAAACGGGCACTTGATGAAGTAGTAGACATTACAATTATCATTGAGAACACAATTGATGCTGCTATAAGCAAAATGATTGATTAAAGGAGGTCAAAATGAAAGAAATTTATTTAAAATGTGACATGATTGCATATAAAAAGAGTTCTGTCAATGCACTGATCGATAGACTTTATACGATTACTCAAAGTAACTATGGAGTCTTATCAGGCAATGTTATATGGTTCGAACTTTTAGATCGTTTTGGAAGGGAATCAGAAAAAGAAATCCTGGATGCTTTTGGTATTAAAGATTTAAAGTCTAAGATCTATAATATTATGGATATTGGTTTATACCAGGATATTGAAAGTATGTGTGTATATCTGATGTTCAAAATAGATGATTCAGTGAAATGTGGGGCTGAGTGTGTATCTAAAGATATATCAGACATCTATGCATACATCAATAAAATTGAGACAAACTCTCAGCTGAAAGCAAACATCGAGGTTACAACTGACGGGGCAAGTGTTAGCTTCCCTAAAGACGATCCAGTAGAGCATGATATTGTGAATAATGTCTTTGACTCAGTAAGGGCGGTTTATAAAGGGCTCAACAATATTAAGTCTGAAACCGGTGTCAAAACAGGTGTAGTCATAACAGGATTAGGAATTCATTTCGATTCTGTTAAGGATAAATTAGGATTCAGTATCTCTGTGGAGAAGAAAGAACTCGACAATGCGGCAGATATGCGTATGCCTATTAAGAACACAATTGATATTGCTATAAAGAAAGTAACAGAATAGGGGGTCCTTCTATGTGCGACAAAAAAAAAATGAGTAACTGGACTGTAACGGAACGCGATCTGGCAATCTTCAAGCGTTGGCAGAGTGGAGACAGCGTTCGCATGATAGCGATGGACGAATATGTCTCTACACAGCGAATATATGAGATAATTACTAAGGTACGGTTATTCCGTGGTGAAGATGTCTACAAAGATCCATACGATCTCAGGTATCTACAATCAATTACACCTAGAACTAGAAAGTTCTTAGTTAAAAGAGGAGCTAAAGACATTAAAGAGTTGTCTGAATGGGTTAAGCATAACAGACTTACAACCATACCTGGTATCGGTGATACGATTGAAAAAAAGATACTTATTCAACTTAATGACTTTATGCGCCAAAGACGTGAAGAAGAGCAGAATAAAAATGGAGGAATTTAAAATGAAGAAAATTAGTAAAGGATTATGTTTATTACTTTCGATTATTATGTGTTTAACTATAGTTCAGCCAGTAAATGCAAAAACTAAATATACCAAGGCAGATAAGAATTTAGCTTATACACTTGCTGTTTTCCAGGATAGTGAACTGTTAAACCCAGATTCATTTAAAATAAAGAAAATTAGTAAGGTTAAATATGTGTTAAATAAGGATAATTTTGAAGTGTATGCAGCATGTGGAATTCTTGATGGCTACAGGACAATCACTTGGAAGGTGGATTATACAGCATCAAATGCTTATGGTGGAAACGTTATGGAAAGTGTATATGTTACTTCTACGTGGAACTATTGCAGTGAATACGATATTGATTTTGAAGATTATACTGACAAAACTAGCTATGCTAAAAGCAGCAAGAGTAAGTCATTTGTTAAGAAAATCAAGAAGCTTACGTCAAAATACTATAAGGAATTTTAAGGGGGGTCTAGGTATGATTGGATTTTGTAAATGTGATATTTGTGGAAAAGTGTATCACCAAGATGAAAACAAGAACTATGACGGGATTATGATTTGGTATGCTGATCAAGAGACTGGCACTACTATGCATGGAAACCGGAAGTATGATATTATCGCACCAGACGGAGAAACAATGAAAGGATCTCCAGAGATGATGGATGTATGTCCTGCCTGCTTTGGACGGTTCTGTGACTGGATTAAATCATTTAAGGAGGAAAACAAATAATGAGAGGAATTTGTAAATGTGATATTTGCGGTAATATATACAATGAAACTGACAACAAAGTATACGACGGCATTACAGTGTGGTGGAAGGACAAGTCTGGAGGAAACAAATTTCCAGCATCAGCTGCTAAGTTAACTGAACTAAGCGGTGACAAGGTTACTGACATGCCAGCAGTTATGGATATTTGTCCTAATTGCTTTGAGCGGTTCTACAACTGGATCAAAATGAATAGGGACGAAAACTTCAAAATTAACAAACCTGAATAACTCGCAGAAAAATCAATTATTATAATGAGAAGAGATGCGTAATAGCACAATAGCAGTGCACTGGTATCCCCATACCAGAGATGTGGGTCCATATCCCATTTGCATCTCCTTTCATTTTTCGAAAAATAGGAGGAATCAAAATGAACAGAATTATCGATTGGTTTAGAAAACCGGCAATTATGAAGAAACTTTATCTCACAGGTGGAGATTGGGATGGAGACTTGGTAGTATACAAGCATCACAGGTATTATGTGAACATCCAGACAGGTGTGGTGATGAGAATTGAATAGCATGATCATCTTTGTAAGATGCTTAAACATACTCATTTTGTGTGGGTTTGTTGGCGTCGGAATTATGAATCCGTTAAAACAGATATTTAAGAAACACGATGTAGGATTGGCTATTACATTAGCCTTCCTTATCTTTGTATTCATATATTCAGGAGTATCATGGTTCATTCCATTGGACTAGGGAGGTCAAAATGGTATATATCTTCATATTCTTTAGAGCTTTAAGCTTATGTCTTTTAGGTGCTGCTATAGGTGCAGGAGTAATACACACAGTAAAGCACATCCGCAGATATCATGACATAGATGCTATCTCATATCTTATCATTATATTCTTCGCGGTGGCTATAATTATATCATGGGCTGTAAAATTGAGTTAGGAGAATTATTATGCAGGAATTTGAACATACATCAAGGGACGATTATACATATACTGAGCAAGAGTTGTCATGCCCTTATTTCGATGAATGCTATATTCAGGTAAGGAATCAGGGAGCATGCAGGTATATGTGCAAAGACAACCCAGCGTACAGAAAGGGGTCAAAATGAAAGAGACAAATGTAACACACAACATTCGTGTAGATAAAAACCAGTCAAATCGTAAAGTATATGAGGCTTGGAACCATACTGAATGGCCTCTCAGTGATCCAAATAAGGAGTATGTGCCAGTGCAGGATTTTGGTATGGCCATGGTAAATAGAAAGAGAGGCAAGAAAAGATGATCAATGCAAAAGATGCTTACAATATTAGCTTTGTCAATGACGAGTGCAAAGAATATCTCGACGAGATCGAACGGAAGATTTTAGAAGAAGCTAAAGCAGGCAAATACGATGTTTCCATTAAACTTGCAAATCGCGGACTGGATATTTCTGAAGACGAAAGCCGTAAAATCACTATGGCAATTATTGGATATTTAAGAAGCTTAGGATATCATTCTGTAATTTCTGGAGACAAGCGGTACGCGGCATTGCTGATATCTTGGGTTCAGCCAGAAGAGGAGGCGTCAAAATGATATGCTTTAAGTGTGGCGGCAAAGTAGGATCAATCCCGATGAAAAACATCAATGGCGTTAAAGGATATTGTTACTATTGTAATAAATGTCATAGCAGTTTCTGGAAATCTCTCGATGGATCTATTGAGGATTCTAGTGACGTTAGGATTTTAGGTGCAGATATGAGCAATAAAACATGCGACTATGAGATCGCAATTGATTTAGTTTCCTTTGGTATTGACACAGCTACTAGGGACGGAAAGAAAATCGCAAATGATATTGCAGATTATTTAAGTAATGCCGGATATAATGTATCTATCAGCAGTGGAAAAATAGTATTTCATTGACAATTGATTTGTCTAATACTAAGTATCTTAAGGAGGAAAAGATAATGACAGCAAAAGAATGTTTAGTAGAGTTTAAAAAGAATTATTGTGAGAAGAACCCGGAGTTTAATGGAGATCCGGAGTTCAGATGCAATGGGTGTTTGTTCAGTACAGATACCAGATGCTTAGTTAATACATTTATCAATAGACAGTATAAAAAGGAGGAAAAATAAATGAGTGGAAAAGCAGTATTAAGTTTCGTATTAGGAGCAGCTGTAGGTGCTGTAGGTATGTATTTTGGCATGAAACAGGCCTGTGAAGTATACATTGACAAGGAAATTGAGCAGTTTAAAGCTGATTATGAGGCTGCTCACCAGGAAAAACCCGAAGAAAAGAGTAAAGATCTTAAGGAAATAAATGAAAATCTGGAGAAAGATGCTGAAAAAGCCCTGAAAAAGTATGCTTCAGCTACCCAGAAGAGCATTTCTAGCGTAGATACAGGTAAAAAAGAGGCTGATGCTAAGCTCGAAAGAGTAAATTATGCCAAAGTCCGGACTCCAGACATCGATAAAATCGACGAAATCGACGTTGAAAAGAACGTAGACTGTGCAATTGGACCCGTTGTGATTGATCCTAGCGAGTATATGGAAGACGATGGCCTTAAGAGAGTTGTATGGAATTACTTGCCTAAGGAGCATGCAGTATATTCTGAGAACGGCGATAAAGAAATTGTAGACGGTATTAAGCTGCTTGGCGAGGAAAACTTAGACTTATTCGGTGAGTTTGAAGTAGACACGCTGTACGTAAAGAATGCTCGTGAAGGCATCAAAATTGATTGTGTCCAGTACGAGGACGTAACTTACGAAGAGTTCTTAGAGGAGATCACATTATGATAAAATACTATTATCCGGACACATTACACAGTGCCAATAGATATGAAAGAGCGAAAAAAGAGGCTGAAAAACAGTCTAGAAAGGAGAAAAATGATAAAAATCGACAAAAATAGGGTCAAAATGGACTATTTCGAGTGGCTTTTAGATAAAATTAGCGTTGATCCGGCCAAAAATGAGCACATTCAGGGCTTTAAATGGCTATTCGCAACTGACTTCCAGTGGTCACATAAACTTGACGCTAACCGGGCTGCGGACGGTGTCGATCTCCGTTCTACGTTCGCTTATGAGTGCGGTTATAGATACCCTGAAGTAAGACAAGCATTACTTGATAAGCAGTGTTCCTGGCTTGAAATGATGGTGGGGTTAGCCATGCGATGCGAGGATTCCATTATGGGAAATGACGAATTTGGAGACCGTACACCTCACTGGTTTAACGTAATGATTGACTCACTTGGACTTTACCTTGACTGCTCTGAGGATGACGAAGTAATACTTAAGAAGTGTGCTTCACGCCAGTATAAGCAGGATGGAGAAGGCGGCCTATGGTGGGTCAAAGGAACTAAGAAAAACTTGAGACGTATGCAGATTTGGGATCAGATGTGTGAGTATCTCAATACGAATTATAAGGAGGAAATTCATCTATGATAGTTAAGAAAAAATGTAACAATAAGTTGACTGATAAAGAGCTTAAAAAAATCGATGTAGAGAAGTATGTAGAAACTCTCTTTAGTCGTGATGAATGCCGTAGTGCAGTGTTGAATGCTGCTAGATATTTAGAGGTAAATGGACCAGCTGGCATGTTTTCAGATTCGGCTATTGACGTTATTAACGCGCTTGCTTATGCATTCGCTGCAGGAGAATTAGACTGGGTTAAAGATTTAGGGAGGGAAGAAGACAATGACGAAGGAAGAGTTTAAGGGATTCAGTTCGGCTGCCCAACATGACATGGTTTTGGAGGCCTTGGTACGAATTACAAAAAACCTTGAAACTATGGAAAAAGAATCAGGAAAGCCGTTCGTAGGCACTTCCAAACAGCGTAGGAATGATATCAAGCTGTTGACTATCTTGGCAGAAGCATTCGGTAAGAATGAGCTGGTGTGGGATAAGAAGCCGAGTGTAACTGTGGATACTGGGAAGTATATACCGAGTGATAAGGTTGTCGTAGTCGGTGTAGGGATGGAGCGTTATAAGAATAAGTCTATGCCGGAGCTGTTAGATCCTGTGGAGGGCATCCGAGGGATTAGGGACGACGAAAATAAGATTATCAGAGCTCGGCAGATGGCTAGGGAATTCGTGAGCTGGGCAATAAATAAAGAAAGTTGAGGTAAATATTATGGGAAATACAAAGAAATTTATTCCTAATATGGACAAATCTGAGATGTTTATATGTCAATATAATCCGTCTGATGGCGCTAGCCCTAGTTACTTTACTGTTGCTAAAGAGAAAATTGAGAACGGCAAAAGTGCTGGATTGCGAGCCGTAGCATGTTGGAAAGGTAATCAGGCTGATAAAATGCATGATATAATCGTAAATAACAAAACGATTTAGATGAAAATAATAAAGAAAGTTGAGGTAAATATTATGGGAAACAAAGAGAATAATAATGACTATGTAGATAAGGTTGTACCTAATTTTGATGGTGGAAAGCTGCTTGTTGTGCATTATAATCCGTCCGATGGAGACCATGAGAGCTGGTTAACGGTTGCTGGAGAGGGTGTCGAAAAGAGGAAAAATGGTCATTTGTGTCCTATTTCAGTCGTTAGAGGTGGCAAAGCAGACCAAATTTATGCACTTTTAATGGGTGAAACAGCAAAATAAAAATGGCCACAGGATTGCAAAAATTGGTGAAAAAGTGGCTTTTTAGGGGCTTTTTAAGCCCTTATTGGCCAAAAACCCATTTTTTTATATAGTTTAAAAACTTTTTAGGAAAGTATTAATATATATAAAAGTTTTTGAAAGCACATTTTTGTGTCCAATTGGGCCAGGAAAGGAAAAGTATGAATTTTGTAACAATTAAGAGTTCATATGTCAAGTCTAGGGATGCCACGGTCATTCACCCAACATTTGCTGTTTCTAAGAAAGTTGATAACCTGTTATGTAAAGGTAAGGCGTTCTATGCTCTCTGGGATGAGAAGAATAACAGATGGTCTACTGATGAATACGATGTTGTTGATTATGTAGATCGTTTGATCGATGAAGCATATGAAACAGTTAGCAAGACTACAACCAGCAAAATCGAAAAAGACTACTTAAGGGACTTCGACAATGGACGCTGGGAAAAGTACAAGAAGTATTGCCAGCTTAGCCCGTCGTCTTCAATACAGTTAGATTCTGATATTACATTCCTAAACCAGAAGACAACCAAAGAGGACTATCGTTCCAAGACCTTACCATACGACATCAAAGCAGGCAAGACACCGGGCTATGACAAAATCATCTCAACCCTGTATGATGCAGAAGAACGACGAAAGATCGAGTGGGCCATTGGATCAGTTATATCTGGTGACTCTAAAAAGATTCAGAAGTTCTTAGTCTTCTATGGTGAAGCTGGAACAGGTAAGTCGACAATCCTTAACATCATCCAAAAGCTGTTCGAAGGATATTGCGGAACATTCAATGCTAAAGACTTAGCTACTCCGTCAAAATCATTCGCAACTGCTGTATTCAAAGATAACCCTCTGGTAATGATTCAGCATGACGGTGACTTAAGTAGAATTGAAGATAACACCCTTCTCAACTCTATTATCGCACATGAGGAAATCGGCATTTCTGAAAAGTATAAAGCTGAGTATCCAATGCGAGTTAACAGTATGCTCTTCATGGGTACAAACCGACCAGTCAAAATCACTGATGCAAAGTCAGGTATTATAAGACGACTGATCGATGTTAAGCCAACTGGCGAATTACTCGATCCAGATACTTACCAGGAATGCATGAGCCAGATTCCATATGAGCTTGGAGCTATAGCTAATCATTGTCTAAAAGTATACCAGAAATACGGAAAGCATTACTACGATGGATATAAGCCATTGGATATGATGTTCAAAACGGACGTCTTCTTCAACTTCGTAGAAAGCTGCTATCCGTTTTTTGAGAAGGATGATGGAACAACATTAAAAGCAGCATATAGTCTGTATAAAGAGTATTGCGACAACACTGGGCTCCCAAACAAAATGCCAATGTACAAATTCAGGGAAGACTTGAAAGATTACTTCGATGAGTTTCTCGACAGAATTACTTTGGAAGATGGAACAAGAGCTAGAAGTTATTACAAAGGCTTCAAGAAAGATAAGTTCACTGAGAAAGAGCTTAAACCAGACGAAGCCAAAGAATCATGGCTCAAAATGAATAGCACCGAATCTATCTTAGATAAAGTGTGTAAAGATTGCTCAGCACAATATGCACGTGCCGACGCGCCATCAAAAGCGTGGGATCGAGTTGGCACAACATTGAAAGATCTGGATACTACTAAACTGCATTATGTTAGAGTTCCAGAGAATTTGATAGTCATTGACTTCGATTTGAAAGATGCTAATGGAAACAAGTCTAAGGAACTTAACTTAGAAGCGGCGTCTAAATGGCCGCCAACATATGCTGAGTTCTCAAAGAGTGGAGCAGGTGTGCATCTGCACTATTATTACACTGGTGACCCTAAGCAGCTTGATAATGTATATGGCGACAATATAGAAATCAAGGTTTATAGTGGTAAAGGAGCATTGCGAAGAATTGTAACAGCATGCAACACAATTGCAATCGCTACTATATCTTCAGGGTTACCATTAAAGAAAAGGAGTGAAAATATGGTAGACTTTAAAGTAGTTGCCAGCGAAAAGATGATTCGAGCATTGATCAAAAAGAATCTTCGGAAAGAAAGTCATCCCGGTACAAAACCAAGTGTGGACTTCATTAAAAAGATCCTTGACGATGCATACGAGTCAGGCGAGCACTACGATGTAACAGACATGCGCAATGATATTGTAGCATTTGCCGCATCCAGTACAAACCATGCCGACTATTGTCTAGAGCAGGTTGGAAAGATTCATTATTGCTCTGATGATGTTGCAGGGGTTGACAATCCAAAAGATGATAGAATTGTGTTCTTTGATATTGAGGTATTTCCAAATTTATTACTTGTTAACTGGAAATATAGAGGAGAACCTGGGCCTTGTAAAAGGATGATCAATCCATCACCGGCAGAAGTTGAGGAACTCCTCAAAATGAAACTTGTTGGATTTAACTGCCGAAGATATGATAACCACATCCTGTATGCTCGAATGATGGGGTATTCATTAGAAGCTCTGTTCCAGCTCTCACAAGATATTATTAAGAAGAGTCCAAATGCTTTCTTCGGATCGGCATACAACTTAAGCTATACAGATGTTTATGACTTCTGCGCAAAGAAGCAGAGTCTGAAGAAGTGGGAGATCGAGTTAGGTATTCATCATCAGGAATGGGCATTACCTTGGGATCAGCCAGTACCAGAAGAACTGTGGCCTAAGGTTGCTGAGTATTGTGACAATGATGTCATTGCAACAGAAGCTACATTTGAAGCTAACATTGAAGACTTTGAAGCAAGATGTGTATTAGCTGAGATTGCTGGTGGTTGCCCAAACGACACAAACAATATGTTGTCTGGTAAACTGATCTTTGGAAAAGACAAGAACCCACAGAAAGAGTTTATCTACACTGATCTGTCTACAGGTATCTCTGTGGATATGGAAGGTAATGAAACCTACAATCCAATAAATGAGTTCAAAGGCTACAAGTTCGATCATGGTGTATCAACATATCGTGACATTAAACTTAATGAGGGTGGATTGGTAATTGCTGATCCTGGAATGTACAGAAATGTTAAAACATTTGATGTAGCATCCATGCATCCGCATTCGGTAATTGCGCTCAATCTGTTTGGTAAGAAGTATACCGCTAGGTTCAAAGATCTTGTTGATGCACGTATTGCTATTAAGCATCGTGACATTGAAGCATTAAAGACTCTGTTCGGTGGAGCATTTGCTAGATTTGCTAATCTGGCTAAGGAAGAACTGGATAAGTTAGCTAAAGCATTGAAGATTGTAATTAACTCTGTATATGGACTGACATCAGCTCACTTCAGTAATCTGTTCAAGGATGAAAGAAACATTGACAACATCGTTGCTAAACGTGGGGCACTCTTCATGGCAACACTCAAAGGTGAAGTTGAGAAACTTGGAGCGCACGTCGTTCATATCAAGACCGATTCAATCAAAATCGATAATCCGACACCTGAAGTTGAGCAGTTCATATATGACTTCGGAAAGAAGTATGGATATACATTCGAGATCGAAGCTGAGTATGAGAAGATATGCTTGGTAAACAATGCAGTTTATATTGCATATGAGAAAGGCGAAGGATGGACAGCAACTGGAACTCAGTTCGCAGTACCATATGTATTCAAGAAACTCTTCACTCATGAAAAGATTGAATTCAATGACTTATGTCAGACAATCGCCGTCAGCAATGGTGGAGAGCTTGACCTCGACTTTAACGAGAAGCTGGCAGAAGATGAACATGACTATAAGTTCGTTGGTAAAGTTGGCCAGTTCTGCCCAATCAAAGAAGGCTGTGGCGGAGCTCAGTTATTCAGAGTAAAAGACGATAAGTACTTTGCACCATCTGGAACAAAGGGATACCGTTGGCTCGAATCTGAAGATGTAATAACAAACAATATTCAGGATAAGATTGACATGTCTTATTATGAAGAACTTGCTAATAAAGCAATAGAAACTATCTCAGAGTTTGGTGACTTTGAGAAATTTGCAATTGATGAACATACCGATATGGCAGCATAGAAAGGAAGGTCTATTATGGCAAACGTAAACAACATTAACATTGAAGGTGCAATGATTATTTGGAAGAACTTTTCAGGAGAAAGAGATAAATTCAATCCTGGTAAAAGAGGATTTAGTGTTGTAATTGATGATACAATAATGGCTGATGAACTGAGACAGGAAGGATGGAATATAAAAGATCGTCCTCTTCCAGAAGGAGCAGATGACTCTGAACAGGAATGGACCCTTCCTGTAAAACTGAATATGAATCGTTACACACAGGTATGGCTTATTGTCGGCAATCACAAGACACTGCTGGATGAAGACACAGTATCCCAGCTTGATGTTGTCGACATTGTAAACTGTGATATTTCAATTCGTCCTTATGAATGGGAGATGAATGGCCGTACCGGAATCACTGCGTATGTCGATTCGATGTATGTAACAATTCGTGAAAACAAGTTCGCTGAGAAATATGCTGACTTAGATTAATATGGAATTAAAGTTAAAGCCGCATCAAAAGCGTGCACTAAGAAACATGCATAACGGTTGTATACTTTGTGGTGGTATGGGGTCTGGTAAATCTATTGCCGGACTCGCATACTACTTCATCCGAAACGGTGGTGAGGTAGAGCCAATGAAAAAGATGAAGAATCCAAAAGATCTATACATCATAACAACTGCTAAAAAGCGAGATAGTGGTGAATGGCTCGGCGACATGAGTTGGTTTTATTTGACACCAGATGATGATTCCAAAATCTATGATCATAAAGTAGTCATAGATTCATGGAACAATATTAAAAAATATGTTGACGTTAAAAACAGCTTTTTTATTTTTGACGAACAGCGAGTAGTTGGATACGGAACTTGGACTAAGTCATTCCTAAAGATTGCAAAGTCCAATGAATGGATACTACTATCTGCAACACCAGGAGATAATTACATGGACTACATGCCTGTGTTTATTGCTAATGGATTCTACAAAAACAAAAGTGAGTTCACTGCAGAACACTGCATATATTCAAGGTTCAGCAAGTTTCCACAAATTGAACGATTCATTGGAACTGAAAGATTAAATAGACTAAGACGAAGAGTTTTAGTAGACATGCCATATCAAAATCCAGCAGTTCAATATCATGAAGACGTTTGGTGTTCATTCGATAAGGAAGCTTACAAAGATCTTATGAGAAATCGATGGGACTATGAAAAAGAAGAACCAATAGAAAATGTTAGTGAGTTGTGTTACAAGTTAAGAAAGATCTGTTATGCTGATAAAAGTAGGGCTGAAGCACTGCGCAACATCTTTGAGCAACATAACAAACTGATAGTGTTCTATAATTTCGACTACGAATTGGAAATAATTAAAAACATAGACTTTGGTGAAGATGTTGTTATTGCTGAATTAAATGGGCATCGACATGATCCAGAACCATTTGGCAATTCAAAATGGATTTACCTAGTTCAGTACAACGCTGGGTCAGAAGCATGGAATTGTATAAAAACAGACACGATGGTTTTCTATTCACAGAACTATTCATACAAAATGATGAAGCAGGCTAGTGGAAGAATTGATAGACTTACAACGCCATACAAGGAATTAAAGTACTTTCACTTAAAATGTAGAAGTCCGATCGAGCTTCGAATTACAAGAGCTTTAGCTCAGAAAAAGAATTTTAATGAGTCTGCTTTCATAAAATAGCCTCGCGAAAAAAACATTGATTATTATAGGGAAGGAGAGCGTAACCGTCTCTTTCTCTTTTTGTTTGTCTTTTCGTAGGGCTCTTTTCAGTTATTAGTGCTACCTCATATCACGATACAATCTGCCATTATGTATACCTCCGGCCCTACGAAAGGAGAACAATGAAAAAAGAGAACAAAATTCAATCCGATATAATTTCAGAATTAAAAGAGTTATTTCCAGATTCTATTATTTTAAAGAATGACCCTAATTACAAACAGGGAATTCCTGATTTGGTTTTATTGGATAGAGATGGCTGGGCATTACTCGAAGTTAAAAGAGATGCTAATGCAAGTCACAGACCAAACCAGGACTACTATGTAAATAAAGCGAATGAAATGGGACAATATGGAAGTTTCATTCATCCGCAAAATAAGACGGAGGTTTATAATGGAATTCAGGAAGCATTCACAAGTAAAAGAAGGAGATCACGCATATCTCGGAGCTAGTAAGTATCATTGGATTAACTATGATGCTGAGAAACTCGAAAACACATATCGAAGATTTCTTAAAGCTCAGCAAGGCACAGAGTTACATGAGTTTGCAGCAAAATGTATTAAACTTAGGCAGAGATTGCCAAGATCACCTTTAACACTCAACATGCATGTAAATGATGCAATTGGGTATAGAATGACACCCGAGCAGGTGCTATATTATTCTGAGAATTGTTTTGGTACAGCTGACGCAATTAAGTTTGCCAAAGACTTTCTTAGAATTCATGATTTGAAAACAGGCGACATTCCTGCGCACATGCAGCAGTTGGAAATCTATACTGCGCTGTTCTGTTTGGAGTATGGTATTAAGCCTGGAGATATTGGGATCGAATTAAGGATCTATCAAAATAATGAGATTCTTAAAGAGACTCCAACACCGGAAATTATACTGCCAATCATGGACAAGATCAAATCATTTGATAAGATTATTGTAACCGTTAAGAAAGAGGAGGGCATAGAATGAGCTACTTAGCACACTACGGTACTCCTCGGCATTCGGGGAGATATCCCTGGGGATCAGGAGATAATCCTTATCAGCACAATGCAGACTTCTTAAAGACTGTCAGGGAGATGAAATCTAAAGGCAAAAGCGAGAAAGAGATCGCCGCATCTATGGGCTTGAAAACAACTGAGTTTCGAAACAAGCAGTCAATTTATGTAAATGCTGAGAAAGTTGATCGAATCAACAGGGCTATGAAATTGAAAGAGCATGGCTATTCAAACGTCAAAATAGCTGAGCTTATGTTCAATGCAGCATCGAAGGAATCAACAGTTCGATCATTACTGAACCAGGGAGAAAAGCTTAAAGAAGACACATGTATCAACACAGCTGAAGCTTTAGCAAAGAAAGTTGGAACTAAGAACTTTGTTGACGTTGGTACTGGAGTTGAAAGAGAAATTGGAATCACCAAAACAAGATTGGATGTATCTCTGCAGATCTTAAAAGAAGCTGGTTATGAAGTACATTCAGTCAAAGTTCCACAGATCAATCAAAAAGGGCAGTATACAACTACTAAAGTTCTTTGCCCTCCGGGAACTGAATGGAAAGATGTACAGCAGCATACTGAAAAGATTAAACCATTAGAAAAGTATTCTCATGATGGCGGTGAAACATTCTGGGCTCCTGAATACCCATCAAGTATTTCATCAAGCCGTGTTGCTGTAAGATATGGTGACAAAGGTGGACTGGAGAAAGATGGAGTTATCGAACTTCGAAGAGGAGTTGCTGATCTTGACCTTGGTGATTCGCATTATGCTCAGGTAAGAATAGCTGTCGATGGAACACATTATCTTAAAGGTATGGCAATCTACTCAGATGACATGCCAAAAGGTGTAGACGTTGTGTTCAACACCAATAAAACAAGCGATGTTCCAAAGATGGATGTCTTCAAGAAAATGAAGGATGATCCAGACAATCCATTCGGAGCAACTATCAAAGCAAATGGACAGTATCATTATAAAGATAAAGATGGCAATGATAAGTTAGGAGCTATCAATAAGCTTAAGGAAGAAGGCGATTGGGACCACTATTCTAAGAACCTTGCTTCTCAGTTCTTGTCAAAACAGCAGTTGCCACTTATCAAGAAACAGCTTAAGTTGTCAGTTGACAATCGTCAGGATGAGCTTGATAAGATCCTTAAAATGACAAACCCCGTTGTTAAACGGAAATTACTTGCAGACTTTGCTGAGGCTTGCGACAGCCAGGCAGTAGATCTTAAAGCAGCAGCACTTCCAAGACAGAGTGCTAAAGTAATCTTACCAGTATCTTCTTTAAAAGATAACGAAATCTATGCACCATCATACAAGAATGGAGAGACTGTATGTCTTGTGCGTTATCCGCATGGTGGAACATTCGAGATTCCAGTGCTTAGAGTAAATAACAGGAATCCTCAGGGAAAGTCAATGCTTGGCAATGCCATCGATGCTGTCGGAATTAATTACAAGGTTGCAGAAAGATTGTCTGGAGCTGACTACGATGGTGATACAGCAGTAGTAATTCCATCGAATTCACCAAGATCAAAAGTTAAGATTACCACATCTGACATCAGTGAATACACTGGTCTTAAAGACTTCGATCCTAAGATTGCATATCGTGGAGTTGAAGGAGTTACTGCTAAACTTCCAGAGAAACGTAAAGGATTGGAAATGGGTAAGATCTCCAATCTGATTACTGATATGACATTAAAGGGTGCAAAGCCTGATGAAATTGCAAGAGCCGTAAAACATTCGATGGTCGTTATTGACGCACCGAAGCACGGCTTGGACTATAAGAGGTCCTATGAAGAAAACCGTATAGCCGAGTTAAAGAAAAAGTACCAGGGTGGTAGTGATGCCGGTGCATCCACGCTCTTATCCCGGTCTAAATCAGTGGCCTATGTTGCTGAAACAAAACAGATTCGTTTAAAAGACATTGATCCTAAGACTGGTGAAGTACATCCGGAGCCTACGGGGCGTACCTATACGGATTGGAAAAGAAATAAGGATGGTACATGGGAATCGAAAGGTGAGAAACTGGCTACTGTCAAAACATCTAAGATGGCGGCTACAAATGATGCCCGTACCCTGTTATCCAAGAACCCTAATCCCAAAGAGGTTGCATATGCAGACTATGCCAATGCCCTTAAGTCTATGGCTAAATTAGCAAGAAAGAATTATGTAGCTACTAAAAACATTGAAATAAATGCACAAGCTAAGAAAGTATATTCGGCAGAAGTAGCAAGTCTTAATGCTAAGCTCAACAGGGCATTACAGAATGCGCCAAAAGAGAGGCAGGCACAGATACTTGCTAACAAGACATTAAAGCAAAAGCAAGCGGCTAATCCAGATTGGACAGCAGATGAAATCAAACGAGCTGGACAGCAGGCTTTAACTGCAGCTAGAGCAAAGGTTGGCGCATCTAAGTCTAATGTACAAGTTGACATAACAGACAGAGAATGGTCTGCAATTCAATCTGGTGCAGTCAGTACATCAAAGCTTACGCAAATACTTAACAATGCTGATTCAGATAGAGTAAAACAGCTTGCATCTCCGAAGAAAACAGTTACGGTTAATGCTTCTCAAGTTGCAAGGATAAAGTCTATGCTTAACTTTGGTTATACACAAGCTGAAGTAGCTGAAGCAACTGGACTTTCTGTATCAACTATCAACAAATATTTATAGAAAGGAGAATAAGGGAATGAGTAATTCAAAAGACGGATCTCTGAAGCTAGCAACACAAAGTTCTACAGACCGCAATGATACATTACATATCTGGATCACAACAGTAGACAACCCCTTTGATCCTTTTGATGACTTTGACAATTGGTACAGGTTTGATGAATCAAAGGGCTATTGTACTTCAGGGTATTTAGCTAGATACTTTGATGCTGATACATCAGACATGAATGATGCTGAATACGAAGCACGCTTAGCAAATGCTATTGACAAGATTCTTAATAATGATTTCATGGGTCAATACTTTAAGGTAACTCGGGTAAATGGAGAAACTAAACCAAAGATCCATGGTAACAAATAAAAATTTAGATTTGAATGACTTTAATGATTTGAATGTTTTAGAGTTATTAAAAGAAAAACTCTAAACTGCCATTGGAGCTATTCAATTAGCACCCTGGTACTTTTTCTTTAACTCGGCTATACGGTTTTCTTCATAGGACCTCT
>ERZ1024365.30-NODE-30-length-35464-cov-14.448587_pt1 | contig 35464 bp, 60 predicted proteins | sample MGYA00520788_ERZ1024365 | MGnify/ENA primary metagenome ERZ1024365 (study PRJEB33242, sample SAMEA3444265) | Homo sapiens | biome: Host associated; feature: Gastrointestinal tract; material: Stool | place: Uganda | collected 2011-01-01 ... | reverse complement strand
GTGCTCTTCCGATCTAAGAGATGAAGACAGCACCGGACATGGCGTGGAAACACGCCATCCTCCGGGCGCAGCACAGCCCCATCCGGACGCTGCAGTTTGCGTTTTATCTTGAAGACGTGCCGTACTGGGTAAGCACCCACTTAGCTCGCCACGTCCATGCACAGCCGTTTATCCGCAGCCAGCGCAACGACCGGCAGGACGAATATGACCGGAACGCAGCGCGGCAGGACGCACCCGTGGACATGATCTGGTACATGAACGCGGAAGAGCTGATGACTATCGCAGAAAAACGGCTCTGTAAGTTGGCGGCAAAAGAGACGCGAACCGTCGTCAAACTGATGTGCGGACTTGTGATCTATAAATGCCCGGAATTTAAGGGGCTGTTTGCAGCGCATTGTGCGAAATACGGTGGTTGCGATGAGATGTACCCATGCAAAGACGCAGAAAAACTGCAATGCGTTTGTAGATTCCGAAGGGAGGAAGCATATGGGCACAATTCTAGCGATTGACCCGGGGAATATCAAATCCGGGTATGTGCTGGTGGAGCACGACGGCGAGGAGATCCGCCGCGTGCTGGATGCCGGGAAGATCGAGAACTGCAAAATGCTGCGGCTGCTGGAGCAGAAACTTCGGTGGAACTGTCAGCAAGTTGTAATCGAAATGATAGCCGGTATGGGCATGACAGTCGGGCAGGAAGTGTTCGACACCTGTGTCTGGATCGGCCGGTTCTGGCAAATCGTGCTGTGGGAAACAGGCTATGGGCCGACGAGGATATACCGCCGGGAAGAAAAGCTGGATCTGTGCGGATCGCTATCTGCCAAAGATGCAAACATCCGGCAGGCCCTCGTTGACCGCTACACGCCCGGCCAGCCGAACTTCGGAAAGGGGACGAAAAAGGATCCCGGTTTCTTTTATGGGTTTTCGGCGGACATGTGGGCGGCTATGGCAGTGGCCGTGACGTATTTTGATAAATACATAAAGGGGGTAAAGCTTTGATGAGAGAGCCGGAGCGCTGCGCATACTGCGGCAATATCATCACCGGTAGTCGCAACAAGCGGATCAAGCTGCATTTCTGCAGCCGCACATGCAGCGGCATGTACCATAAGATGCACCCGGCCAACACGCGGCCGGGAAGCGGCCCGGAAACACAGTGGACGCCGGTACAAATCGTGATCACGGCTGCGATTCCTGTATATCCGGAGCTGCAGCCGCAAGTCGGAAGGCGATACAATGCGGAGCGGTATGCGGGCAGACTCAACGCGATCTCGTATGTTGTAGAGATCGGTGGGAAGCGGATCTGCGTCAGGAGGGACGAATGCAGGGAGATTTGAAAATTAGCCCGTATTCTGCGCCGTGCAAGGATTGCCCCGAAAAGGGCTGCGGCCCGAAGCATGTCACGTGCGAGGCATACATAGCGTACCGCAAGGCTGCGGACGAGTACAACAAAAGCAAGGTAGAGCGCACAGAGCGCGGGATGGAAACAAGCGGAATGTCCGCCAGAGCGCGGAAATACGATCGGGCAAAACGTGAAGGGAGGGTACACTATTGATGGAACAGATTAAGGGGGCAAAGTACGACGAGGGCAAGCCCCGCCCGTCGCTCGTGCCGGTAGAGGCAATCGAGGCAATCATGCAGGTGCGGGAGTTTGGCAAGGCAAAATACGCCGACGCGGAGGACTGGCGCAAGGTACCGCGCGAGAAGTGGCTGGACGCCCTCCTGCGCCACGTACTGCATATCTGGGATAATCCGCTGGCGATCGACGATGAGAGCGGCTTGCCGGCTCTGTGGCATGTTATAACTAACGGCTCGTTCCTGTGTGAGGCGTACAAAGCTGAGCTTCTAAAAGCGCAGATAGAATGGACTCAAAAAAAGGTGGATCGATTGAAAGCGGGCTATGAGCAGGATGCCAACGATGATCTCGAGGGTTACCGGAGTACGCCGAGTCTGGTCTGCACAGAGGCCCTCTGTGATTGCTTCTCGACGCGATGCGGAAACAACTGCACGAAATATTTGGACGTTCGGGACTGCAAGCAGGTAGAGCCGGACGGGCCGGAGGAGGAATTATGAGCAAGCCGCGTGATCCGTGGTGGCCATATGCGAAGAATATAATTCGCAACTTTAAGAGCGGCGGCCCTATATCAGATGCTGAGCGTGCCGCCGTTGAGGCTGCGGTAGAAGAAACAAAGCAGCTGATCGACGGTGCGGAGCGGATACGGCTCATCGATCTTGTCCTCTGGAAGCGGACGCACACGCTGCAGGGGGCTGCGCTAGCGTGCTACGTCTCGGAGCGTACTGCGCAGGAGTGGCACAGGCAATTTATTCGCCTTGTGGGGCAAAAAAGAGGGCTTTTATGAAAAAGTCTGCGTCCCAGTGCCAAATTTAACATTTACTATAAGGGCGTAGAGATCAACTCTACGCCCCTTTTCATCGGCACCGCAGCGTTCTGCGGAAACCTCCTCCTCCTGTTCTCGTGTTCTCCGGTGTGAATAAATATATTTATTCACACACGGAGACACGAGAACGAAAGAATGAGGCAGAAAGGAGCGGCTATGGCGAGTTTGCGCGCCCTTGCACACAAGCTGCAAACAGCGCTCTTGTACAACGGAATCAAAATAAAAATCAATCAAATGCAGACTTATTCCGCGAAAAATGACAGGATGGTGACGAAATACATGGTTTACGAATATCGACCTGATGAAAAGCCGAAGAACGTCACTTTGCTGGAAACATACCAGATCGCGGACGTTGTGAAGCTGCTGGCAAGCCTTTACAGCGATGGCGGATGAAAAGCTTACGCCGAAGCAGAAACGATTCTGCGAAGAATACCTGAAGTCCGGAAACGCGACAGAGGCAGCGAAAAAGGCCGGGTACAAAGAAACATCATGCAGAGTGATTGCGGCAGAAAACCTATCAAAACCAGCTATTTCTGCGTATATAAAGCGCAGGCTGGACGAACAAGAAGCGGCGCTGGTCGCTGACGCAAACGAGGTGCTGCAGTTTTATTCTGCTGTCATGCGCGGCGAGGTCAAAGACCAGTTTGGCATGGACGCTTCACTCTCAGACCGGCTGAAGGCTGCAGACAGTCTGGCGAAACGTCTTGCTGCGGCAGAACTTAAGCCAAACGCGGAAGATGCGGTGCGGGTGATTATCGATGTCTGATGTTCGGTTGTCCGAAAAAATTGGCCCTGCCTTTTATAGCGTGGCGCGTGACGTATTCCAGCACGGCCATACACACTACGACGAGAGCGGCGGGCGCGGCTCTCTGAAATCCTCGTTTGTGTCCATCATTGTCCCAACCCTGCTGATGCAGCAGGAAAACAAAAACTGTCATGCGTTGGTGCTTCGCAAGGTCGCAAATACGATACGCGATAGCGTTTATGCGCAGTATGTCTGGGCAATTGGAGAACTCGGCGCGGCGGAATATTGGGAAGCGAAGGTTTCCCCGATGGAGCTGATTTATAAGCCAACCGGGCAGAAGATCATGTTCCGGGGTGCGGACGACCCGATGAAGATCAAGTCTATCAAAGTCCCGTTTGGATATATTGCCGTGACGCATTTTGAGGAAAAAGACCAGTTCGCGGGGCGTGCGGAAATACGAACGATCTTACAGTCTACAATGCGTGGCGGATCTAAGTTCTGGAACTTTGAAAGCTACAACCCGCCGATCAGCCGAGACAACTGGGCAAACAAAGACAGCTTGGAAGAACGCGCGGACAGGCTGTGCCACAAGTCAACATATCTGCAAGCGCCGCCTGAATGGCTGGGGCAGCAGTTTATTGACGAGGCTGAACATCTGAAAGCCACAGACGAGCGGGCGTATCAGCATGAATACCTCGGTATCCCGGTCGGGACAGGCGGCAATGTGTTTGACAGGCTCGAACTTCGGGAGATCACGGACGAAGAAGTTTCCAGGTTCGATAAAATCTATCAGGGAGTGGACTTTGGCTGGTTCCCAGACCCGTTTGCTTTTATACGGCTGCATTATGATCGGGCGAGAGAGACGATATATCTGTTAGACGAGATTTATCAAAATAAACTATCCAACGAGCAGAGTGCGACTATAATCAAACAGCGCGGATATGGCAATGTGCGCGTCATCTGTGACAGCGCGGAGCCAAAGAGCGTGGCTGACCTACGGGCAATGGGATTGCCTGCGTATGAGGCTGTCAAGGGGCCCGGCTCGGTCGAATACGGTATGAAGTTCTTGCAGAGAAGAACGATTGTCATTGATAGAAAACGGACGCCACATGCCTACGATGAGTTCGTGGGCTACGAATATGAGAGAAACAAAGACGGCGATATAATCAGCGGATACCCAGACGCAAATAATCATTTGATTGATGCGACGCGGTACGCCTTAGAGCCTGTGAGCCGTAGAATGGGAGTTATTGCATGACGGTTATCGATAAATTAAAGGAACTCGGGTATACAACAATCCCAGAGGAATTCTATACATACGTGTCCCTTTGGAAGTCGTGGTACGTCGGCAAAGTCAAGGGGTTCCATCAATACCGGCGATATAACGGGCATAAGTGGACAAAGTGCAACCGTGCAAGCCTCGGCATGGCGAAAAAGGTTTGTGAGGACTGGGCGAACCTCTTGATGAACGAGAAAGTCCAGATCACGCTTGAGGGGCAGAAAGAACAGGAGTTTATCGACAGGGTTCTGACGTCGAACAACTTCACGGTCAAGGCAAACGAAATGCAGGAAATGAAGTCAGCGCTCGGAACCGTGGCGTACATTCCACGTGTGGTTGGGCAGGCCGTCAACGAAAGCGGTGAGATCGTGCCGGGTGACGTTTCCGGTATCGAGCTTGATTATGTGACAATCGAGCACATCTTTCCGCTGGCTTGGCAGAATGGATTTATTTCAGAGTGTGCTTTTGACAGCGTGGTCACACGGGCTGGAAAAAACTATCTGTATTTGCAGATTCACCGGAAAGACGAAAACGGGCTTTACGTCATCGAGAACAGCATTTACCGATACGAAAACGAAACGCTTGCTGATGCGCTTTTGACGGATGTTCCGGGCTTTGAGCGAATCCCCCCTGTGGTACATACGGGAAGCGACAAACGACAGTTCGTTATCGACAGACCAAACATCGCAAACAATCTTGACTATTTGCTTCCAGTCGGTATTCCTGTGTACGCAAATGCAATCGACGTTCTGCGCGGCGTTGACTGTGCCTATGACTGCTACGTTAACGAATTCGAAAACGGCCCAATGATGATGATGGTCAAAATGCCCGCTACAAGGTGGGAGGACGACGAACCGACGCTTGACGACAATGACCGGCGTTTCTATCTGCTTCCGGAGGATACGCAGCAAGGGAACGTTGTAGAGACAATTTCTCCGACGCTGAGAACTGAGCAGCTAAATGTAGGACTTCAAGACCAACTGAACGTACTGTCCAGCAAGTGCGGCTTCGGCGAGACCTATTACCGCTTTGACGGCGGCAGCGTCGCGACAGCAACCCAAGTTATCAGCGAAAACTCTACCATGTTCCGCACCATTAAGAAACATGAAATTGTGCTGGAACAAGCGCTAGTGGAGCTGTGCCGTATTCTGCTACGGTTGGGAAACACAGCTATGAACGCAGGGCTGAATGAAGACGTGGAAATCTCTATAGATTTCGATGACAGCATCATAGAGGACAAAGCTACTGATTTCTCCCGCGATATGCAGCTTCTCAGCGCAGGCATCATGAACGACTGGGAGTTCCGCATGCGCTGGATGAATGAGGACGAGGCGACCGCAAAAGCGGCGCTGCCGAAGGCGCAGGACATGGTAACTGAACAGCAACAGGAGGTAGAGTAATGGGAGACGAAAAAGTTCCTGTGGGAACGACATTCTGGGTAAACGCCTGTGACGACGCTGCGCCAGAATGGAGAGTATTCGGAACAACGACTGACGATGCTGACGATGCTGACGATAAAGAATCAAACGGAACATGAGCCATTACCCATTTACGCCTGCTTTGCTCGACGCCCTCCCCGAAGAGCTTGCCGAACTATTCCGGGGACTGGAAGATACGCTCCTCGATGAAATATGCAGTAGGCTTGCGTTGAAAGACCAGTTGAACGAAGTGACTGTTCAGGCAATCAGAGCGCTTCGTTCGCATGGTATCGATACGAAGGAGATTGAAAAAGCAATCCGCAATACTTCTGGAATCAGCGAGAAGAAGTTCAAGGAGCTTTTCGACGATGTTATTGCCAGAAACCAGAAGTATTACACATCGGTTATCGACATGGCAGGGCTGACAAAGCCTGATATTCTGGTGAACGCTGCGACAATCGAAGCGATCAGAACGCAGACGCTTGATGAGTTCCATAACATCACGGCTTCTATGGGATTCTTGGTGGACAAAGGCAGGACGATTCTCCCGCCTGCGCGTGCATATCAGTGGGCGTTGGATTCTGCTGTTATGCAGATTCAGACTGGCGCGATCAGCTACAATCAGGCGATCAAATCAGCGGTTCAGCAGTTGGCAGGCAGTGGCCTGAAAACCGTGGATTATGAGAGCGGGCATGTGGACCAGATTGATGTGGCGGCGCGTAGAGCAGTTATGACAGGCGTGAACCAGCTCTGCGATCAGTATACAAACCAGTCCGCGGAGTATCTGGGGACGCGATACTTCGAAGTATCGGCTCACTCTGGGGCCCGCGACAAGCCCGGTCCTTCTCCGTGGTCGAGCCACAAGGATTGGCAAGGCAAGGTTTATTACCAGAGCGAAAACGGCGATGGTGACCCGCTGAGGCTTTATGAAGATCTGGTAGCCACTACCGGCTACGGATACGTTGACGGTCTGACAGGAGCAAACTGCCGCCATCATAAATATCCGTTTATTCCCGGCGTTTCGGAGCGAACTTACACCGACGAACAGCTTGCGCACATCGATGACGGCCTCGGCTGTGAGTTCGACGGGAAGAAGTACACAGCCTATGAGGCGACGCAGATGCAGCGCCGCATAGAGAGGCAGATCAGGGCGCAAAAGAAGCTTAAAAACGCCTATGAAAAGAGCGGCTTGACCGAAGACGCGCGGGCCGCGAGCGTCAAGCTGCGCAGGCTGAACACGAAATACCGCGATTTCAGCAAGGCTGCAGGGCTGCCGGAGCAGCCGGAGCGGACAAAGGTTCTGCATACAGATGCAAAATCCGAGGCTGCGGCCAGCGCGGCGAAAGCAGTTGAGTGGGAGAAGCTTCCGATCAACGCAGGACCGACAGCGAACGGCGGATTTCAGCCAAGATACACCGACGTTACGGAAAAGTGGCGCGCGGAGGCTACTCCGAACAGCAACGCCGTACAGGACTTGCAGGAGTATACCGCAAACGGCGTTACATACAAGGCTGATGGTCACAACGTCGTACTCGATTACAGCCCGCATGAAAAGGAAATCGCCGAACTTCTCGAAAAAGAATTCGGCGGCGAAATGTATATGGTTCCGAGGGTCAATGAACCGAGCGGGATATCGACACCGGACTTCCTATTCAGAGGGCAGCGCTTTGACCTAAAATCTATTTCAGGAGGAGGGAAAAGCACGATTTATAACGCTGTAGCAAAAAAAGCGCAGCAAGCAGAAAACTTTATTCTGGATGTCACGGAAAGCCCGTTGAGCATGAAAGAAATCGAAAAACAGAGCAATCTCCTTTTCTCGTCCTCGCACACCAAATTCGTTAAGACCATAATTCTCTTGAAAAATGGAAGTGTTCTGAAGGTTTTAATGAGAAATAAATAGAGCCGACCGCAGCCCAGCCGCCAAAGGCGGGTTTAGGGGGCCACGACCGACTCTTATCTATTCTATACCACACTCTCGCAAAAAATGCAAGGGGGAAACCGCATTATGAATGAAATACCTATGGGCTATTGCCGTATTTTGGAACTAGGGATTGCATTTAAATATAAAAGCATAGAAACAATGCTGGTGCCAATAGGGAACGGAAATGCCATGTGCCGAATCAGGAAGGTGGACGGAGTACCGGATTGGGCAGAAAGGGCAATCCGCGGCAGCGGCCGGGATTTTGTAACATGTCTTACTTGGAAAGAAAGCTTTGACGCTTACTTAGGAGACGGAACGCTTATCGAATCCAGCGCGGTACTTGAGCCATTCTTGGAAAAGAAACAGGAGGACGCTATGATCGACGAAAAACTGAAATCCGCTATTGAGCGGGCGCTTGCCGCCGGATTCCGCGTCCAACTGAAGCGCATGAAAGATGGAACAGTCAAGGCGCAGATCATCAAGGCGGAAGAGCTGAAAAAATAATACAGATACCGCAGCGCAATTGAGCGCGCGGAATGGCACGATGAGCCAACTTGTAAGGTTTTCTTACAGGTTGGCTCTTGTTATTTATCAACACTGACCGACAGGTCGTTAAACAAGGAGATTTTTATGGCAGAAGAACCCAACGTGCAGGGCACGGAAATCACTGCTCCTGAGCAGGAAAAGACGTTCACGCAGGCCGATGTTGACAAGATGATTCAGACGCGGCTTGACCGAGAACGGAGAAAGTACCCCAGCGAGGAAGAAATCACCGCATACCGGACATGGAAGGACAGCCAGCAGACCGAGCAGGAACGGCAGGAAAAGCAGGCGAAGGATCTTGCGGACAGCAAAGCGGCCCTGACCGCATCGCAGGCAGAGGTCGAGCAGCTGCGGCGCGACAAGTATGTGTTGAGCAAGGGCTTGACCGGCGAGGATGCCGAGTTTATCGCGTTCAAGGCGATGAAGATGGTCAACGACAAGACCACGTTTGAGCAGGCCGTCGACGCGCTGACGGCGAACCGCAAGAAAGCGACGTTTGACTGGACGGCTCCGGCAGGCGGCGGAACAAAGGAAAATACAGCAAATCAGCAGATGAACGCCCTGATCCGGGGCGCTCTGAAATAAGAAAAGGAGATATACATGGCAACTATTGATAGAAATGCTCTTTCTGGGCTTATCCCGGAACCCGTAACCCGTGAGATCATGCAGGGCGCTATTGCGGAATCCGCAGTCCTGCGCATGGGCCGAAGACTGGCCAATATGTCCAGCAAGACCCAGACAATCAACGTCCTTGATGCTCTGCCATCCGCGTATTTTGTCAACGGCGAAGCAACAGAAACCGGCGCGGGCGATGCGTGGAAGCAGACCACGAAGATGGCGTGGGACAAGAAGAAAATCTACGCAGAGGAAATTGCCGTTATCGTTCCGATCCCAGAAGCTGTCCTGGACGACGCAGATTATGACATCTGGGGCGAGGTTCGCCCGAGACTGACTGAGGCGTTCGGTAAGGTCATCGACGCGGCAATCCTCTTTGGCACCAGCAAGCCCAGCACTTGGCGCGACGGCGTTGTTCCTTCGGCCATCGCTGCCGGTAACGGCGTACCCGTCGGCACAAGCGTCTTTGACGACATCATGGGCGAGAACGGCCTGATCGCGAAGGTCGAGCTTGACGGCTTCAATCCGAACGGCGTTATGTCCGCGATCCAGATGCGCGGAAAGCTTCGCGGCTTGAAAGACACGACCGGCCAGCCTATCTTCAAGTCCGATATGCAGGGTGCGACCCGCTATGGCCTTGACGGCATGGATATGTACTTCCCGATGAATGGTGCATTTGACCCGTCTCAGGCGCAGATGATCGTCGGCGACTGGTCGCAGTTGGTCTATGCAATTCGGCAGGACATGACGTTCAAGATCTTCACCGAGGGCGTCATTCAGGATCCGACCACGAAGGCCATCACGTATAACCTCATGCAGAACGACATGGTTGCGCTGCGTGCGGTCATGCGGCTTGGCTGGGAAATCGCGAATCCAGTAAACGCGTATAACGTTGATATTGCCAATCCGTTCCCGTTCTCGGTCTACGGCAAGGCTGGAACGGTCTCCACTGTGACTGTCTCCCCGGCAACCGCGACCGTGGCGAAGGGCGCAAGCAAAGCATTTTCCGCCTCCGTTGCGGGTGAAGGCATTGTAAGTGGCGCCGTCGAGTGGAGCCAGAGCGGCGCCAAGTCGTCTATCACGGAAGGCGGCGTGCTGAAGGTCGCGTCCAATGAGACGTCCACGAGCATTACCGTCACTGCAAAGTCGAAGCAGGATAGCACTAAGACCGGCACGGCTACAGTCACGGTCGGTTCGTAAAAAATGAAAGGAGCTGGTACGAATGATCTATGCCGACTATGAATTTTACTCCGGCTGCTACTACGGCGGCATCAATGAGGAGGATTTCCAGCGTCTGGCCGTCCGCGCCAGCTCCTTCCTCGATTATTACACGCAGAACCGAGTAAAAGACTACGCGGATCTCGAAGCTGTGAAAATGTGCTGCTGCGCTCTGGTCGATCAGTATATGCTGATCGACACAGCGCAGGAGCTTGCCAGAAAGACTGTGTCCGCCGGGCTTGCATCTGACGAAGGCGAATTGCAGAGCGAGACTGTAGGCGGCTATTCCAGGACGCTTCGCAGCGGCGGTGATTCTTCCGTAGCTGCATTGAAAGCGGCTTCGGAGGCAAAGAATGCCCTTGCAAGTGTAGCGCGTGAATATCTAGCCCATACCGGGCTTCTTTACAGAGGCAGGTGTTTAGCATGTACGCTCCCCACACTGTAACAATCTACAACGTCACGCAGGAGCAAGACCAGGATTTCAAGGACACGCAGAAGCGCTATATCACAGTGATTCGCGGCGTAATGCTCCAAGCGTCGAAAGCTGCCAATGTCCGCGCGAGCGGGCTTGAAGGCGCAGACGCGGTGAATCTGTACATTCCGTTCTCCGCGGTTGCTGTAGATGGCGTGACAGGAGCAGAGAAGCGCTACGTCGGCCCGCAGGAGTTCTGGCGCGCAACTGATAAAAGCAAAATCTGGACGCTATCTACGGACGGTAACGGCGGCACAACATTCTTTGTGAAGGGAGAAGTAGTCGAGCCGGACAAGACGGAAGAACAGATCGAGATGCTTTACGATGATGTGTACAAAGTGACAAAGGTGGACATGAAGGACTTCGGCAGTCCGTCTATGCAGCACTGGCAGGTCGGAGGCTCGTAATGCTGAAATTCAGCGTAAAAGCAGACGGATTTGACGCGCTGCAGGAAAAGCTCGCGCAGGCCTGCACCAAAGCAGAGCATATTGTTGCAACGCAGGTGCGGAAGGACACAAGCCCATATGTGCCGTTCCTGACTGGTTCTCTCGACGAGAGGACGCAGGTTGTGGGAAATTCTGTTGTCTACCCCGGCCCGTATGCGCGCTTTCTGTACTACGGGAAAGTAATGGTAGATCCGGAGACGGGCAGTACATACGCGCCGAAGGGCGGGACGAAGGTTCTGACTGATAAAAACCTTGTGTTCACGACATCCGGACACGCGCAGGCACAATCGCACTGGTTCGAGGCTTCAAAGGCTGAGAACCTTGACAAATGGCTTCGAGTTGCAGATAAGGCGGTGAAAAATGGCCTCTGAAAAAGAAAAAAAGCTTGTTTCTTCCGAGGAAGAACAGGACATATCCAGAAAAATGATGGTCTGGGTAAACTCGTTTTCGGATGACGATCTCCCGGCTGCAACCATCAATTATGAGTTCCTCGCCGCTGATTCCGCAAGCGTGGCTCTGTCCGTGATTCAAGGTGCGTACATAACAAAAAGGTATTTGCTCGGCGGGCATGAGGCAGAATACCAGTTCAAGATCATAGCCCGCATCAAGCCGGGCGGGAGTAATGACAAGCGTCTGAAAACTGATGCGGTGCTGAACCGCTTCGGGGACTGGGCGATGCAAAACTACCCGTCTCTGGGCGATGGGATGCGCGTCAGGCGCGTGGAAGCGTCCAGCCGCGCGGCAATGTTCGCCCGGTACGAAGATGGCTCGGAAGACCATCAAATTCTTATGAAACTGACATATGAGGTGATTTAATTATGGCAGACATGACCTTTAATACCACTGCTGGCCAGACCATTGACCGCGAATTGCTGATCGCATACCTGAATACCGGCGAGGCGTCTACGCCTGTCTGGTCTCCGTTCGGCAAACGCGTCACGGATTCCAGCATGGAGTACGATTGGCAGGAGGATTCCAGTAAGGATATCCTCGGCACTACAAGAACCACCATGAAGAAGCCCATCATCACGCAGAGCTTTGACCCGTGCGAGCTGGACGCAGGCGACGCGGCGCTCGTAAAGCTGTGGAATCTGGCTATCAAGGACCAGGACGCAGCAGCACTGGCAAATCAGGACGTTCTCATCGTCCATTTTTACGCAGGCACGGCCAAGACGGCAGTCTTTGCGGAGCGTTACGACGGCACAATGGTCAAGCCCGCAAGCCTCGGCGGTGAGGGTGGCGGCTTTGTCGGCATGCCGTTCGACGTGACGCTTGGCGGCACGCGCACGACCGGAACGGCTGCGGTCGGCAGCAACGGTGCAGTTACGTTTACGGCTGATTCTGCGGCGTAAGGAGGGACGCTAAATGGCAGATATCAGATTTGATACTGGTGTACAGTCCTTCCAAATTAACGGCGGCGTGAGTGTAGAGTTCAACCCTACGGACAGCGAATTTGCGAAAAAGCTATTTTCGCTGTTCGAAGAGTTGGAATCCAGACAGCATGAATACGCAAAACGCGCCGAAAACGAGACGGACCCGAAAAAAATTCTCGACTTGGCAGATCAGTTCGACACGGAGATTCGCGAAAAAATCGACGGAATTTTTGGAAAGCCGATTTGTGCTGAAGTATTTAGGACAAACGTAATGGCGCTTGCAAATGGCCTGCCGGTATGGGCGAATCTTATGCTTGCTGTCATCGACGAGATGGACGCTGGTTTCGATCTCGAAAAAACCAGACTGAGCCCAAGAGTAAAACAGTATACGGACAGATGGGCGAAAAGAAAGCGCTGATCTACGCGCTCCCGACGTCAGCCGATGTAAACGGCAAAACATATCAGATTGAATCAGATTATAGAGCGGTGCTGGATATCCTCGCCGCTCTTTCTGATAAAGATTTGACGGAAGAGGAGCGCACCATTGCTGCCCTTGAGATATTCTACCCTGACTTTGACGATATTCCGCTTTCGGATTATGAAGAAGCACTGCGGAAATGTTTCAGGTTTATTGACCACGAGCAAGACCAAAAGGAGCAAAAAAAGCAGCCGACGTTGATGTCGTGGGAGCAGGACTTTGAGATGATTGTCGCGCCCATCAACAGAATTGCAGGCTGTGAAATCCGTGCATTGGAATATCTGCACTGGTATACGTTTTTATCCTATTATCAGGAAATTGGTGACTGCCTGTTTGCCCATGTGGTAAGTATCCGGGACAAGAAATCTCGCGGGAAGCCTCTTGACAAGCAGGAACGAGAGTTCTACAGGCGAAACCGTGAAATTATTGATTTGAAAACGAATTACACAGACGCAGAAAAGGATATTCTGGCAGCGTGGGGCGTCTCAAAATAAGGTGGTGAGAAAATGGCAGATGGGAAAATCGTTGTGCAGGCGGAAGTCGATGCAAAAAAAGCACAGCGGGAGCTTGATAAACTTACGGCAAGAATCGACAAGCTGGAAACCGATTTGAAAAAGAGCAGTGGCGAGCAAAGCGGGATCAAGGCACAGCTTGACGCAGCGAAAGAATCTGCAAAACAGGCAGAAAATGCGCTGAAATCGTTGCGGGCGGAATCCGAGCGGCTGCGGCAGGTCACATCCGGCGAGGTGTCTGCATCGCCTGACGCGTATATTTCTGCATATAGTCGGCAATCCGAAGTCGCTGCACAGATTAAGGAACAGGAAGCGCTTCTGAAAGAGCAAGACAAGATCGTTGAGAACTTGGACGGCAAGTACGCAAAAATTACGGACAAGGTAATGGAACAGACCTCCGCGCTGGACGCGGCGAAGACACGCGCAGGAGAGCTTACGCGAGAGATTACAAACGCAAGCGGCGCGTCCGGACGAATGGAGCTTGCCGCAAAAAATGTTTCCGACAGCATGAACGCGTTCAGCAAGCGTGTTTCCGGGCTTTTTAAGCGTGTCCTTGTATTTTCCTTGATTACTAGAGCGCTGCAAAGCCTTCGGACATGGCTCGGGAAAACAATCATGCAGAACGAGGAGGCGCGTGCAGCGGTTGCGCGGCTTAAGGCTGCGTTTTTGACGCTGGCCCAGCCGATTCTTCAAGTCGTGATCCCCGTTTTTGTGAAGCTTGTGGACATTCTGACACAGGTTGTTACAGCTATCGCAAAGTTTTTCGGCATGCTGTCCGGCAAAAGCTGGGGCGCGCAGGTCGCAGCGGCAAAAGGGCTGAATGCGGAAAAAGAAGCAATCGAGGGGGTAGGCTCCGCAGCTGAAGACGCCAGCAAGAGCATGGCGAGCTTCGACGAGATCAACCAGATTACCAGCAATCAGGCATCTGGAGGCGGTGGCGGCGCAGGCGGGGCGGCGTCTACGGATATCGCGCCGGATTTCTCAAACCTCGATATGGCGGAGGATAAACTCCACGATATTCTCGGCCTAGTAGGTGCGATCGCAGCCGGGTTGCTCGCTTGGAAAATTGCGAGCTTGTTCACGAACGACCTGAGCAAGATTTGGGGTATCGCCCTTGCTGTTGCCGGTGCGTTTGCGCTTGTATACTTCTGGCTGGATGCTTGGAATAACGGAATCGATTTGCAAAACTTCCTCGGGATGCTGGCAGGTCTTGCCGCGCTTGCTGCCGGACTTGCAATCGCATTTGGCCCGATAGCAGCAGGCATTGCGCTTGTTGTGGGCGGTCTTGCCATGCTTGTTGTTGGAATCAAAGACGTTATCGAAAATGGCTTTAATTTGGTGAATACTCTTACGATCATCGCTGGGCTGCTTGCCGCCGGTATCGGCATTTCGCTTCTGACGGGCAGCTGGATTCCACTCCTGATTGCGGGATTTGTTGCCGCTCTGGTTGCACTTGTTTCCTTCACCGGACATGGCGAGGAACTAATCGAAGGCCTGAAAAATATCATAGACGGATTCGGGAAATTCTTCAAGGGTGTGTTTACGGGAGACTTAAAGCTTGCCGCAGAAGGCGCGAAACAAATTTGGGAAGGGCTTAAGCAGACGTGGAATGCCATCATAAACTCCATCAAATATGCATGGGATATGTTCATTACATGGTTACAATCAAAAAGCCCCATGCTCGCGGCGATTTTCCAGACATACGGAAACTTTATATCCGGCCTATTCCACAGTATAAAGCAGTGGCTAAGCGGAATCATCGAGTTTATCAGCGGCGTTTTTACCGGAGACTGGACAAAGGCGTGGGAAGGCGTAAAGGATATATTTAAGGGAATTTGGAATGGAATCATTACCGCTGTTGAATATGCGATAAACTTTATCATCAACGGTATAAACCTCCTAATCTCCGCGCTGAATACCATTCATTTCGAGGTCCCTGATTGGGTTCCCCTAATTGGCGGTAGTTCTTTCGGAATTAGCATTCCCCTCGTGAGCAACGTTGCGCTTCCTCGTCTCGCGCAGGGCGCAGTCATCCCCCCGAACCGCGAATTTCTCGCCGTTCTCGGCGACCAGAAGAGCGGGACGAATATTGAGACGCCGCTGGCAACGATGGTGCAGGCCTTTAAGCAGGCCATGAACGATACCGGAGGCATGGGCGGCAGGCAGATCACGGTCGTTATGCAGCTCGACCACAGAGAACTTGGCCGCGCGGTGTATAACCTTAACAACGAGGAAACACAGCGCGTCGGCGTGAAGCTTGCGGGGGTGAAGGCATGACAAGCATTTTGAGCCTTGACGGCAAGGAGTATCCGAATCTGCATGTTGTGAGCCTAAAGCGTTCATTTGCCGTCCTCGACGGCGATAACGCAGGCCGCGTCATGACTGGCGCGATGACCCGTGATATCATCGGCACGTACTACAATTACAGCATGGAGATCGATCCGGTATCCTCCGATCTTTCTGAATATGACGAATTTTATGAAGCGATTTCCGCCCCAGTAGACAGCCACGTCCTGACCGTCCCTTATGCACAGACTACGCTCACCTTTGACGCGTACGTCGCAAACGGCGAGGACGAGCTTGTATCCAAGTATGGCATCCGCAATGATTGGCAGAACCTCGCGATTAATTTTGTCGCCATGAAGCCCAAGAGGACGCCAGTATGAGTGTAAAAGTTGTTTACGAGGATGTCGCAGTCGGCGCAGCTGACGCTGCGACCGTTGCGAGCAGCGACGCAAATGCATTTTCCATCATTCAAGATCTGCCGCACGGAACAAACCAGCTGTTAATCGAAACGAACGAGCTGAACCAGTTGATATTGGACGGCTCCCGGAAGATCCGCACGGTGGAGACTTCGGCGTTCTGGTCGGCGGAGCAGAGCAAGGCGGACTGCACTTTCGATACAAACCCGACGATTACTGTCACGCTGGACGGTGTATTCGCGTCCTCCGGCATCTTCTTCAACTTCGACGGCGGAGCAGGCGATTATTGCAGTGAGCTGACGCTCACGTGGTATAACGGTAATACAGTTGCGGCGACGCAGCAGTTCATGCCGGACGCGCAGAAATACTTCTGTGCAAAGCCTGTATCGGCTTATAACAAACTGGTAATTGAAATCACGAAGACAAGTTTGCCGTACCGGTACGCGAAGATTCGCCAGATCTTTTTTGGCATCGTTCGCGAGTTTGAACGGGCGGATCTGCGAAGCGTCAGTGTGACGGAGGGTATCAGCGCGATCTCGGACGACGTTGAAATCAACACGCTCGATTTCACGCTAGACGATTCCGATGATATCGAATTTATTTTCCAAGAGAAGCAACCAGTAAGTGCCTATGACGGAAGCAATCTGATCGGCGTGTTTTACATCAAGAGTTCGTCCCGGTCGAGCGCTCGCCTGTACGACGTTTCGTGCCATGATGCGCTCGGCGTCCTCGACGACGAGCCGTTTTCCGCCGCAATCTACAGCGGCAAGAATGCAAAGGATCTGATCACAAGCATTCTCGGTGGGCACTTTTTGCTCGACATGGACGAGAGCCTGCAGGCCGAGACCGTCACAGGCTATATTCCGGATTGCACCTCTCGCGAAGCCTTGCAGCAGATTGCGTTTGCGCTCTGTGCAACTGTAGATACGAGCGGCAGCCGTGGGATCTGCGTGCGTAAGTTGACTACGGATACGGCAACAGAGATCCCACTTGACCGGCTCTATACGGGCGGAAGTGTGGACACCTCCGCGATTGTGACAGAGGTGCGCATCACGGCGCACAGCTATTCCACGTCCGGCAGTGGCGACAGCGTGACTGTTGGCGGAAAGACCTACTACCACACGACATCAGTCACGGCAAAAACCAATCCTGACGTCACCACCAGCACAAAACCGAACGTCATTGAGGTCAAGGACGCGACGCTGGTCACCCCCAGCAACGTTGCCACCGTGGCGCAGCACGTCTACGACTATTACATGCGCCGCCAGACGCACAGCGTGAAGATTGTTATGAAAGGCGAAGTTCCGGGCGATTACGTCGAGACCACAACGCCGTGGGGGACGAAGATCACCGGAACGATTACCAGCATGGGGATCCGGCTCAGCGGTATCGCGGCGGCGGACTGCGAGATTATTGGCACATAGAATGGAGGTGCGACATTTGGTACAGGGAGATGCTTACAACCTTATCGTTACCGTTAAAAATAAAGGGGAGCCGCTTGACATCGCAACTGTCGAGAAGGTGGAGATATCGCTGCTTTATTTGCAAAAAAGTTATCCGGGTGAAATCGGATACGAAGACGGGAAATTTCTGTTTCCCCTCACCCAGCAGGAGACATTCCGGCTCCCGAAGCTCTGTCAGATGCAGGTGCGCGTGAAATTCCGGAGCGGGGACGTGATCGGCTCGGAGATCAAGCAAGTCGATGTAGCGCACGCGCTTTCAAAGGCGGTGTTGTGATGGGCGGCATCGAATTTGAACTCAAGAATCGTGAACCGGTCGACGTTTCCTTTAATGTTTCCGTGCGCGCTGACGGCGGCACCGGCGGCGGATACAACATCGGCTCCGGCCTCAAGCTCGACGCGGCCACCAATACCCTGTCCGTCGACACGGCGGAGGCCATCGAGAAGGACAACACCAAGCCCGTCACCTCAGCCGCCGTCTATACCGAGGTCGGAAACATCAACGCCCTGCTGGCGACAATCTAAAGGAGTGATTTTATGAGCACACAAACCGAAATTACCAGACTGCAGACCGCGCGGAACAAGCTGCGCACATGGCTCGTCGGCCTCGGACTCGCCGCGAGCACGGACAAACTCGACGCGCTGGCCGACAAGGCGTCGGCCATTAAAAACAACGGCGCGGTCGACGCCAACGTCAAGGAGGGCGAGTCATACACCATCCCCGCGGGCTATCACAACGGCTCCGGCACGGTCAAGGGCGTCTCCGGCGGCGGCAACTACAACCTGCAGGCCAAATCCGTCGCGCCGACAAAGGAGCAGCAGTCCGTCGCTCCGGATCAGGGCTACTATGGCCTGTCTTCCGTCACTGTCGGCGCCATCCCGGAAAACTACCAGGACGTATCCGCGACAACGGCCGCGCCTGCCGACGTGCTGGCGAATAAAGTCTTTATCGACGCCGACGGCGTAACGCAGGCAGGCACCATGCCGGACAACGGCGCGGTATCCAAGGTTTTGGACGCCACGACTGGCAATCAGGAATACACCGTCCCGGCGGGCAAGCACTCCGGAACGGGCAAGGTATCTGTCGTGCTGGAAACCAAGTCCGCCACGCCTGCCGAGGCCGCGCAGGACATCACGCCAACAAAGGGCAAAGTCCTCGGCAAAGTAACGGTAGGAGCGATCCCCGCCAAGTACAAAGACGTTTCCGGTGTGACCGCCGGAGCCGCTGACGTGCTGGACGGCAAGTTTATCGTGCTGGCCGACGGCAGCAAGGTAGAGGGCACCATGGCCAATAACGGCGCGATCGCAAAGACCATCGACGGCCTCACACAGACAAGCGTCGCCATCCCCGAAGGCTACACCTCCGGCGGCACGGTATCGCTGACCGACGCGATTGAAACGGCACTCGCCGCGATTTAAGGAGGAACAGACATGAGCGTACAGACAGAGATCGACCGTATTATTTCCGCCGTCGGCGCGGCCTATGACGCCGTAGAAGCCAAGGGCGGTGCATCCCCGCAGAGCAAGACGATTGAAAATCTCGCCGAGGCTGTCAACAACATCCCGTCCGGCTCGGATATTACCCTCGGACTGACCGGCGCAGCCGTCGGGCAAGTTCCAGCGGTGAAAACCATCGATGAACAGGGAAAGCCAACGCAGTGGGAGGCAGCAGCACTTCCAAATGAAGCATTTATTGTATACTTCAAACTAAAGCGTAAATTCACAGGGAACCACACTATTACATCAGACAGAACACTAGAAGAGGTTGTTGCCGCGATAGCGGCCAAAAAACAAGTCATAGCATTATTAGACGAAAACAATAAAATAACTCAACTTTGCAGCATTGCCAGCACTGGTAGCTACCTGTATTTTTTCACCATAGGCGAAAATGGAGATGTAGTCGGAATAGGCTGGAAGATCGAGATTGACACATCGGGTGAAAAAACCTATACATTAACGACTATGGACCCTTGGAGTTTTATAGGATACAATGGCGTATCAGGTTCCAATCAAATCTTTGGCACAGGAGACCTTGGTGGTTACGAATTTAAGCAGCACATTCTGTTTGATAATCTGCCAGAAGTCACTGCCTCCGATAACGGCAAATTCATGCGTGTGGTCAACGGTGCATGGGCGGCTGTAGAGATCGCAAACGCGAATGGAGGGAGCTTCTGATGGCTGAATATTTGACAAATACAACTGACCTGACAAAGGTTGCATCAGCTATTCGCGCGAAGGGTGGCACATCTGACCCACTGATATACCCGGACGGATTTGTGACAGCGATTGAGAGTATTCAGGCTGGCGGCGGGGCAAACGAGCTGCTGGAATGGTTCGGCGGCAGCAAATATTACACAACAACCGTTACCCCAACATCAAATACGGAGCAGATACTGATAACGCCGGACGACGCGACCATCCTGGATTCACCCAAATTTTTGCTTATTATCCCGGATATACCCGCTGCCAGAAATGTAGTGAGAACACGGGCTATTGCAAGAGCGCCAAGCGCAGATTCTCATGTATCTGCTGTTATTGTATCTTCCATTGGGCAAGTTTATGTATGCGCTCGCGTGTATGTTGATGCTTCCTCCGGTAATAGTACCTTCAATATTACGGATTCAAATATAAACGGAGACCATGCGTTTGACCGTGCTCCTGGTATTACGATTTCTGGAGGCACGACTTTAAGTGTACATACTTATAGTAGTGCGTATACTTTTAAGGGCGGACAACCTTACAAAGTTCTTCTGATCGGATAAGGAGGTTAACATGCAGAACATTAGCCCGAGCACCGTAGTCAAAATCCCTGCTGCAGCCCTCGAATCCTGCACACAAGCCTACCCTCTGGCTGCCTTCGCAGCTCAGATCGTGGGGGTTTAAGGAGGACGCAAATGAGCACCATCATTGACACACTCGTCACCGATCGGACGCAGGCGGATGTGGAGCGGGTGCGGGAGCTGGCGGGGATGAAGAGCGCGTGGGCTGCTGCCGAAATTGATAATGCAAGTGGGGTGAGCTTCTGATGAGCCAAACATGGGTAATTAAAGATACTGCGCCGGTTGATGATGCTAGTTATGTGTTTACCAAGACAGATATTTCGTTCACATCTGGTGGCGAAAAATTTGTTGGAATCGAAATGTTTGATGAAGGCATGACTCATGTTGGTTTAGCCTATTATCGCAGTGATGGTACGGTGAAAATAGCAGCAACTATGTATTATGGTGATCCGGGATTAGCCTGGTTTGCAGACAACGAAAAGTATAAAACACTTGAATTTGATACTGCTCCAACTGGAGAGCTTCTAGCGTGGTTACAAAAGAATGCAGACGCCCCCATCATTGACAACCTCGTCACCGACCGGACGCAGGCGGACGTGGAGCGCGTCAAGGCACTGGCCGGGAAGGGCTTCGCCGCAATGACGTCAGACGAACAGGCGGAATGGCTGGCCGGGATGAAGGGCGCGTACAATGCGAGCGATTTGAACCGCGTTGGCACGGCTCTGAACTATTTGGCTGGGCGTCTCGCGCCGCTTTGCGGGAAGAATATCCAGTGGTCAGCTAAGACGGATTGGAGCATGACGGACGTTATAACAGCTCCACAGGCCGCTGTATACCGGAAGCAGATACAGGATGTGAGAGACGCGCTGACGTACCCGGACGGAACGCCTGCCGTGCCGGAGATCGACCGGATGACGTACACTGGGGCAAACGATATCGAGCGCATTTTGGCGCTGTGCGAAACGCTGATTGATAACATCATTAAGGCGTTTCGGTACACCGGCGCGGCGGAATGCGCCGCAGGAGGACTGATATGAAAGACAGACAACCGACACAGGTGCTGGCAAACGGCGCGATCCGGTACGGCATTTACAGAGAGGACGGAACGCTCGACCATTACGAATACATGAAGCGCGAGGACGCGCCTACAATCGAAGGTACGCCGCTCAACAAGGCAAATCTTTTATCCGACGTGACGGAGAATAAGATCTGGAACAACAAGGAAAAACCGGCTGATCCAACCGTCAACGATGCGCTGTACGAGTTATCTAAAGGCACGGCGCGTATCGGCGACATCTCCATGACTGCCCGCGGGGACCGCTCGGCTTCGTGGCTCCCCTGCGATGGACGAGCGATCTCAAACGTCGCGTATCCGGATCTGTACAACGTCTTGCGGACGGACGTAGACGCAGGAGACTGGGACGAAATCGAAGTCACGGGCATGATTGGCACGCACCCGTCAATCTCGTACGCGAATGGGCATTGGTTTATCGTAGCGAAAAGCGGGAACAACTACTCGCTGAAAGTCGCGACATCAGACAACCTGGAAACATTCACGGTTGCGAACATCAGCAACGTTGGAACAACACAGACAACGGTCGTCGGATGCAGCAAAGTGCACTACTACGATGGTAAATATGTATTTGCCTATTACACGACAAGCGGATCGCACAGGGTTTGCGTTATCTATGCAACGTCCCCGAATGGGCCGTGGAAAGTTGCTGCAAATAAGTCCCTGAGCCCTTTGGGAAGCTACATAAGTTGGGAGCCCGGAGAAGTGCTGATCTATGGCGGGACCTACTATGTTATGCATCCGAGATACTCACATATACAGAAGCAGATGTACATATGGGCATCCGATCTAAGTGGAAACTGGGACTACGGATCAATAACGCAGGAGTACGCCGGTTCGTTCGTGCAAGATGCAGAATATGGGCCTATTTATGCCAGCAAAAATGCTGGGGCCATGCAGAAGTTTATGGGCCTTGGCAGCACGCCGACTGCACTTCCGGCCCATTTTGGATACCCGGGCCCCGGCCTTGCGGTAAGCGGGAGCAAAATCGTTGTTGTAGGGGGGAACCAAATATCCTATTCGCTCGACGGCGGACAAACAATCGCCGGGACAACGGCGCTTGGTGGTACATATATCAGCTCCGTCCGAAACACGGCTGTTTACAATGGCAACATTCTTGCCGTTGCTCTTGAAAACTCCAATGGGCACTATATTGCCGTAATGAGTGCGCTGGATGCTGCGCCCATGATTGCTGCGACCGAATACAAGGTTGCTGGGCTTGCGATCGGTGAGAACGTGGTTGCCGGTATCGTCGACACATCTTCAGATGAGCAAATTAAAATCCTGAGAAGGGATTTTTCCTACTCCGCAAAGCGCATCCCAAGAATTACCCCCGATGGCCGCAGTTATGCTTACATCAAAGCGCTGGAGGAATAAGCCATGCAGGACAGACACGGCACGAATAATCTTGCAAACGGCGCTGTGCGGTACGGCGTGTACGATGCGGACGGGAGCCTGCTGCGGTACGAGTGGATCCGGCCAGAGGATGAGCCTCTGGAAGCAGGTACGCCGTTGCTCAAAGCAAACCTACTGACGGACGCCACCGCCGAGAAAGTCTGGCCTGCGGGCGACGCGCCCGCTGACCCGAAGATCGACGGAGCACTCGCCAAGCTTACCACGCCGCGCGCCCGCCCCGGCGACGTCGTAACGACTGCCCGATATCTCGATGAGACATGGCACGTCTGCGACGGCTCGACGTTTTCCCAGACTGATTACCCGGCGCTGTACGCCGTCCTCGGCAGCACGACGCTGCCGGATATCAGCTATTCAGGCGACACCACGACATACATCAAAATGGTGGACGATTAGCCCGCCGGAAAGAGAAAGGTACATAATCAATGGATGCTGGAACCATCACTGCGATCATCTGCGCCGTCCTCGGCTCGTCCGCGCTGACGGCGGTCGTCAACGCCGCTATCAGTGCAAGACAGAAAAAGCAGGACAAGTCCGATAATCAAAACACCCACCTTGCAGAGATCGACAAGAAGCTCGATCGGATGCAGCAACATCAGGCGGAGCAGTATTTGTCCATCCTGCGGCTGACAATCATGTCAGAGGAGATGCCAATGTCCGAGCGCCTGATCGCCGGGCAGAAGTATGTCAAGCTTGGCGGAAACGGCGACGTAAAAGCTTTCTTGCACCAGCTTGAAAAACAGTGCGAACACAATGGAGTTTAGTAAAAAGTGGATGCTCGGCAGCGCGCTCGTCAGCTTCGCGCTCATCATCGCCTGCGCGGCAGGCGCAGACCTGACAGAGATCACGCTTGCAGCTATGGCCGAGACCACGGCCAGCACAGGCTTTTACCTCTGGAAAGCAAAAAACGAGAACCGCGCGAAGTACGCGCAAAAGTACATGGACAAATGGGCCGAGAAATACGGCCCGGAAGCGGCAGCACGCATCGCGGAGATCGTGCTGAAAGACTGAAAGGAGTAACTACATATGGACTACACACAGATCATCTCGGCAGTGATCGCGCTCATCGGCGCGCTCGTTTCGGCGTTTTTGATCCCGTGGATCAAAACCAAGATTGACGCAGACAAACTGCAGACCATCCGGGCATACGTCGAAATCGGCGTAAAGGCTGCGGAGCAGCTCTACGACGCGACGGACGGCCCGGCGAAAAAAGCGTATGTTCTCAGCTTCTTGGCAGAAAAAGGGATCACATTTGATAGCGAGGTTGTTGACAAACTGATCGAGGCCACCGTGCTGCAGCTGCACCACGAGCTGTACGGGAGCGAGCGGGTATGAGTTACGTTATGAAAGCGTCCGAGCTTGTAAAAAAGCATATCGACGTTGCAAAGAATTACAAAACCGTGTACATGTGGGGATGCTTCGGCTCGCCGGTCACGGATGGGATCATCACAGAGAAGGCCAAGCAATACCCGGACTGGTACGACGCCGCAAAGCAGGCAAGATTCCGCAGGCTGATCGGGAAGGGCTACTTTGGCTTTGATTGCGTGAATCTCACAAAGGGGATCCTGTGGGGATGGAACGGCAACAAAAATGCCTACCACGGCGGCGCACGCTACGCCGGAAACGCCGTCCCGGACGTCTCCGCAGACGGCATGATCGCGAAGTGTCAGGACGTATCCGCGTCCGGCTGGGACAAGCTCGTCCCAGGCGAAGGCCTGTGGATGCCCGGACACTGGGGCATGTACATCGGAGACGGCTTGGCCGTTGAGTGTACGCCCATCTGGGATAATGGCGTGCAGATCACCGGCGTCGGCAACATCGGTGTCAAGGGCGGCTACAACAGCCGCGTATGGCAGAAGCACGGCAAGCTCCCGTGGGTGGACTATGACACGGAAACCGTCGACAAGGCCGTCGAGGACGCCAAGAAGGTCATCAAGGCAAAGGCCGGCCTTGCGGACAACACGATCAAATATCTCGCCGACTACAAGTACGGCGATGACCTGTTGAAAAAACTGGCTGCGGCCATGAAGTAAGGAGGCGGGGCTTATGTCGCCGCAGGCACGCGGCAAGCTGCCGCCGGAGCTGGGCAGGCTGACCAGAAAGGATATGGAGGCCGTGATCTATCAGGCCAATCTCGGTCGGGAAAACGAGAAGATCGCGCAGCTCTATTTTGTGGATAAGCTTCCCCAGGTCGACGTCGCGACGGAGCTGTTTCTTGGCCGCGCCACAGTGCAGCGCCGCTTGCCGGAGATCATGCGGGAAATGCAGCGGACATCGAGCAAACTGTACAACTGAGATAAGCGCCGAAAAATCGGCGCTTATTTTTTTATAAAATTTTTGAAAAACTCTTGACATTTGCGCTCATTGAGCGCATAATAAAGCCATAAGATAAATCAAGGCGATAAGCCGGGAGGTAACAAAAATGGCACTCAACACTTACGGTATTAAAATGATCGGCCTGCGGAAGACGTCCGGCGCGACGATCAACAGCAGCAACGGCTACAGCCAGATTTCCTATGACAAGGCGACCGGTGAGCTCCTCGAATCCTGGCACGTCGGATCCCCGATGAGCAGCTGGGCGGAATATCACGACCATGACGTGATCCACGTCTGCAACACGTCCCGTCATATGACGATGCAGCAGCTTGCCGATGCCGTCCACTGCGCACTGACCCACCGCCCGCTTGAGGCATTTTAATCGATGGCAGCGGGGAGACTGCCGGACGGCGGACGCAGAAAGATTGGCGGTACGGACTTCTGCGTCCGCTGCGGGAAGCCATATATTATAACCGCTCCCGCGCAAAGCTACTGCCCGGAGTGCGCGCCGATTAAGCGCACAGAAGACCGAAGCGCATACGTGAGAGTGTCCGCCGGAAACGGCCCCCGAAGGTTGGGCACAACGGACGTGTGCGCACGGTGCGGCACCATTTACACACTGACAGGGCCAAGGCAAAAATATTGCCCCAAGTGCGCGGATGCGCTGAAACTCAACATATCCCGGCGTCACCTGGGTGATACGGCAATCTGTGAGATGTGCGGCACTGAATATACCATTGCCGCCGGTAACCAGCGGTTTTGCCCGCGCTGCTCGCGCGTCCCGTCTGCGATAAAAAGTACGGTAGCGTCGCCCAGGCGGAAGCCGCGCAGGCGGAAGCCGCCAAGGAAGACGATCCGTGATGACCTTGACTGCGTTCCGGCGACGTTCCGCGACCTGCTTGATCGTTACGACATAACGCAAAGCCGTTTTGCGGAATACTTGGGCCTTGACGTTAGCACCGTTAGTAAATGGTGCTCTGGAAAAATCGTATGCAGGCCTTATATCATTGCTATGGCCGCGAAGATTCTGTCGCTTGCCGCCGACGAGGTGCGCGGCGACGCCGAAAATTGCAAAAATGAGGAGGATCCCACATGAAACTCACACCCGCAATCCGCGCTGCTCTCTACGCCGAAACCGGCGCATACACTGACCGCGACGCCTATATCTCGGATCTGGCACTATCAAGCATCTGGGGCGACGCAGAAGACGCCGAGGTCCCAGCGGAACGGCTTGCACTGCTCTGCGCGGTCTGGGACGGCGCGCACTGCACAGTCCCGGAGCTGCTTAAAAAATACGGGCTTACACAGACTGGATTCGCGCAGTATTTTAACGTCCCCCTGCGCACCGTGCAGGGCTGGTGCCTCGGTGAGCGCGCATGCCCGCCGTATGTGATCGCGATGTCCGCTGAAATCTTAGCCATGAACGATCGATAATGCAAACTAAGCCCGTGGACTTCTCCGCGGGCTTGAATTTCGAACCAAATTGATACACAACTGAGGCACAAGAAGCCGCAAAAAAGCCCATACTGGACACATCAAAGGAGTGTTCGGTATGGGCTTTTCTTATTTCAATCCAAATCCCGCCGGGCAGAAGGTCGGGGACTGCACCGTCCGGGCTATCGCAAAGGCGACCGGGAAGAGCTGGGACGAGGTGTATATCGGCCTGTGCCTGCAGGGGCTCATCATGGGCGATCTGCCGAGTGCAAACAGTGTGTGGGGTGCGTATCTCCGGCAGCATGGTTTTACCCGGAATGTGATACCGAACACATGCCCGGATTGCTACACCGTCGCGGACTTCTGCGCAAGCCATTCGCACGGTGTGTATGTGCTGGCGTTATCAAGTCACGTTGTGTGCGTGAAAGATGGGACGTATTTTGACACGTGGGATTCTGGAAGTGAAATTCCACTGTTCTATTGGGCAAAGGAGGATAAATGATGTTCGGACAACAGCCATATGTATATCAGCAGCCAATTTACAATCAGCCAATCGGCCAGCCAATCAGTCAGCCAATGCAGGAACCAATGATGCGCCCACAGTATCAGCCTGCGCCGCAGATGCAGCAATACCAGCCGCAGCCCCAGCAACAGAGCCAGAATCAATCGATCATCTGGATCCCGAACGAACAGGCCGCAAACGACTTTATTGTCGCGCCCAACAACGCGGTAACGCTTTGGGACATGAACGCGCCCGTCGTATACGTCAAAAAGGCAGACGCGAGCGGCAAGCCAAGCATGACAACGTATGATCTTGTGGAGCGCGCACAGGCCGTTATAACGCCCACAGCGGCGCGAAAAGACATGATGGAGGAATACGTGACGCGCAAGGAGTTCGACGAGCTTGTGGCGAAGCTGGCCGCACCAAGCGTGAGGCCTCGAAAGATGAAGGAGGCGGACAATGAATCCACTGTTTAATGCGCTAGGCGGCGGACAGATGCCCGGCCCGATGGGGCAGTTCCAGAATATGATACAGCAATTCCGGCAATTCCAGCAAAGCTTTAAGGGCGACCCGAAAGCGGAGGTAGAAAAGCTGGTGCGGAGCGGGAAGATATCACAGCAGCAGTTAAATCAGCTGCAGCAGGTGGCTGGGCAGTTCCAACAGCTGCTCGGATAACAGATTTCAATTCGTGGCCACGATTGAGATAAATATTTTGAATCTACGAAAGGAATGAAAAATATGAGTTTGAATGACGGCTCCCCGACCATGACAATGCCCGTCGCGCCTACCGGTATGACAGGCGGCGGCTGGGGCGGCTTCGGCGGTGATAATGGCTGGTGGATCATCATCCTGTTCCTTGCCATTTTCTGCGGCTGGGGCGGCAATGGAAACGGATTTGGCAACAACGGCAGAAATTCCGGCGGTGTTGTAGACGGCTATGTGCTGGCCTCTGACTTCTCAAACATCGAGCGCAAGCTGGACAGCGTAAACAACGGTATCTGTGATGGCTTCTATGCCATGAACACCGGCATGCTCAACGGCTTCGCGAATGTAACGCAGGCTGTGACCAGCGGCTTCTCGCAGGCCGAGCTTTCCCGCTGCAACCAGCAGGCCGCGCTTATGCAGCAGCTGAACAACATGGCGATGCAGGCACAGGAGTGCTGCTGCGAAAACCGCGCTGCAATCGCCCAGGTGCGCTATGACATGGCGACGCAGGCGTGCGACACCCGCAACACCGTGCAGAACACCACCCGCGACATCATCGACGCGATGAACTGCGGCTTCCGCAGCATCGACCAGCGTCTGACGGCGCAGGAGTTGGCAGCGAAGGACGCGAAGATCGCCGAGCAGAACCAGCAGCTTTTCGGCTACCAGCTGGCAGCATCGCAGGCGGCACAGAACAATTACCTTGTTTCCACGCTTCGCCCGAGTCCCAGCCCGGCCTATGTTGTCTCGAATCCGTACTGCTGCAACAGCGGCTACAACTACGGCTGCGGCAACTGCGCGTAACAACTCCACATCGTAGAGCTTTTTCGTGGCCTCACGAAAATGGTCGGCCCCATTGCCGATACTCGACAGCAACGCGGCGGGGCAATCGTCCCGCCGCTATATTTTTATGAAAGGAATGATTTTATGGCCGAATTTACCAATTCCAACATCGTCAGCGTCGCCGCTGGGCAGAACGTACCGCTGACAGAAACTGCAGTTAGCAGCAAACCGTGTATCGTGCACCGCAAGGGCAGCGGGCAGGTAACCCTTCGCGGATTGACCAACCAGTGCAGAGCGATTTTTAAGGTCTCTTATGGCGGCAATATCGCTATCCCGACCGGTGGCACAGTCGAGGCGATTACCGCCGCGCTTGCGATTAACGGCGAAGCTCTGACTAGCGCGACTGCAACTGTTACTCCGGCTGCGGTCGAAAACTACTTTAATATCTATGTTTCCGCGCAGGTCAGTGTACCGAAGGGCTGCTGCGTGACTGTAGGCATGCGCAACACCAACACGCAGGCGGTTAATTTTGCAAACAGCAACCTGACCGTCGAGCGTGTGGCTTGAAAGGAGGAAGCGACATGTATGATCTGAGAAATCTCCGCGAAATGCTCTGCAAGGAGCTGGACGAGATCGCCGACAAGCGCGAAATGTCTGCGGGCGATCTGGACGCGATCCAGAAACTGACGAGCTCCATCAAAAACAGCTACAAGATCGAGATGCTTGAGGACGGCGGATACTCCCGCGACGGCGAATGGGAAGCGGATATGCGCGGCGCATATGGGCGCGGAAGTTCGTACCGTGGACGACGCCGGGATTCGCTGGGCCGTTACAGCCGCGCCGACGCCCGTGAGCATATGCGCGCGCAACTTGAAGATATGATGCGCGATGCGGACGACGATAAGGCCCGCGACGCGATCCGCCGCTGCATGGAGCAGATCGACCGGGCATAAGGGGGATATGATATGCTGGATAAAGCCGAGATCCGCAAGGAGATAGCGCGGCTGGAATATGAGGAATCCAGCTATTTCAATTATGCCAAACTGGCAGATCTTTATGTGATACGCGACAAGATGCAGGAGGACGAACAGAGAAGCCGGAGTTCGCGCGTGCACGCTTATTCCGGAGCCAATGCACCTGCAGTGCAGGCAGCAGTTCCACAGGCAGCGGCCACGCAGATGGTAGGCAGCTACGGAGACAGTGACTTCCTGCGCGCCATCGCAGAAAAAGACCCGTCCAAAGTCTGGCCGATCGTGGACGAGCTGATGGATACGGTATTACTTGTCAAGCGAAGCGTGTATGATTCCGTTATGCGGAAGATATCCGATGCAAGATAAAACCGGTTACACTCTTATTACACTCAAAAGCAAGAAAAACCGTTGAAATTACTGCGTTTTTTATTGAATGGGGTTCAAGAGGCCGCTGGTTCGAATCCAGTCACTCGGACCAATGCAAAATGGGAAAAGCCCTGAAACTGCAAAGGTTTCAGGGCTTTTTCTTTTCTTCGCCGTAAAGGAAAAATCACGCCAGATTTCGAGAAATCACGTTGGGTTACACTCCCGGTTACACTCCACTTTTTATCCTAGATCGCGTTTATGATTTTCTTCAAGTCTTCCAGATTCACGTCTTGGTAGTACCGAAGCATCTCAGGGCTTGCGTGGCCGATCAATTTCATTTTATCCTTGTCAGGCGCAACAACTTTTTTCATCAATGTCGCGAATGTGTGCCTGCATGTATGCGGCGAATATTTGTGGATTCCGTTTACCATTGGGTTTTCAATGCCGACGGCTTCTAGTGTGGGGTAAAAAACAGCGTCCCGGAATCTATCATAGGAAAATTGGTTACCTTTTTCATCGCAGAACAACGCGCCGGACGCTTTTCCGTCGTAAAGACGATCAATAATGGGCTGGATCTTCGGGCTGATGGGAACGACACGATTTTTTCCAGCCTCCGTTTTCGCACCACCGGTCAGCGTTTTTTTATTCGCATCGTAGTTGTCAACGCTCAGGGCCAGCAGTTCTGACGGTCTGAAGCCAAGATAGCACATTGCATAAATATAATCCGCAAACGGAATTACGCCGACAGCGTCTCGTATTCTTTCAATCTGTTCTTGCGTAAAGCTTTCCCTCGCCGCTCCGAACTCTCCGCTGACAATCAGATATTGCCCTAAATTCAGTTCTGCGTAGCCGCGTGGAACTGCATACTTGTACATAAGCCCTGCTAACGCTTTCATGTTTTCTTTTGTTCTTCTTCCCCTCGGGCATTCGTCCATGCATTCCTGCAAATCATCTATTTCTATATCTTCCAGTTTCCAGAACTCAACTTGATAAAAGTATTTTTCGGCTGATTTGTAGCAATCAATTGTGGATTTCCCGGCTCTGTGAGTGGGGAGCCACATTTCGTAGAGTTCGCGCCATGTAATTGCTTTTTCACGCTTTTTCTGCCCGGCCAACATCGGCAGGTAGTCAAGCGCTTCTTTTTTTGTGCGGAATCCGCATTTCCGAGCGACAACGCGCTTTACAGATCCGTTTTCTTCCCGGTATCCCTTTGTTATTTCCGCTACCCATTTATCGTTGCGCCGGTAAACCGACCCTGTTCCATTCCCGCGCTTTGTTGCTCTCTTTATCTGTTGTTTCTTCCCGCACCAGCAGCAAAAAGGAGATCCGTCCGGGATCTCCTTTTTGCATTTTATACATTGCTGCATGATTTGTCCTCCTTGTTTTCTTGTCGCATAATATGCAAGATCGTCATGCCTACCGTTATGATCGCCGCAACGATCAAAGCGATAAACAGCCACGCAGAAAAAGACAGTTCCCCGCCGCGGATAATACCGGCGCCCGTGATCTGCGAATCAATGACGAGATATATCACCAGTGACAGAGCCAGCACAAGGCAGAAAAAGACGAGGATATAGCAAACGGAATGTACAGATTTGATCTGCTCCCGCAGCACCTCATTGGCCGATGCAAGACGGGCGTTTTCGACCGCCAGATCACGGTTGCGATCCAGTACGTCTTGCGTTGTGGCCTGTTTTTTCGCCGGGCTCCGAACACCGAATATCTCATCAATGGAGATATCAAAATATTTGCAAAGCGCAGCGCAGTCACTTAGCCTTAAGTCGACTTTTGAGTTCGACAGTAACTTTATCAGCGCCGACTTTGGGACACCGGTTTCCTCCGCAAGCTGCTCGATCGTCAAGCCGGATTTCCACTTCTCATCCCGGATCCTACTTCGAAACGTTTCAACGAGCAGCGAGGTGTCTTCTGTGATCATTAAAATGCATCTCCAATCGAAGTTTTTCCGATACGGAAAAGTTTTTTACCAAAAGCGCCCATTTCTTACGGTTTCCCAAAAATGAGAAACCGTTTTTATGGTGAGTTTTCCAAATTTGCCATAACTTTTCCATTTTACATATAGACATTTAGCTGGTTTCTCTGCTACGCTGGAGACGTAGCAGATAGCTGCTCAACTGGGTATCTGCTGCAAAGGCCCCATCGTATGTTCCAGATACGATGGGGCCGGTCAAACAAAATATTGTATTACAGTATCAGTCCCATAAGCGTCTCTTTTGATTTTTTACACGCCCAAAAATCGAGCGGTTTTTTCGTAAAAGACATCCAATTGACGAATTAGAACAAAAGTTCTAAAATATACAACATCGGAGGAACGAATATGAAAAGCATCAATGTTCGGCTGGACAACGGGCAAGTAAATGTCATCGTCGACGGCGCGTTGTTTCGGGATGTGCACAGTCTGAGCCTTGATTATATCAAGGGGTTGCCTATGCTATTTTCCTGCGTCTCAGATGTGGGTGAGGAGCAGGACAAACGGCGGGAGCAGCGGATCCTGCACTAGTCATAGTACTCCATGCGCATAGATGGTATTGTGACTTGGTTGCCAAGCACAGCAATATAAGTTTGCACGCCCTTGCATTCACCGTAGCACGTTATCTGATCGTTCTCCAAAATGCGGCTTTCTCCTTCTGGTCTTGAGTATGTTACATACCAGATCCCAAAAGGTGTTTGCACGCGAAGCGTGACGGAGTTCAGGAATCCCTCTTGAACTTCAATGACTGTTCCACTTATTACAACTTTTTTCCCCTTATAATCGTCCGGATCTCTTGAAATCGCGGAATAAGAAAGATCCTCACATTGCGCTATGTATTCTTCGCGAGAAAGCTCTTTCGGCTTATCTTCTTCGCTTTCAAGTATATACTCGGCGCCTGTGTCCTCCGTTTGCTTTGCGAGTTCGTTATTTGGCTCGTAGTTTTGCGGCGAAGAGGGAGCTACCGAAATCATACTTGATAAGCTGACAACACACAGAGCGCACAGAATCGCGACAAGCACTTTTCCGAGCGGAGACAACTTCTTTTTGTTTTTTGCTCCACAAGCCGGGCATCGCTTTACCTTCGCGTTGATCTGCGCACCGCACGTCTTGCATACGATTTTTCTGTTCAGAGTCTGACAGTACGGGCAGAACTTCTCTCTTTCGTCAAACTCTTCCCCGCACCGCGGGCAGGTCACGTGATAGATCTGCTTCTGCATACAACATCGCCCTCCATATATTTTGGTAATACTTGTATGGTATCACCAAAACAAAACAGCCGCAATGCCGAACCTGCACAAAAATAGACGTTGAAATTTGGAAGCTTGGAGATAGGAGTCTAAAATGGTAGATAATTTGCAGGAAATGTGCTACAATAAAAGTGAAGAAATAACGCTAACAGATAGCGATTTTCGGTATTTATTAGATCTTACAGTCGACGAGAAACGGCAGCTTATTAAAATGTGGAAGGAGCGAAACAATGTTTCTGAGCAGAAAAAAATACGATGACATTATGTCGCAGCTTTGGAGAATCAGAACTACGATTTCTTCGCAAAAGGAGTGCGGAGAATCCTGCCAGATGTGCGAACACGCAATCGGTGCATTTGACCCAGGCGGTGAAGTCGTTCTTGTTTGTGAAAAAAAGCTCAAAGCAGCTTGCAGCGACTTTACCCCTCGGGTCTTGACAGACGTTTGCTCAGGAAATTCCAAAAATGTTCAGACGTAAGCAGCCCGAGCAGGAATGAGATTATTGCAATCAATAGGTCGTGGAGTCGATTAGCCTTTATGGACTTTTTACGCTGATCGATATACGACAAGTAGTCCCTTCCGCGATCTTCTATTCTGATCGCAATAGACGCGCCAAACGATAGAACTGGAACGCCGGGATTGCTTGGGATCGGGTGCAGCTCCGCAAACCCAAAATGTTTCAGCCTTTGTGCAGCTTGAAGAATATCATCTGTTGCAAATATTCTGCTGGTTGCCAACGCTTTAAGCATTTTTCTTTCGTCTTTGCTCAACTCGATTTCCGAAAACGGCAGATTGATTGCATCATCCATTCTGCTTTCTCCGGCTCTTTAGCATACGCGCCATTTCGAGCAAATCACGGCGCTCATTTTCATCCGCAGAACTCCAAATGTCACGGAGTTCTGCAGTTTCGCTATCTTCGACCTCATCCTTCGGGATGGGGCCTTTTTTTATGCCCGCAGACGGGTCATCGGTTTCGCCGGTCAAGTAGGCGATTGTTGTTTCGAGATGGTTTGCAACTACCAACAGGCTTTCAAACGGGGGACTCTTTGGAGCTTTTTTCCACTTCCCGATTTTCCCGTTTCCGAAACCGACGCTGCGTTCGATTTCGGCGATAGAGGTTCCCTTGGATTTTGCAAAAGAGTCTATTCTGCTTACGATTTTTTCATTATCAAACATCATAAAAAAATCTCACGAATAGCGAATTAGCTATTGACAAATAGCCGACTCGCTATTATACTTAGACGTGTGAAGGGTACAAAAAACCAAGCCCCTCACCAAGACGGACTTTCAGAAGATATTTAATTGCCTTGACACGCTTATATTAGACTATCTTCTAATCTCTGTCAAGTAGTATTCGTACGGATTGGAGGGATTTTTTTGATTTATGAGAATGTCAAGCGCCTCTGCGAGAAGCACAAGACGAACATCGCGACCGTAGAAAAGGCGTGTGGCATTGCCAACGGCACAATCGGAAAGTGGGCAGGCAAGGACGCTGCCCCGCGCATCGACACTGTAAAAGCGATTGCCGACTATTTCGGCGTATCGGTCGATTCGCTGCTGCAGAAGCCGGGGAAAAGGAGGGGCGCGAAGTGCCATTGACCATCAATGATATCCGGGCAATGTCAAAGCCCACAATCCTCGCGAGCGAGGCGGCGCAGGTGCTCGGCTGTACCCCGCAATGGCTTCGCTTGATGGCGAGGGAACGGCCTGAAAAGCTGGGCTTCCCGGTATGCTGCACAAGCAAGCACAGAGTGAAGATCCCGAGAGAGCCGTTTTTGCGGTTTCTCGGAGCATGAGGAGGAACAAATGAAAGTCAGATTAACATTTTTGGAGCCGGTTCTTGGCACATGGCCGAGCAACGAGAACATTGCTCGGGACTTTATCGCAAGCAAGGCCCCGGACGCAAGCACGATCGAGGATGAGATCGCAGCGCTCGGCGCGGACGCTGTCGCCGAAAAGGGAAAAACCGTTTTCCCGCGTACCGACGGACAGCCGATTCTGTACGATTATCAGATTAAAGGCTTTTTCAAAGACGCCTGCGGTATGCTGGCACGCGTGAAAGCGAAGAAATCCGGCGCGCTGAAAGCCTATAAGAAGATCATCGACGGCCTGATCTTTGTAGAGCCGCGCATGATTCCCATTGAGGTCAACGGAGAAATCGGCGAATGCCAGAGGCCGCTTCGCGCGCAGACCGCACAGGGTGAGCGCGTGAGCCTCGCAAACTCCGAGGAGATCCCGGCAGGCAGCGCCATCGAGCTTGAAATCGTGATGCTCGACGAAAAGGCGCACAAGGATATCGTCCTGGAATGGCT
>ERZ1024365.29-NODE-29-length-35842-cov-10.540811_pt1 | contig 35842 bp, 30 predicted proteins | sample MGYA00520788_ERZ1024365 | MGnify/ENA primary metagenome ERZ1024365 (study PRJEB33242, sample SAMEA3444265) | Homo sapiens | biome: Host associated; feature: Gastrointestinal tract; material: Stool | place: Uganda | collected 2011-01-01 ... | reverse complement strand
AAGGCTCTATTACTGTGATGGAAAGACAGAGCTGTACAGCGCAGATGTGCTTGGCATGAGCCTGAGCGCATATCATAATGCCAGGATGGAGGCTGTGGACAGGATAAGGAACTGGCTGCATCTCCATCTGTACAGGCCTGAGATCACCACGTTTGAGGAAAGAATCAGGATAATTAATGAATTCCTCTATAAAAACACAAGAAACTGCAGCTGAAAAAAAAGGATAAGCAGCGTAAATGCAGCATCGGAACATAGCAGACTATTGTCAGATCAAATCAAAGGAGGATCTGATATGGCAGAATTCGCTAGCAAGGGAATCGCAGGAACAGGACTCGGCTTCGGTCTTGCAGGAACAGCACTCGGGCTTCTCAATGGAGGCCTCGGGCTTATGAACGGAGGGCTTGGATATGGCTACAATGCCTATAATGCAGCCAGCATGGCACCTCGATGGGTAAGCAGAGATGAATTTGAGCAGGGACAGAAGATATCCTCTCTTGAATCTGAGGTAGCTCTCCTCAAGGCAGAGAAGAACACAGATTCAAAGATGGTGGATGTCTATGAGAGGCTCGACAGCAAGCTTAGGACTCTTGAGAACAACGTCAATGAGTTCAAGGCTAGCCAGGGTGTTATCAATGCGCAGGTAATCGCTAACATCTCTGTTCTCCAGAATCAGGTAGCAGTGCTCAACAGCCTCACAAAGACCGTGATTCCAATCACTAACGTATGTCCTACTCCAATGCCAGATAAGAATGCATGGGTAGCACCTACTACAGCTGCAGCCGCATAAGATAAGCAGCACATCCATGGATCCTTATAGCATCCGCCTATCCGGCCTGCTATAGGGACCATCTTTTCAGAGAGGAACAGGGAGGTTTCACATGGTAACTTTCGAACAGGTACAGCAGGGACTGCTGCAGTATATAAACGAAGAGATCCTCAATAAGGCCTCAGGACTGCCGAAGTGGGGAATCGGGCTGATGAAGGCAAAGATCGTCGTCATGCTTGCTGAGAAAGCCAGGGCAGGAATGGATACGCTGAGGAGCATAGGCTATGCATCAGATGATGGGATGATTGATATAGACAGAATCTATTCAGAAGCAAAGGCAATGGTCCGTGAGGTAGGACCTGTCACTCAGCATTTCCCAATCATAGGCGATATCAGCTTCAGTGAATCAGACATAGACAGCCTCAGACGCTGCATAGGAGGATGATATGAGGATAGGGAATAAGGATGTGCATGTATCAGATGATAAGATGCAGAAGATAATGGATTGCATAGAAGAGCGCGATATGCATGATCTCAACATGGAAGTGCTGGAGATACTCATGGATGGGCATCTATGCGAGAAGACAGCAATGCATAAGGTGAAGGAGATGGTGCCGGTAGCTCTTTTCAGAGACGGCAGAATCTGGACCTCTTCTGAAGAGCACCCTGTATGCGCTTATATGGAAGAGATGGGAATAACACATTCAAAGGCCCATGAGCATGTGCTTAAGGCATATGAGAGGGCAAAGGACAGAGCCAGGGAGCTCGGGATATCCGCTCCTACTCTTCCGGATGGCCTCACATCATGGGACTGCTGGTGGTGCCTTGCGATGATGTTCTCAGATTACTGGATAACAGCAGCAGGCGATATCGATAAGGCTTCAGCTATGGCTTATGAATATCTTTCAGATCCTGACAGATAGAGTAACGACAAGGAGATCATAAAGGCTTAGCATAAGATAGACTTACTTACTTCTCCTTTTTTACTAGCAAGATACGGGGACAGCAGGTCCGCAAAGGCCTGCTGTCTTTCTTTATGCCTATCTGCATGGATGCGTGCAGACTGCGCACTACTAATAAGATGCAGAGCTCTATGATTGTTCTCATGGACGTGGATAACAGGGATCTTGAGGATCTGAAGGAAGAGATAAGGAAAGCCAGGGAGATAGCAGAGGGAGCAAAGAGCTCATGCATGATTCTCAGAGGCGAGCTCGATGAGACGAACAGAAGGGTCGATGAGCTTGAGAAGAATGAGATGAGCATCAGCAATTCCCTTGTCTATATCATGAGATATCTCAGACTGAATGCTGAGGTGTCAACATCGATTAAGACCACACTTAAGATACTGATTGCAATCGTATCGCTGTTCTCCGGCATCTCATCAATCATGCGCTTCGTGCAGTCATTCCTTCTCTGATTCCTCCTGATCATCTTTCAGAAAATCGAGGTGAAATATGAATATCTTGAATGCAATCGACTACAGGCTTGTGCCGTTCGTAGTCAATTCTGTCATCTTCGGCTACTGGCTGAAGCGCATCGATAAGCCTAAATGGGTACCGCCAGTCCCAGCACTGATGTTCCTCTGCAACTTCGCTGTATGCGCTGTGTTCGGATGGATACATTCGACTGCAGCAGGTGCTAAGGCAATCATTGATGCAATCGGGCTCTATGGTCTTGGCAATGGGCTGTTCATCACTCTGGTATCGACTTATGGATATGATATCTTCCATAACTACCAGAAACAGCTTGGCAGGGCTAAGACTGAGAAGACAGATGAAGAGGAATTCGAAGGCATGGACTATGCTTCTATAGCCAGGTCTACAACACCCTCCAGGAGAGCGGTCCTGATTAAGGCGCTTTTCTATGCAGGAGTTGCAGCTGTAGGTGCTATTGTAGCAGTCCTCTTCGCAGCTCTCATAGCTCATCAGGGCGTGGCATATACTCTTGCATGGGCAATCTTCGGAAGCGGTCTTGCCATGCTCATAGCACGGATTGTCTATCACATAGTCAATGGTGATAACTCCCCTATCGTATGGCAGATTACAATCTATGCTTCAATCGCGCTTGCAGGATTCACTGCAGGAATCTTCTCTCAGACTCCATCAATGGACTTCATCTCAATCTCCATCGCCATCGCAGGGCTTGCCATGGCTGCAGGAACGCGCTTCATAAGCATTCCTAAGAAGAGAGATGTGATGTACAGATATCTCATGCAGAATCTGGACACAAGATTCATTGATGACAACCCACTGCTCGGCGTGGATGATTCCAGGCATTTCAGCAATGAGAAGGAGAAGAAGGATTATATCGCAACAGTATTTGGCCTTAAGGCTAAGGAGGAAGAATGATGTGGGCAGGATTAAAGAGAATCTTCGCAGTATCCTTAATGGTATTATTGGTGGCTTCATCCTCGCTTTCGGCCTTCAGTTTCTTCTCAAAGGGAGAAGGAAGGAAGAAGGACCTGGAGATACAGGAAGAAGTAAGGCAGGAGTCATTGCTTCAGGAAGCACCGGAAGAGCTCCAGGAGGAACAGCTCCTGAAGGAGAATCAGGAAGAAGCATCGGAGGCACTGCAGCTTCCGACCTTGTCCGCAGCAGGCTCGGAGACAAAATCGACAGAGCTCTCGTCATTGCTGGACAGATTGGAAAACCAGCGCAGGATGGACAAGGAGCAGCTGACCAGTCTTATCGGGGTATTGACTGAGATCAAATCTGACTATGAGGTGGTTGTAGCTGATGCAGAGGAGAAGCAGCAGATCATAGATGAGCTCGCTGATGCCAATGCTAAGCAGGCTGATGACCTTGCATATCTCAGAGGACGCTATGATAAGGAGGTCTCCTCAAAGTTCTTCATGAACATGGGAATGGCTCTCGGTGTCAGAGGGAAGACACCAATCTATGGAGTCACTGGAAATTTCGGAGTCAGAATCGGCAAGGGCTTCCTCATCGGAGCAGGCGTGCAGTGCATGGCTGGAAGCTTCACAGAGGTTCCATTCTCCAATTGGTCACTCGATGACCTCTCAGTGCAGATGACAGTCGGCTGGGAATGGTGATCAGATGATGGATATGATATTGCCGCAAGGCCATTCCGGTGATATCTCTTATCGCAGGTCAGGATGCTGAATCCTGGCCTTTTTTATGCACACTCACCAGAACTCACCAGACGTTTTCATGCACTCATCAAAAACACACCAAATGAGCACCTGCGGAATGCTATCAGACATATTCCAGACGTATAAGCTTAATATATTTTAAGTGGTACATGTTAAAATAATTAGCATGTAAAAAACTGGGGTGATGGCGCCTGGGGGTACATATATTTTAACATATATCTTTATATTATAAATAATTATTTCATTTTTAAAACCGAAATACTCACTAAACCGCGCACTAATATAGCTAGTTTACACGCAAAAAAAGCATGATATGATGAATCCATGAAGAAACCTTATAGATTCATCTGCCGTACCGGAAAGAACATCGAAGTGGTTTTCAGGCATATTCCTGAAAAGAGATTCTCATCCCATACAAAGGATATGAGCGAAGCGGTGCTTTTCGCTGAGGATTTCCTTGCAAATGAGGGACTCGTCAATCAGCATGTACCGCTCCTCAGAGAGTTTGCCAAGGATTACTATCTAAGGGACGATGAGCTATCAATAAAAAGAAAGAATATGGCATTTGGGCGCGAGATGCGTGATGGCTGGTACAAGAAGAATCAGCAGCTGCTTGATAACTATATCATACCGAAGTTCGGAGCATATAAGATAGATTCAATAACAGCGCTATCCATAGAGAACTGGCTTGCTGATATTGAGGGGAAGAAGAAAAAGACGATTTCAGGGAATACAAAGAGGAAGATCCTGAACAGCTTCTCTCCTATCATGGAAGATGCTATACGCCGGGGATACTGCAGCACTAACCCACTGGACCATGTAACGCCCCCATATGAGAAGCAGGTCATCATCAGAAGAGCTCTGACACTGTATGAACAGAGAACTCTTTTCCCTTCTTCTGCAGATGAGAGGATATCTATATGGGGAGGACTCATGTGGGCAACATACTTCTCCTTTCTCTACGACACAGGATTCAGACCTGCAGAGATAGCAGGATTAAGGGTCTCGGATGTCTACACCACTCCGAAGGGCTTTGGCGTTTATACGACACATACAATGAACTATGAGGAAAAAGGACCAAAGGAAAGAGTGAAGACTTCAGGCAAGGGCATGGAAAGCCGTGTAGGGCTTCTATCAGATATCTCCCAGGATCTTGTGCTTAGGCTTGTCCAGGAACAGGATAAGAATGATGATGAGTGGCTTTTCCTGCAGAATCCAGCAAAGAAGGATTCATGGATATTCCCTGACACTGCAAACAAGCACATGAGAGGAGTCTGCAAGAGAATGGGAATCCCAACAGACCTGACTCAGTATAGCCTAAGGCATACATACGCCACATACAGAAGAGGCAATATGGATGAAGCCACGCTTGCTCTTTCCATGGGGCATTCCGGAGGTGGCGTAAGAGATGATTATGATCATAGAACAGCTTCCATACTCCTTGCTCAGCTTGAGAAGGCAAGAGACGATATTTTCAAGGAAGAAAGCCAGGATAAGGACATAGCACCACTGAAGGCTAAATGAACGAAAGATGTAAAGGAGATTACCTGAATGTAATACTATAGACGATGGCATTGCCATAACGGTGAGCGGTTGGCCTCTTTAACCAGAGGTCGCAAGCCTCTGGAGACTTATCGAAGGAGGTGATGCTTATGAGTGATTATGAGATCATTATGGTCATACTGACCTTCATATTGATTCTAGTTTCGCTTAGAAAATAAACCTCCTCGGGGTAAACCCCGAGGTATCTCACCTAAGCCTCGGGCTCTCCTTTCGGAAAATTCAATAGCAACTGTTTGTAATCCTTTTCTTTCCCTTGGTTTTTAACATACTCTTTGATAACTCGCTCGCTAGTGAATTTTCCTACAGTCGAAACAAAATAACCGTCGCTCCAAAATTCTCCTCCCCAAAGCTTTTTCTTCACCTCCGGGTGCTCGGCAAATATTCGCTTGGCTGTTATGCTCTTTATCAGTCTAACTATCTCGGTGGGACTGTGCTCAGGTGTGCTCTGTACTAGATAATGCACATGGTCGCCATCTGTTCCAACCTCAACGAATTTTATCCAGTCCCACCTCATCTCTATGCCTTCGCATATTTGCCTTATGCACCCTTCCACTTCATCAGTTATAGCAAAGCGACGGTATTTTGTTGGCGTAACTATATGATACAAGAGGATAGATACATTATGCGATTTATGGATAAATGTGCTGTTATCCATCCCGAGGCCTCCTGAGGATAAGTCTATCCTCAGGAGCTAACCGAGGCAAGCCTCGGGGTATTCAACCCTTCACATGCTGGCTACTCGTATCGCCAGCATTGTGAATAAAACCGCCCTATGGCACTAGAGCGGATTCATAATAGCTTAAGGCCAGCCGTTCATCGGCAGTGCCATCATCCATAATATTACAGCAAATATTCCTTTTGTCAAATTATGCTATAAGCGCCATTAATACATCGCTCGCTGGCTCCAGAACCATGATTACATTGGCACCAAAATAGCTACAGGGCGTGCCACTGTAGCTGAATATGCTGACATAATAGAAGAGATGAAAGCCAAAGCAAACAGAATCAATAAGATAGACTCTATTCTAGGATTGGATACGCAAGCTTAGCCATCCTGAGTTCAGCGTACTCTGATTCAAGCTCATTGATCTTAGCTCTTGCCTGTGCTCTCCTTTCTAATAAGCCCGGATATTCTGTATCAAGATTTAATCCCAATTCTTGGCATTTAATAACTGCATAGTCTGTTTCTGATAGATAGCTCTTTAGACTCTCAATTTCATATTCATTGAGTACTTGCTGTTCAAGAGGATGTTTTGAAAGCACCTTATCCGGATTTCCCTCACAATAAGCTTTGACTTCCTCTATATCGTACAGATTATCGGGATCTTCAGTTTTAGGGACTACTCCGTAACCACTGTAGTAATTATTTAAATCTACAAAGACATTGAATTGATTATCATTGAATTTTATTACATATCCAAAGTCCATGTTATTCTCCTTATTTGAATATTATCATGATTAGTATATTCTATACACATTATACATTAAGCAACCCTATATAGAATATAGTTATAAATTGAAGTATTATCCTCACCTACAGATATATAGGCGATTACAGTATTACCTGGAACAAGTCTTCCAGCCATATTACTAACTATATTTTGTACCCCATCAAGAACAATGAAAGTTCCTGTTAATGGAGTTTTTAAATTTATACTAAAGCCGCCTTCCTCTGATTCACCAGTTAATGATAGTTTAAAACATTTGATTTCTCCTACGTTCATAGCTCCTAAATTCATATTGCGCGGAGCTGTTGAATCAGTATATGAATAGGATTGTTCAGTTGTGCTACCCTTAGCATATCTACCATCGTGAGTATGCCCTGTATTGGACTTTCCATCAAGCTTAGTATCTATCTCACTCTCTGTGTAGTACCTATCATCATGCGTATGCGAGCTATTAGCCTTGCCATTCAGCTTTGAATCAACCTCGGATTCTGTATAATACCTGTCATCGTGCGTATGCCCCGTATTGGATTTTCCAGCCAGTGATGTATTAATGGCGCTTACCGCATCCTGGACAGCCTTGTTCGTAGGCGCTCCGTCTGTGTTCTGCCCTAGTGCCGTGAACAGCTTCATGATGCCGGCTTTGGATGATGTAGCCTGCTCCACGCTTCCAATAGCATCAAGCTTTCCATCCACCGTGGTCTTATCATAGAATGTGTTCTTGATCCAGCTTCTGAATCTCTTCAGGCTTCCGCCTTCAGCAATCTTAATCTGTGCCATGGCTGTCCTCCTCAGTCTCCGTTAAGAATGGAATCAAGCTCGTCATCTGTAAGAGGAACGACATCTGTCTCATTGAGCTTAGCAGCAAGAGCAGTAGCAAGTCCATTCACATCTGCCATTTCATGTGTATGCGATTTAGAAGCCTTTGCATTAAGGCCATCTGTAAGCTCCTGCTTTGTAGCGTATCCGGAAAGATCTATAGTACCTCCGAATGCATCCCATGATGATGCGCCTGCGGTTCCAGCCACAATGCATACATAGTTCTGTCCAACCTTGCCATCAGGATCCTTATCTGTGACATTCCATACATCGCCCTTCTTAGCGTCAGCCTTCTCAATGAGGTCTGCCCATGTACAGCTTCCCTGGAAAGACATAACAGAAGTGACCTCTTCCTTCTTAGCATAAGAGGTTAGATCTATATTCACTGTTCCATTGCTGATTGCCACTTCCACACCATTAACCTTGATATGGGTGATGCTATTCACCTGAGCACCGCTCTCGATGCCAGCAAGCTTCTGCTTATCAGCTGTGGTATAGTCATTTGTGGATAATCCCTTCTTGCCCTCAGGGTCTGTTGATACCTTCCCTGCCAGCAGTGCCTTTATCTTGCTCCATGTAGTCTCCAGATTCCCATCTGAGAGAAAGCTCTTCTTTGCCATTTATCATCCTCCTATTATCTCAGAGAGCTGCTTCTCTGGAATTGCCATCTTATCGAATGTCTCAGGTGCTATATCCTCATACTGGACATCCTTCACTTTGATATATGTCTCCTTTATGGATGTGACCACAACAGAGACCGTTCCACTTCCTATCGCTTCCTCAAAAGAGACCTTCACGGAGTTGTCATCCATTATCGATATCTCATATATCGGAAGCCCTTCTGCCTCAGTGCTCCATAGCTGTACAACGATATCCTGCGTGCCAAGATTATGGTTCACGGTATATTCAAGGCTTGCTCCATCGCCTATCGTTTCCTGATAAGCCCGTGCAAGGCGTTCCTTTATGAAGCTCTCCATGCCTTTTATATAATCAAGAGACTGCTGCATCTGGTCCCTGAGGCGCTCTGCAGTATCAAGAGCCTCCTGCGGATTGACGTAGACCTTGAATGCCTTTCCTGTCTCATCGAATCCAAGAACCATCTCAGCTCTTTCCTTAAGCGATGGGATAGTGAAGCTCTGCCCTTCATCTGAAATCGGAAGCAGGATTGAGCGCGATAGCATCTCATTGACCTGCTGTATCATTGCGACTATTGAATCGAATACGTTCTCAATATTGTCTGCATCTATCGGCTCTCCGTTCTTGAAGTCCGTATCCTGAATGATATCAACATCTCTTGCAATCGTTATCTGAGCGCAGTCTTCAAGAGGCTGTACAAGCGCAACCTTCCCTGAATCTGATGGATCTGAGAGGACATAATCCTGCCCTTCCTTCAGTGTGCTGATAGTGCCATCAGATGAGGATGCATAGACCTTAATCTGGCTATTAGCCCAGAACGGGAAATCAAAAGAGAATGAGGATACATCCTGGCTATACTGGTATCTGCTTACATTCTTATCTTTGCTCAGCATCAGAAGCTCCTTCTACCAAAGAGGGCCAGGAGAGCTTTACCCCATCCTTCTTCATCTTTGTTGTCAAAGACCCTCTTTACGTCCTTATATGAAGATACCGGAAGACCTAGAGCCAGTCCTGTACCTTCTGCTACTGACTTTACAGCTTTATTGAGCATCTTGTCGTTCCTCTCCTGTGCAGGTGTGTTGATATATTCAGAAACTCTCCCAAAAGCCTCTGCAAGCTTTGATGCCGCAGGGAATGTCGAGCTATCGTAAGGCTCTTCATACTCCCCCTTGATGAATGATGAGGCTATGGATGCTGCAGGGTCTCCCAAAAGAGGGACTGCTTCTACAAACTGTGATGATCCTGCATAGGCAAGGTTGCGGACAATAGACAATAGCTTGTTCTTATCCTCATCGTCATCATCTCCTGTCAGCTCTCCTCTCACGAGCGCAACAAGGATACCTGCCCCGATGTAGCCTACAGTCATGCCCCATGCCTCTCTCTTGTTCTGCCTATTCCAGATATTGATTCTATTGACATAGGCATTATTCCAGATGACATTGAGCGATGCCCTGAACTGCGTGAAGAATTTCATAGCCTCACCGCCTTTCAGAAGATAAGGAGCTATCTCTGTTGGATCTGTAAGAGGCTGTGTTTCTGATACATATTCATCTGCTATCCTTACAGCTTCCTGAATATTGGCATCAGTCTCTCCTCCTAGTCTGATTATCTCCTGGTCATATATAGCCTTCCAGCCTGCTGTGACGCAGTACTTATCTATCCATTCAAGGCCTTCCATACCGAAGTTCAGAATCTCCTGGTATTTCCTTGAGAATTTGCCATTCATGGAGTCTGATGCAGCTCTCTTAATCTCATCCTTGATCAGGTCGAAGCTTCTGCTCCTCATGAATGGAGAAAGCTCATAGACCTTCTCATAAGTCCTCTTTGAATCAGATATCAGCTGGAACATTGCATTTCCAAGCCTGAGCGGATTGACCTTTCCCATGAATGCTGCAGGAGATGTGATTGCCTGCATTACGACTGCTGAGAGCTTGAAGCCTAAGTATCCGCTATAGATTCCACCCTTAGCGATTCTGAAGAGAGAGCTTATCCTTCCATCCTCTGCTGATGCTGTTGCAAGATCAGGATTGGCAACTGCTGCGATATATGCCTTGATATCATCAACAACAGACTTTCCAAGCTTCTCAGAACTTGAGATTGCATCAAGCAGGAAATCCCTGTCATGGCCCTTGTTCTCAAATACTGCATTGAGATCAGCTACATAATCACCGAATGCAATCAGATGCTCCTGATTATATACGCTGTTCTGCCATACTCCGAAGAGGTCTATATTGACCGATGGCTGATGCCTTGGTGATATGGTTATCCTGGATTTTGTAAAGCCTCTGTCAACAGCAGGTCTGCCCTTCCCGTCATACTGATTAAGAAGGTCATTCTGCACCTTATCAGAAGGTGTCTCTCCCTTGTAATCATTCCTGCTGATAGGAAGGTAGTACTCCTCCCTCTCAACATGCTGGTTTGTTCTTTCCTCAACGCTGTCGCAGATTCTCCTGTAATTGTCCTTGTCATTGAGGTCTGCCTCTATAGCACTGACAACTGCAAGCAGGTCAGGATTGCCTTCTATGGTCTCAATCGCTGTATCAAGAAGGATCTTATAGCGTGCATCCCCGAGCTTCCTTATCTCTCCATCAATCATCTCATTCCTGAGCTTCAGCGCATCGCGTCCTGTTCCTATGATATGCTTCTCTGCCGAATTGATGAGAGTTGCCTTCTCTTCCTTAGTGACAAGAGTTCCATAGGATACAGCCTCAACGTTCCTCTGGTTGTTCCTTGAAAGATAGATATATGCAAGGTCTGAATATGTATAAGTCCTAGTCCCCTGCAATCCTGGAAGAGCTACCTCCCTGGTGTTTGTATACCAGTAGGCATTATCAATCCTGCGCTCTTCCATCATCTTCACAATAGGATCTGAACGCCTATATATATTGCGTCTCTCCTCTGTCTGGCATTCCCTCTTCCTTCTCACAAGGAAGTCATAGAAGATACCCTTCTTATTGCCATCAAGGAGCTGTGCTTTTGTAGGCATGGTAAGAGTTGCGAATCTGATTTCCCTGAGCTTCGGTCTTAGCATCTTCTTCCTCTCTACAGAACCGCCTATCTCTGGTGGCTTGTAGTCAGCCCTGCTTGTAATCTGGTCAATCATCGCAGACCTGATAGTGCCTATCCTCTGCCTCTGCTCTGTAAGATATGCCTGTCTCTTAGCTCTTCCTATCTCCCTCAGCCTGTTGGACTCTTCATAGAGCTTATTCAGCTCTGAGAGGCTCATCTCATCAAGGCTCTTCTTAGAGAGTCTCTGTATCTGATTCTCAGAAAGGGATGCAAGAGCTGGATCTGAAGGATTGCTCCTATAGATTCGCTTAAGCTCTCTGATGTCCATCAACTGGCCATTAACTCTGATACCGCTTCTGAAATTAGGGTCAAGACTGCTCTGCAGTGCCCTGAGCTTATCTGCCTCAGAGATATCTATTGTATGTGAGGCAGGTCTCATTATCCTATCAGCCATCTTCATCATCGCATCCCTGAGCTTTCTGGCTGCAATGCGGTTTCTATAAGCATCCTTCAGATTCTGGTATTCCTTCTTCAGAATATCTTCTCTCTTCTGGTATCTAGCTGTAGTCCTGGCAACAGCATCCGCAACTGATTCCTTCAGCTTCTGCTCCTGCGACTGCTTCATGCGTGCCTTAGCGTTTGCAGCTTTAAGCCTTTCCTTAGCAACAGCATCGCTGACAGCCTTCTCTACCTTGTCCTCTCCTATCATCTCTGACAGGTCAACAAGCCTTTCTATGGCTTCATCTGCAGTGATTATCTTTCTCTTCTGAAGCTCCGTGATGCTATCGACAACAAATGAAAGCTTTGCATCTATCTCTGCAGCCTTCTTGCGTCCTGCATCTCCATAGTACTTACCTTCCTTATAGAGATTATTCAGGATCTGCTTCTTCTGATTTCTGAGGCGCTCAGCATAAGCAAGCTTCTTTGCAAGCTCCTGCTGGTCCTGTACTTCTTCCACGGAGAGGCCTCTATCCTTTGCTGTCCTTGCAAGGCTGTTGGCCTTCTTCTCAAGCTGGTCCTTTATGCTATTGAGCTCATTCTCTGCTCTGATGAGGTCCTGTTGAGCCTTGACGCCTTCTGCGGTGACCTTGCGGAGCTCTCCATTGACGGATTCAAGCTTTGAATCAGCAATCTCATTAGCAAGTTCTGTCTCCTTCTTAAAGGACTCCTCCCTCTCTTTTGCCCTTACAAGATATGAGCGTATCTCCTTAAGGTCTGCCTTGCCACCTCTGATTATGCTGTCTCTGAGCTTCTCATCCTGTATTGATTCAGAGAGCTTCCTGATCTCAGATATCGATAGTGATTTATCATTGACGATAGAGCTTTCAAGGCTGAACATCTCCTCTAGGGTAGGCATGCCCTTCCAGTATGTCTCAGCTGTTGCATTAGCGTATAGATTCCTGTAGAAGTCAATGTTATTGCGGATGATGCCTCGGATGCTCTTCATTGTCTTTGAAGAGATATCTGAGGATGTGAGCTGCTTATGTTCGCGATACCTGCTGGAGTATTCTCCTAACGCTGCATTCCTTCCGCCGTACATCTTGTAGACATATGCTCTGATAAGAGGTGCAGCCTTATCCTGAAGGTCATCCCTGAACTGCTCTTTACCTGCTATTATCTCAGCGCCCTCTTCTGATTGAGAATCATATATATCCTCGATATTCGTCCCGTTCCAAGTATCCTCTGCTCCAAGCCTCAGGCCATTGAGGTACTCAAGGATTCCTTCATCGGTTCCGATGATATGGTCAAAGCTCTCGTTCTTATCCTTCACTGTGATTCTTGTGGTATCAGGATTACTCAGCGTGTACTTATCAGGAACATCAACTGTGCCCTTTACTACCTGGAATGCTGTTGCTACAGATTTCTGGAGCTCCTCCACTTCCTCATCTGTATAGTTCTCAAGAGGGTTTGTTGGATATAGGGAAGAGGTATCACCTGTCCCCATGAAGTCGATGTCATCATCAGGTGGCTCCATCTCATCAGAAGAAATATCAAAGTCCAGGTCATACTCAGAAGAGCCTGAATCAAGGCTTCCTCTCTCATCTATGAAGATGCTCTGGAGGTCTGACTCCTCAAAGTCTCCATCAACCATTGCGGTGACGATGCCTACAAAATCCTTATAATCCTTTGCCTCATATGCAAGCTCATATAGCTCATTTCTCACATCATCAGAGATGGACTGGAAAAGCACTGAAGACTGATTATTGTTGACAAGATGAGACTTTGTCAGTACATTTGAATTGTAGGCTAGCAAGCCTGATGCCAATTGGAGGCTAACAGAGTACTTGCTAGCCTTTTCTTTTGTGTCATCAATATATCTGAGTAATCCGCTATCTATCCATTTCTTTATTGTGTTCTCATTATCTTTTCCATACAGGCTTGATATGATATTAACTTCATTGCGAGGAGTCTTTTTTGACACTTCTAAACTGGCAAGAATAGGTGCGCCTTTCTTATCGGAGATATCATATATAGCGACTAATGAATTCTTCTTGGTAGCAGAATCAAAGACCATCAGAGGGTCAGAGAAATTTTCAGCAATTTCTGAAATGATTTCCTTTGATAAGGAATCACTATGTCCATGCTTAGCTGTATTATCAAGGAACAATCCCCTTGCCATCTTGTCTTTATACATCTCAACGGAAAGATCTGGCATGCCTAGCTCTTTAAAGACGATAGGTGTTGTTTCAGAGAATACTATTGTCTCGTTAGGCTTTCCGATATCCTTCTCAGAAAGTGCCTCAAGCTCTTCCTTGAACGATTCAGGAACTGAGGTATCGAATAGAATACGATTAGGACTATTATATCCTGGTTCATAATCATCCGATGATTTCTGCCTTTGTATCCTTTCAGCTTCAACTGCAGTATTGAATTTTGATTCCCTATCAGATGAGCTGGTTCTATCATAAGGTACAGCCTGTATGCCATTTGATGAGAGGTAGCCATAAGAATCCTCAGATGCATCTGACGGAATAACAGCATAGTCCCATTCTGATGGAGATAAGCCAGAACTGCTCTCTGCATTCTTCTGGGAGATAAGGATGATATCATCTCCGGATTCATTGTCGGAGATTGTCTGAGTCAGGATGCTAGGATCTGATACAGAGAACTCACTGTGCTTTACATTCTCATTAATGGCTTTTGAAAAATCTTGCAGAATCGATAAAAGTCTATTATCCTCATAAGTGTAAAGAGGAGCCGGTTCTCTTGCGACATAATTGCGGAAGAGGCTGGATGGGTGATCCTTGCTTGTTACGAGGAGCTCATCTATCAGCTCCTCAAATTTCTTGTAATCACTAAGCTTGTGATCATAATAGTAGGAATCACCATCTCTCTTTATTACAGAACGGACCAAGTAATCCCTGCCACCATAATTGAATTTTGAAACAAGATAAGAGAATTCACGATTATTAGCATCATCATTAACATCAGCAAGAAGCTTGCCATTATGAATAAACTCTGGAATTGAATATACAGATGCTAGATGAGCCTCATTCCTGTAATCATGATGAAGAACCTCTTTTATAGTAGCCCTGTTGTATTGGATACTGAATCCTAAAGCTGGACAGAAGATCCTACCTCGCTTGATTCTGGAGTCTTTTGTTATCATTTTCTCCAGTTCTTTCTTGTCCTTTGACATGTCAACAGATACTTCAGCGCTCACAGGTGATTCATTCATATCTCTTAAGAGATTCTTGAAGCGTGCCTTAAAATCATCTGATGATACGGTCTGAGTAAGTATGCTAGGATTGACAGCAGAGAACTCGCCATTATTGTCAGTGGCAGATTTTACCTGATTAGGATCTGTGATTACTGCCAACGACTTTCCTTCATGATAAGCATCATCAAAGTATCCGTCATAGCCGTAATCTGCTAAGGATTCCTTTGCTGATGTAAGATTTTCCCATGCATCCTCGCCTAGGCTGAATCCACGCTTTGAGAAGTATCCAGAGAATGGTTTTCTGATATTCAGGAATACAGGATATATTTTATTGCCAATGGCATTGCCTGAAGCTTTCCTAGCATATCTGACGGCATCATCATAATCTGATGTGAAATAAGAGCCTTTCCCATTTGAGGTATATCCATTCCAATTGTCACCGGATCTATCTGTATCAAAGACATCAAATTCTGCTGATGAACCATGATACATGACAAGAGGTTCTCCATTTTCATCGACGACTGCAGATGAATCAAACTTGCCTTCAGCCAAGAGCTTTGATATAATCAATCTAGAAGCTCCAGTTTTGGTATTACGCAGAGATTCATTCTCATAAGCTCGTACTTGGTTACCAAGCTGGAGTTTATTTTTCAGTTCAACCTCATGCAGATAGAAATCATTTCTGGAGTTTCCCTTATTGTATGCATTAGACTTCTCCCAGTCTCCGAACCAGTTCTTGAACTCAGGAGTCCTTACCTGCACCCATTGTCTATAAGAGAGGTTTGACTTCTTTCCATTAGGGGCAAGATGGTTACCTTCTGCATCAAAGTTCGCAGGATCAGTCCTGAGCTTCTCTTCAGTCTTTCTATACGATTCCGTTTCATCCCTGCGCTGAGTAAGAATGCTGACCTTGACAGAATCTGAATCTGATGTATTATTATTGATAAGAGAAGCATTAACATGTTCTCGAGCAGTAGTAGCATCCAAGGCATTGGAAGTCCTGCTGTAGGGTTGTGGCGAAAGCTTCAGCCTAGCCAATGGGTCACCCCTTTCTGGGCGCCCATTTTTTATTTCATATGCAATTGGATTTTTGCTATCAACAGCTACAACAATATATTTACCATCATAGCTACTATTCGTTATTCCATTGATTGCCTTAATAAATGATTTACGCTTGCCCTTATCTAGTAGATAATTATCCAATGCATTCACATAAATAATATCAGATTTTGAATTTGCAACTGAAACCAGCTTCTGGAACTGACCACTTTTAATAGATTGCATTTCCTTGAATTCAAGAAGGTAACCGTTCATGATTGCATCTGCAATCTTACCTTCATACTTCTTATCTGAAATAAAAATCTCCTCTGGTAGGATATGAACCTGAAACCCTGCATTACCAAAGACTTCTGCCGCTCTGAGTTCTTTTTTTAATATATTTTTCTGGTGAGAATTGAGATTACCATTATGATAATTGTCATAATATTCCCCATAGACATAAACGTTTCCGCTCGATGTATTTGCTATTTTGTAGAGATTAGAATCAGAATAGTTATCTAAAATCTTCTGTCTTATCTCCTTATAACTGATATTTTCCGAGTCTTCCTTCTCATTCAGCTGGAATAATGCACCGATGAACTCAGACCTATCAGCAGGAACAGCATCTGCAGGATTAGCCAGGATATAACCGATGCTTCCATCATCCTTCTTATACCTGATTCCGCTCTTGTTCCCTCTCTTCAGGGCTTCTGATAGCGATATATCCTCTCCATCCTTCATCAATCCCTGCGCTATGAGATAATCCTTAAGGTCCTGATTGGTCATAGGATTCCATTCACCTGCAAAGTCAGATACAGACTCAACCATAGGATTATCAGCCATCATATAGAAGCGCTGGCCGTTTCCGAAGTAATCATATGCTGCAGGTTCTCCGCTCTCATCAAGGATTACCTTTGAGCTTGCTGGATCATTCTCCCAGTCTCCGAAAAGCTCCTTGAATGCAGGCGTTCTAACGTCAACCCACATATCAGGCGAAAGAGATGTAGCTTTTCCATCAGGAGTCTTAAGGTATGCATCAGTGCCTTCATAATGCTTTCTTACAGCATCTGCCTGTTCCGCATATCCCTGCTTCTTCAGCTTAGATGCGTCTATAGGAGTGACGTTCTTATCTGGAGAATACTTCCATGAAGAGAAATCCTTGCCTTTATCCTTACCTTCTGGGTCATATCCGAACAGCCTGTCATAGTAATCAGATATCTCTTTATTGAGCTCTACACCGCTTCCATTCCTTCTGAGGATTGAGAACACCTTCCTTATGCCCTCTGCTATCCTCTGGAAGATGCCATTCATCTCCTTATTGAGGCTCTTTCCCTCTCTCTGCCATGCATTGAAGAGCTCTGTCTCGAACTCATTGGCCTCTGCTGTCCATTCATCCTGCTTGAGGTCTTCCATTATCCTGGAGAACTTAGCCTCATCAATCTTCCCGTTCTGGCCACGGACTGAGCCTATGATATCAAGGTTCTTTGCGAGGAAGCGCTTGAACTGAGCTGTATCCTGGATGCTTTCCAGTGAGTTCCTGAAATCCTGCTTATTCTCTCCTATAGCCATTACAAGATGGTGCATCTCATGCTGGAATGTAGAGAGGTCTGCATGCTCTCCTGCATATATGACAGCCCTTACATTATCGTGTGCATTCTTGATAGCGCTTATGAAGCCTTTGACGTCCTCAACCTTCTCTCCATTTGCAGTAATCAGTGCTTCTGCCTGCTTATTGCCTCTGATGCTCTGGATATCCTCTGCGTACTTCTCTATGAACTGCTGTCCTGAGAGTCCATAGCGCTTAGCCATAGCCTCTACGGACATAGCCATAACGCTGTTCTCTGTATCATCCTGAGAGAACTTATTGCCTAGCCATCTCTTCACATACTGTACTGATGCACTGTCAGTGCTACGCTCCTGGAGATTGAGCCCGTACTGGCTTCCTCTTGTGTTCTGGGAGATTATTGAATCCCTTACAGATATATCCTCTGCGGTCTTAGCATTCCATGTGATGTCATAATCAGGGAAGATGCTTATAAGCTGTCTGACAGCCTTCTCCCTGACGCTCTCATCCATACCATCTGCTATGGATACAGAATCAATCGTAAGGCTATCACCCTTTGTCGTGAAGCTGATTGATGCGCCCTGCACCATCTGCATCTGGCGCTTCTGCTGTGCAATATCATGCTCATTGCCGAAGAGCTGCTCTCCTCTCTCCTGCTTTGCGTGCACCTCAGCTATATCCTGAGCATAGCCCCTCTCATTAAGATTGCCGAATCTGATTGTATGGCTCTGCTCATCACTGCTCTTGCCATAAGAGGCCTCATCCAGCTGGAACACCTCATTCTTATCATCCCATGAGGCTGTAATCTGGTTGCCTTCAGAATCGAATGCCGGTGTCTCTGTGATTGCTGAAGAATCTATGAGAGCATCCGATACCCTATTCCATTGTGTATTCCTGCTCTTATCTGCTTCTGCCCAGATTGCATCCTGTATCTCCTGCTTTGCCTTGCCTTCTATGCCAGATGATTCAAGAAGCTCGCTGCTCTTCTCATTGAAGGTTTCCCTAGAATCAACTTTTGCTGCAAGAGATCTGAGGTAGATGGCCTTATCCTTAGTCATTCGTACATCAGCTGCAGCACTTGGAATATTGAGAAGGACAGCTCCAGCCATGCCTCCAATACCATTATCCAGAGCATTGACCAGCATCTCCTTTAAAGAGACAGGTGCATTCATATCATCAAGGACAAATGCTAGATTCTTTGTCAGATCTTCAGAGAATCCCTGGAATACTTCTTCAAGACCTTCCTCTACTACACCTGGTGCATATGTAATACCAAACTGCATCAACCTGTTTGAAAGAGTGCCATCAAGAATGCCTTTTGTTATAAGCCTGCTGGAAATTGTATCAATATCAACGCCTAAAGCTCTCATCAGAGATGTATTGACACCGCCTAATGCTGCGCCTAATCCCTGTTCTATCGAAGATGATATTATACCATGAAGGGTTGATACTCTTGAGGCTGTATTGTGATCTATTCCTTCTTCCAGAAGATTAAGATACTGGTTTCCACCTTCTATTTTTGCACCTTGATAGAAAGACATTCCTATGCCTACAGCTGCTCCTGCAGCAGCTATCACGCCTGACATAGGAAGAACAGCTGTTCCGGCAAGAGGCGCTGCTACTTCCACCAATGTGGATGAACCTATTCCACCGGCAAGAGCGACACCTGAAGCGATACCCTTTCCGATTATACTGCCTTTGACTCCTTCAAAAGCGGATTTTGCGGAATATGCGACAGTGTTAGCTCCGCTTTTCAGGATTGTAGTTGCCCAGTTTCTAGGTAGATAATCCTGACGTGCTTCTATCTCGGCATTGAGATTCTGCAGCTCAGCCATCAGGCTCTGATATTCATCGCTGTCAGGGGCAAGAGACATAAGCTTATATCCCAGCTCTCCGCGCTGTGTTGTGAGCTCTCCCAGTGCAAATGAATCATTGATTGCCTTCCAGGCTGTCTTGCCTCTCTGCTGAGGATTGAAGAACTGCGCATCCATCAGGCTGTCGAGGTTGTTATATGCATCGGTTACGGATATCCCGAGGTTTCTGGAGAATGCGATAGCTGAGAGCATATCGCCTTCCATAGCCTCTGGATCATCACTGTCGAGAGCCATCTTCTGGAATCTGCTTATAGTATCCTCATCGAGGCCCTGCTCATATAATGCCTGCTTGTTCTCAAGGAGAGTCTGAAGCCTATTGCTTCTTTCCTGTCCTATTGCAGGAGCTTCCTGCATTGCCCTGAGCTCTGCTGATGTAAGGTCTGTAGTAAGTCCGAGCTCTGCTGCTCTTCTCTCTCTTTCGCTCTGATAGCTGTTATAGTCAAATGACGGAGTCTTTCTGATCATGACAACAGCCTACATATACTGAAGACTGTTGTCGTTCCTCACTGCACGCGTTATATATCTTCTTGATACGGTTCTAGGATAGTCATTGTATACATTATCCCTGTCCAGAAGTCCTTTATAGTCATGAAGACTCATAACCTTGCTCCATTCCCTGCTGCTCTTATCACGTTCATAGAGATATGAGCCGTCTGCCGTATAAGCCTTATCTCCTATAAGAATCTCAGGCTGAGGCGTGAGCCTGCCATCAATGATTGAAGGCTGGATGATAGCCTTATTGCTTCCATCCTCATTCATGATGTTCTGCTCCTTAAGGATCCTTGCCAGCTCCGTGCCATACTCATTGTATGCAGACTGGATGTTATCGCCTGCGAATGTGTAGCCACCTTCAGGATTCCTGAATACAAGGTCCGGTGTTTCCCTGAATGCAGCGGAGAGCTCTTTCATGTTCCTGAAATATATATCTCCATATACGCCCTGAAGTGCCGGGGCTGTCCTCATTGTGCCTATATCAACGATGATTGAAGCTGTGTTCTTATCTGCCGACTGGATTCCCCTATCGAATATGTCAGTAAGCTTATCTGCTGTCATCTGCTCCTGAGGAAGAGAGAGGATTTCTGAGCGGATATAGCTTCTTACTCTCTGCTCCGATTCATAAGCCTTCCTCTTATCCTCATCGGTCATCTTGTTCTTCTCCTTCTGAGGTATGAAATGCTCAGTCAGATTGCTCTCAAGATTCTTGTAGTAGTCCTGAAGCTGTTCGGGCACTGCTACCTTCATAAGCTCTGACTGCTCTGTCATGTAGTCCTGATAGAGCGCATCCTCAAATAGCGAATATTCCTTCTCTGCTGAGGCCGTGAGTATGAGGCGTCCATCAACGCCCTTTAGAGATTCTCCATCCTTATTCCTGATTGATAGGCTCTTCCTGAATGCATCCAGCGTATTCTCATAAGATGCATCAAGGACCTTGGATGCCTGCATCGGGCTTGTAGTGCCATCTGCGACAGCAGTCTTGATTGATGTTGCATTCTGGGAGAATGAGCTGAGTCCCGTTTCACTGCGCTGTTTCTGAAGCTCTGTCTTTGCCACGTCGTCAAGAGCTGTAAGCTTCTCTATCCTTTCATCGATTGTCTTGATTCTGGCTGTGTACGCTGTCTCCATTCCTGCGAAGAGATCCTTGTTCTTAGAAATGGTCTCCTTCTCTACCTTAAGCCTTGACTGTGACCATGAATCATAGTTCTTCTGAGGAAAGAGCTTCTCTATGTATGATGTCTGCTGGATATCCAGAGCCTTATCAATGGCATCCTGCGCATCCTTATCCTTAGAACTGTATGCAAAGCTCTCCTTGATGTTCTGCCTTGCCTGAGAGGGGCTTACCCCCTGCTCCATCATGCCTGCGAAAGATGAGCCTGCAGATGTGGCCAGCTGTGCATTGAGCGCTGAATTCTGCTGTGCAAGAGTGTTTCTGAGAGAGAGCTTCTCCTCGTTGCTGAGGTCTGAATCATCCACAAGCTGGAGCGCCTTGGAATAGCTTCCATTATACAGCTCTCCTAAAGCGCTGTTGCGGATGCCATCCGCCTTGTAGCTATGAGATGCCTGCATCACAAGCCCCTCAATCTCCGCATCGCTGTATATGCCCTTGCCCTTCTTGCTCTGCCAGAATGATATAACGCCTTCAGGTACAGCCTTTCCTGATGCAATATCAGCCTGATAGATCTCAGATGCCATATAAGAATCATTCTGCCTTGTCTGTGTCTGGTATCTAGATACTTCCTTCTCTGTCACTGAGACAGCTGCAGCTCCTGCCATCTTTGCCCATGAGCCATATGCACTCTGCTTCACGCTCTTATCCCAATTGCTTCCTGCTATCTGGTCATCGAATGAGCTCAGATAGCTCCTGAATTCATCTGTTATCGATATTGTTCCATCATCGCCAACTGATATGAGGCTCCCTGGATTCTGGGCGATATATGTATTCAGCTCATTGGTAGCCTTTATCATTGCATTGTTCGCCTCTGTCTCATCCGATGCTATCTTAGCCTGATGGATGGTGCTTGCAAGACTGATGCCAGCCTGTGCAACATTGAGGGTTGAATTGATTATGTTCGCTATCGCATTTGTCCTCTGCGCAGATGTCTGGAGCTCTGCCAGCTTCTCAGATATCGCATTCGATTTAGGTGTGTTTATATTGTTTGCAGCATTGATAGCATTGCTCCTTGCAAGAGCTCTGTTGTTCCTTGCATCGCTCTCGCTTGCAAGACGCGCTGAATTCGCACTCATCATCGATGAATAGTCAAGCTGTGTTATCTTCATCTGTTACCTCCCTCTCCAGCCTTTCTCATATTTATTGTTCTTCTTGATGAAGCTCTTGCCTATAGAGGACGGAGACTTGACCGTTGTCTTCCTTGACTCACCCCATGCTGTGATGTCCTTATAAGGAGCCTTATTTGTATCCGGGACCTTTATCGTTGTCTCTGCCTGAGCAGGAGTGAATACATCATCATCACTCCATGTATCGTCATCATCGCTCAGAATGGATGAGATCTCAGAGCTTATATTCCCATATCCGGATTTAAGGCCATTCCACTGGCTTTCCAGCACATTTGTGAAATCAAAGCTGAAGCTGCCTTTCTCATCGTCAGATAGGAACTGTGATATGAGATCCTCATTGAATGGCGATATCGCATCCTTCTGCTTCTGGAGAAGCTCTGCATATGCGTCATAGTTCCTATTCATATTCGTATAGGAATTATAGAGGGTGTTTGCTGTGCTATATGAATGGTCGCCTCCCAGCCATGCATCCATAGCCTTGTTATAGGCTTCAAGCTCCTTGTTATAGCTATCGAGGCTGTTCTGTATATCACTGCCATAGTAATTGTACAGCTTCTCAAATGCATCACGCATATTGCTCTTAGCTGTATCCTGGAGCTTAGATGCCTGATCATAGTTCTCCATATTCTTCATTAGCGTATCATGATAGATATCCCAGCTCTCAGCTGTTATATCCCTGTTGGCCTGAAGCTCCTTCTGAGAGGCCAGCTGGTCAAGGAAGTAATCCGTAAGGCTATAACCATACGTTCCACCATTCGCATCCAGCTTCATATCAGAGCCTGCCAGTTCTATAACCTGGTTCTTTGCCATCTGCGCAATAAGAGAGGAAGAGCCTCCGCTCTGTCCTCTTGCTGCATTTGAGACACCTACTCCGGAATAGTTCTGCATGAGCTGATAGAACTGATTCCTGCCAGCTACCTGCAGCTCTCTCAGTCCTGATGCATACTGGGAATCAAAGCGCGCTAAGGACTGGTCGTATGCGCTGATATTCGCCCCTGCCTGCATAAGAGCCAGACGTGAGTTCTTAACCTCAATCCCCAGTGAGTTCTTCTGGTATATGGCATCTGAGAGGGTGCCATAGCTATTGACGAAATTAGCCTGCAGGCCTTCCACTGAATTCTGCTCCTGCATCTGCTTCTCAAGCTCTGCTATCTGTGACTGTGTAAGGTAATTCTTCCATGAAGAAGCCATGCTAAAGGTTGAAGATACAACACTAAGCACTCCCGATAACATTGCTAGTACTCCTGGCATATCAGTTCACCTCCGTGATTCTGATGGTCTGTGCTACAGCCATCACATTGAAAGGATATGGATCCTTAGAGACGATTGTAATGTTATCCTCCTGCGTAGTCGTGGTCGGGTTGTCAATCCCATACACGCCAGTGAATGATAGGGGATTGCCGTTATCATCAAGGAAGCTATCCGTATACCGGCTGCTGCCGAATGAGAGCTGCTTTATATACAGCTTCCCATTGCTCTGCGTATGAACCTCTCCTCCAAGAGACTTATAGAGTGATATATCTATTCTGGATACTGAATGGTAGCTCATGAGAGAGCTGCCGCTATTAGAAGGAAGCACTGGTGTGAACATTGAGATGGATGAGCTGTATGTGACTCCGATTGTCACATGGAGCAGATGGTCCTTCTGCTTAGCTGTCCTTCTCACCTGAAGCTTTCCATCAACTACCTTCGCCCTTCTGGATACATAGTCAGTGATTGAGCTGTCTGTGGTATCATGTACGATTATCCCTATCTCTTCTGCATTCTCATAGACAGATGCACCTGGAATCACTATCTCCGATGATAGCCCTGCGTCAAGCTCCTGGATATGATCCATGATGAGCCCTGTGCTGTCCTCTCCGTAATCATAGATTGCCCTGTCCTTAATCCTTACGGCATCAAGGCCTTCTGCTATATAGAGCGTATTGCCATAAGCTGTCCTGAATACATATACATAGTCTACAGGCTGAGGGAATGTCCATGTCCCCCATGGTGACATTGTGCCATTGGCTGTCTGGATGAGAGAGCATATCCGGAGATTCCCATCATCTGTCATCGCATAGATTGATAGCTGTGGCGTATCAGCTACCTCAAACTGGCTTATCCCATTTCTGAAGAGGTGGTAAGCAGAAGCCGTGAGCTCCATTGTCTGAAGTCCCTGTGCTTCATATGAATAAACTGCTGCATAGAGCTTCTTCCTGTCCAGCCCTGCCCATATCAGCATATTGCTGAGAATCTTAGGCTGAAGCGATGATGAGCCTATATAGGCTGTCGGTGTGAGGTCGAAGGTCTCCGGGGAGATGGTATCCGATGTTGATATGAACAGAGAATTATTCGTTGCAACTATAATCCTACCCAGATTCGCTATCCACTGAATCTGCGAGCCGTACATATCTGATTCAGTGTTCTCTATAGCGTGGTCTGAATAGACAAGAGGAGATTCGTTCTGATATCTGAATGACACCTTCACTGGCGTATTGCCTGCACCATACGTGCCCTTAGATGAGAAGTAGTATTCAGAGTCAGGGAATGACGATACGCTTTCCGTTGTTATGAGATTCACGGATACTCCATCCTTCTTTGTCACGTATGTCTTGCAGATTATCGATTCTGTATCTGCAATTCCTTCTGTGAAGTTCCTCGTTATCGTGTATTCCTTACGGCTGTACTCCTGGACTATCCTCTCACCCTTGCTGTTGACCTCAAGGATTGTCTCGCTCTTCGTCTCTCCATAGACAGCCATTGTGTAGACTTCCTTGTAGCACCCTGGAAGCGCCTTTGCTCCTTTGTAATTGAGAGGCTCAAGCGTTGCTTCCGTTATCCTGTTATCACCTCTGAAATAGAGAAGTCCATAATGGTCTTCCTTAAGGCTTCCGGATATCACCTTGCCTTCCAGCTTGTCGGATTCAAGGATGTATTCATATTCATAGTCTGCAAGAGTGAAGTCAAAGAAACGTGGCTCATCCCCATCAGGTGTCCTGGATGCAATAACTGTATTCCTGAATGCCAGGAAAAGCCTGCCCTGCGCAAATGCGCACGCAGATGGATAGCTACTGTATTCCCACTTCTCAGGCCTTGTTACAGATACTGAGATATCATCACCGCTCACTGCAATCTCATAGAGCATAGGCTTCATGCGGCTGTTCACTTCCACTATATGGTTCTGATAGACAGCAAAGTGGCTTCCTTTATGTATGGCAGTAAGGCCATCAGATTCAGCATGCAGTATCCTTGGAGCTGTCTCCCCGTCATAGATCATGTATGTGGATGCCTCATCTGCCATGAATATGACTGAGAGATTCCTGTCCGGAAGCTGCATGGACAGCACTGCCGATGCTTTTCCACCATAGTTATCAGACAGTCTGTACGCTATCTCTGATGAATTGCGCTTTGATACTGCACCGCTCTGCAGATGCAGGAAATTGATGCTTTCCCTGACTCCTATGGAACGCAGTCCCGAATTGAGGTTAAGCATTGCAAGAGGATCTATCTCTCCTCCTGAGAAATCGCTCTGTATTAATCTGTACTGTACCGGCATCAGATGATATCTCCCCACGTATTGTAGCCAGGCAGGATATCCTTCTCTCCTGCGCTTTCATTCATCTTCGCCCTCTGCATCTCCGTCTCTGCCATTGAGCGGAAATAAGACATGAGAGAGGAATCACTTGTAAGAGCCATTGCAATCTCGGATGCAAGGAAATACACAATGGAAGCCCTTATCTCTGAATTGAGGCTACCCGGATCTGAAGGATATGAGATATAGATGAGCTCAAGAGGCTTCGCATCAGCTAGGATGCAGCCGCTCTCAAGCTCCCAGATATCAGCATTGACCTCTACAATCCTGATGAAGTCAGATGGAAGCGGGTATCTATAAGAGAACCCGAACTCAGGCGCTGCAATATCTGGAGCAATCCTTGCCCTCTTCCTTGCGCACTTCCAGTCCCTCTCATAGAGCACGCGGCTTATGATGCCAGGGAGCATTGCAGAGCATGCCAGAGCCTGTGATGAGCCTTCAGATAGATTCTGTATCTGGTCCTTGTTGCATAGTGCCAGAGCCTCATTGCATAGCCCCAGCCAGTTCTTAGACAGCGTTATCATTGATATCTCCTCCCTATAATCCAGAAGAGGCAGAGAGCATTGCCTCCCTGCCTCCTGAATGGACGTGGATCTTATCTACTCACTAGGCTCTATCTGTTCCCTCAGTGAGGTAGCCGAAGAAGGCTACGCCGGTAGATGTCTCTGTAGTGACCTCAGCAGTCACATACCTCTTATGCTTCCATGGAATAGGAATGGAGAACCGAGAGCCCAGCTTCCTGTTCTCAGCCCCCTGTGGCCAGTACTGCGTATCAAGCGTCACATATGTGCCGGTCTTCGCATCACATCCCTTGATTGTGATTGTGATTGCCTCTGTGGCTGTAGGAGCGCCATCAGTAAGATGGAATACAAAATATGCATTCTCCTGATTTCCCATGTTGGCCTTCTCTCCGAAGTCTATGCCATTCGGGAAGGCCTTGGCTGTTGCTGCAGTAGCAGTGCTAGCTGTTCCGAATGTGCTTTCAATATCTCTATAACCCATCTCTTCCTCCTGTTATGAAATCAGCCCTTCATCGCTCGACATGTACTCCTCATAGAAGAGAGGCACATTGAAGAGGAACATAGGCTGTCCCATGCCTTCTACCTCGCGCTTTGTGAATGCGATGTTGCCTTTGTCGTTCAGATACTTCCAGAACTGGGCAATCACCTGCTTAGGACAGAGCGCGATGAATCCTGCACCTCCATCATCAAGCTCATTGACCACATCGATGATTGTATCAATCTGGGCCTTTGCGAGTGCCTTGTTTGTAGGCACGTTGACGATTCTGTAGAGAGCATCCTCATCGTTGATATCGATGCCATAGTATGTTCTCCAGATGGTCTCATATGCAGGGAATGAACCTACAACCTTTCCAGCGCTGTCAAGCTCAAGCGCTGTTATCTTGCCTTCGTCGATGACTCTCATGTTAGGGCCTGATGCTGTAGGATATCTGAGGCATACACCGTCCTCTCCTGGTCTGATGAGAAGGATTGAGCCCAGCTTGTTTGTCCCGTCAGCTGTTCCGCCTGCTGAGATTACATGGTCGGAGATGGATGCCCTTCTTGGAAGGATTCCCATAACGGCATCTGGATCTGTCCCATCGTTTGTGATGATCTCATTTGCAAGGGACTGCATGTAGCCCATTGCATAGAGCCTGTCCCTTCCTGCTCTTACCCTTCTCGCCTTCTCTGCTGTAAGGCCCTCAAGGATTCTTGTATCCACATCTGACTTCAGTTCATAGAACTTGCAGGATACCTCGTAGTTCTTAGTTGAAGCCTGGCCTGTAGGAATGGCCTTGTTGATTGCGCCGAACTTGCCCTTAGGAAGGGAAGCTGCCTTCACGCCCTTGTGAAGGATTGAACCGTCCTGTGTAGGATACCAGGGAAGAATCTGCATGAGCTTTGACTTCTTCTCGACATCCTTGATGAAGCTTGCCTCATTATTGTAATTCTGAAGCTGGAGCGCCTCGGAAAGCTTCATGTGCTCGGAACTGATGAATGTTGCCATAAATCTTCTTAAACCTCTCTGTATTGGATTCAAGCCGTCTTCAATGCTCCTCATGCTTCCGCCTGCGTCCTCCTTCCCAGAGAGAGAAGTTATCAGAAAAAGAAAAGCTACAAGTTCGCACTTTCTGATGCTTTCCTGTAGCTTATCTGCGTAAAATGCGTGAGGTCGTTCCTCGCGCGTGCAATGGAAATCACTCCGGCATAGAGCTGTAGAATGACTCCATTCCCTCATATTTAGCGCCGTTTGCCGGTCTCTGCCCTCCTGCCTGCTCTGTAGCATAGCCTTCATACCATGAAGAGACAGCGTGCACGAATTCCGGGGATACTGACAGCCCTGAATCCTGCAGCAGTGTTCCTACACCTGTCTTTGCAATGAAGTCCTTGTAGAGGTTCTCTTCCTTCTCTATGCGTGCCTTCCTCTTAGTATCATCTGGGTACTGGTCCCTCATGAATGCATCGATGCGTGATGGATAATCATCAGCCAGCTTCTTCTTCAGCTCTGATGCCTTATGCTCATCCGCTGCCTTTGATGCAAGCTGGTTCTTCCAGAGATTAGATGCCTGGTTCTGTGAGAGTCCGTTTCTGAATGCCTCCTTCATGAAAGCCTTCTTGCTATCAGCTACTGAATCAGGTGTGTTGTCATAATCACCCAGAACATATCCATCCTCGGTATCAGGACGTCCCAGCCTCTTATAGAACGCTCCTATCTCATCTGCTGTTGAATCCTCTGTAGGAATCTTCACACTGTCCCTGAATGATGCCTCCTTGCCTTTCAGCTCTTTATATGCTCCATAGAGCTTTCCTAAATCCTCAATCCCTGCAAAGTCATCCTGCTGGTATTCCCTTGGAAGCTGCGTCTCATACTTAGAAGCAGTTCTCGGAGGAGCTGTTACCACTGATGGGTCAAAGCCGCCTCCGTCTGCACCTGCTCCGCCATCCGGTGCAAGCATGACTCTGTCATTAAAAAAACCTTTGAACATAAATCCTCTATCTCCTATCGCTGTTCTCTGCATCTGAGCTCTCGTAAGAATCAAGAAGCCCCCGCAGGTATATTCCCATATTCCCGTTCTCTCCAACTTCCATCTCTGAGAGAATGGAATTCCCTAGAGCTATCAGCTCGGGCCTGATATGCTCTATCCTCGTCTCAAACATCCCGCATCTGGAAAGGATCCATGCAAGAACGCTCTTGCCATCCGGCGTTGAGAACACCTCTCTCATTGCCTTGCCTATCGTATCTACGCTGTATGCTGCCATTCATCATCCTCCATAAGCACTGCCCTGTTCAGGAGCCTTTGAATATGTCTCATAGTCAGCTCTGTCATTCGCAGCCTGTTCCTGCTCCTGCTGGTTTCTGAGAGCAGCAAGCTGTGCCTCTGCTCTCCTCTGTCTGATTTCCTTTGCAGTGTTGATATCTACAAGAAGCTTCTCTGATGCCTTCTCTAGATCATGGTCTAGCTCTACATATGCATCCCAGTCTATTCTGTCCAGGACTTCAGGATTGATCTGAGCCAGTGATATGACGTTATTCATCCATGTCACTGACGGTCTTAATTCAAAGTTCTTCTCCTGAGAGCTGAAATATGGAGATGCGAATTCTACTGAGAGCTCCATGTCCTCTATCTGCTCAATCTCTTCCTCTGTCACATCCAGCGCATCATTGTGTCCAGCATATAGCAGCACCTGTCTGAAGAGCCATGAGAGAACCGGGTCAAGGAACTCCTTTCCCAGTCTTGAGAAGAATGCGCTCATGAGGTTGTTCTTCTCTGTCTCTATGCCTGCAACTTCTGTAGCTGTCTTTGTCTGCTCTATGTTCTGGCTGAGAATGAGGAAGAGATCTGTCTTGTAAGCAGTGTTGATTGCCTTTCTGTAATACTCCACATGGGACTGCAGCCATGAGAGGTCATTGTTCCTGCTTACTGCTGCGAAATCCTGACCCGATTCAAGCTCTGTAACACCGCCTGCCCTGAAGTTTATCTTAAGTCCCTTTGTCTTCTTCCAGAGTCCCTTGCCTGCAATCTCTGATGCTGTGAGGATGTCTTCCTGAAGCGTGTTTACAAAGCGTATCATCGGCAGTGAGCTCATGCCTGGAGAATCAACACCCCATGTTCCGCCATAGATCTGGCGCTTCCATCTCCATACACACATATCACGCTCAAGAAGCCTCTCTGACTTCAGGAGCTTATCAGGTTCGTCAGATGACCAGTAGATAGAGAAGTAGTCGCCTGTTCCTGGAATATCGATATCCTCCCAATCCACTACAGGAGCTTCCATCTGCACGAATCTGAATCTCTTGAGAGGCTCTTTGCACTCTCTGATATCATCGCTCAGCTTCTCCTCTCCAAAGAACTTCTCAGCTTCCTTCTTGGTGAGCCATACATACCTGAACATTGTTCTGAGCTCTCCATCTGATGCAGGCATGAAGAATACGTCCTTGAGATGCACTACTGAGAATCTTGGCGCTGATCTCTCCATATCGAATGTGAATAGCATGCATGATGTGGCAAGATCTGCTCCGTTTCTGATGAATGCTGTGGCCTCGTCATAGAAGTTTGAGGAATCAAGCCATTTGTAAGCTACTCTCTGCACCTTCTCTATCAGGCTCTTTGCAAGCTTAGGGTCTGCACCTTCTTTAACTGACATGAGCTTATATCCGAACCATTTCGTGCTTCTGTTGAATGCATAGCCCTCTACTCCATCTGCAAGAGTCTCAGACGCATCACGTGCTGTTGTGTCATATAGCCTATATGCAGGTACCTTACCCTGATTTGGATTGCAGAAATCACCATAGGCAAGCCCCATGTACGCTACAATATCCTTCCACATCTCCTCAAAAGGCTTCTTCTGCTGCTCCAGTTCTTCCAGCAGCTTCTGCAGCTCTGCCAGCTGTTCCTTGCTTATATCTGCCATGGTCCTCCTCCTGAGGATTCATCATCACTATAGCGTCCAAGAATATCCGCGACCTCATCCTTTCTGCCGTATTCACGGTTGGCTTCAGTGATCATCTTCCGGTATCTGTTCCTATACCAGCTCCTCATCATGAAGCAGTTTACCCAATCATCATGAGTCTTGTCGGTATCGTTGTTGTAGGATGTGTAGCCTTTCTTGTTCATCTTGCCTGTGAAGGCCTGCATCTGGACCTTGAACTCATCCTTGTATGGAAGGTTGGGCGCAAGCCTTATCTCTCCCAGCTCCATCGCTCTCTGAGCCTGCTCCACCATCGCATTCTTCGGGACTGTGATATAATCCAGATATTTCATCGGAATGAATCCATAGCGCCCTGATGCAGAGAATCTGGGATCCTCTTCAGATGCCTTATAGACCGGTCTCTCCTTGTCCCCTGCGGTGTATTTGATAGGAATCATGTTCCTTATCCCCTCATACTCCCATAGACAGTCCTTCATCGCCTCGCCTACACCTGTGGAATCGAACACAAGAATCGCATTCTCTATAAGCTCCTCTCTTCTCATCAGGTCTCCTATGAAGTGCGCTGTTGCTGTGTGGCGCTTGTCATAGAGCCTGTACTGCATTATGAGGTCATCCTTGAGGATCTGCCTTGCAGGCGTTGCGTGTGTTGCAGGCTCCATTATCTGCACTTCCTTCCATACCTGTATTGCTGATGGGTCAGGATTCTTTCCCACGTCAAAAGCTATACAGTACTGCTTCATCGCATATGATGCCATCTCTCTATCTATCCTCCTTATCGAATCTCATCATCTTCTGGCCATTGAGCTCATACTTCCATTCCTTGAGGCTCTCCCTGTCATAATCTGCAGCAAAGGACGGGTCAGGCTCTGCTTCCCCGAAAATATCCCTGATGCCTATCTGCTCCGGCATCTCTTCCTTAGGAATGGATGAGCCGAAGAGGCTGTCTATGAGGTTCTGGTCAAATGCCTGGTTCTCTGCTGTCACGAACTCGCAGCCATATTCCTGATTGTAGTTGCGGATGTCATACTGGATTGATTCAAGAGCCTCCTGCTGCTCTTCCATATCAAGATGCCTTGGGCTTATGAAATACTTGTATCTATCAGATGGTGTGAATGATGTTGCTCTCACTTCAGGTATTCCATCTGCTCCCACTGCAGCATCGAATCCACCTCTGACAAGATATCTGCTCCATATCTTGCTCCTGCCTGTGAAATGGTCATAGAAGAATCCCTTCTTACCATTCGGTGTTGATATCTCGAATATCCTTGACCGCTTAGAGCCTGTAAGCATAGGACGGACAGCAGCGAATACGGAATCATCTATACGGCTCGCTTCATCGAAAAGAACAATGCCAGGCTTAGAGAATCCTCTGGCTGCATCATCTGAAGCTGTCACAACAAGGATACGTGAGCCATTCTCAAGCGATATGATTCCATCACCGCCTGTCTTGATCAGCTTAGGATAATCAGGGTCATGGCTTATGAACTCAAGGATCTTGATGATATCCTCCTGAGACTGCTTCAGCGATGGCGTGAGGATTACGGAGAGGCTCTTAGGATTATACTTGGCATGATGGCTACACACTCCTGACATAATAGTGCTCTTACCGCTCTGTCGTGCTCCATTGATGCAGATTCGTGTCGATGAATCATCTAGCACCGCTTTCTGCCATGGGAACAGCTTGAAGCCTATAGAGGTCAGGTAATATGAGATTGAAAGAGATCTGACAATCTCCTTGAAGACCTTAATCTCTGCTGCATTCATAGGTCTGTCTGTACGCATTCTCAGCTCTCTCACTGATTCTCTCCTTCATCGATTATCGCTATGAGTCTCTCTATCATCCAATCCTTCACTCCTGGCTCCTTGTCCTCCGCTTCTACTATCAGGTCGTGGACACGCGGAACAACAATCCCATTGATATCAGCATGCACAAGTATGTCCTGCATCTGTCCTGTGATGCGCCCTATCATCTCTATCTGCTTCTGAGAGACCGATAGAGTGTCCAGTAACAGCTTCCTGATATCCATCCTAGTAGATTTGACCTGAAGCGCTGTCTCGTCGTTTCTGAGCCCTTTATTGAGCAATGTCTGAAGGTCGTCTGAATAGCGCTTCCTGATGACCTTGCCGTTATCAAGCACCTCTTCCCTCTCATAGACAACCATGAGCTCATCAGCCCTGTCTCCCATGTAGTACCTACCTGGATTCCTCGGGTCTGTCAGGAATTCATCGCAGGAGGCTATGAGCTTATCAAGATAGCTCTGGATCATATCAAGCTTCTCCTGCAGGACTGCAGCGCTCTCATCACGCTTCTCAAGCTTCTTCTTTGCAAGAGGTGTCATAAGCCTCTTCTCTAGGAAGTTCTTGATTACAGAATCATTGGAGAGCCCGTACTTCTTCCTGATGCTCGCACGGCTCTTCCCATCAAGGATGTCCTGTATAATCTCATCCCTCTGAGGATGCATGTCTATCGCATAGGGAACTGTAGGAGATGGCTTTGTCTTCACGCTCGCTATAGCCTTCTTCTCTGCTGCCATCTTCGTTACACCTCTCCGGCTGGTAACAGTATCTGCCTCAAGAGCTGTTTCTGATGCTTTCTCAGCTATTACAGATACAGAATAATCTTTCTTTTCTCCTACTACCTTTCTATCCTTCCCTTTCCCTTCCTTCCTTTCCTTCTTACTGGGAGAAGCAAGAGCCGCAGAAACTGCTGGTCTGATCTCTGTATCTATGTCTTCTTTTTTCCTTCCTTTCCTGCTACTACTGCTCACAGCTTCTTCATCCTCTTCATATCTTCAGGAGAAAGAGGCTCATCAACATAAACGGGAGGGATTGTGCCGAATATCCAGCCCCGCTCGCTGTCCAGGGCTCTTCTTATGCGCTCCCTTCCTATGTTCTCGCTCTCGGATGCCTTCAATATTGATGGGTACTCTCGCCCTCTTCCGCTCACGCTGTCGAATATGATCACAGGTCTGCTCTTGAATGCCATATGCCAGAAAATGTCTCCTATCACTCTATTCTCTATACAGCATGGATATGCTTATGTCGTGCCTCGCTGATGTGAGAGGAAGGCTTATCTCAGAATGGATGATGTGCTATAGTATTGATGGCACTGCCATAACGGTGGACGGTTGACCTCTCATATTCTCGGATGGATATCGGGAGGCGTTGCTTCCCGATTCTTCTTTACGTTGATGAAGGAGGTAGCCTATGGATGCATACGAAATCCTTATGATCGTATTCACGGTCATAGGTTTGTTGATAGCTGTAAGTAGAAAGAAATAACCGCCCAGCAAAACCTGAAACACTGAGCGGTTTATGTCTTAGTTAATGAGGTCTTCCGTTCATCGGCAGTGCCTCTATCTATAAAATAACATCTCACAGCCTTTTCTTCAAGCTGTTCTTTTCCTTCATCGGAGTTCCATGGTATATTGCCTATGGCGCTGCCAAATGAATGGTGGGTGGTTATTGGCCTCTAGGATCATATTCCAGAGGTACATGCCTCTGGAGATTTATCGAAGGAGGTGATGCCTATGAGCGACTACGAGATTATCAGTCTTGTTATCGGTATTGTAGGTTTAGTGATTACAGCAGTGATAGCTGGATTCACTATTGCAAAAAATAATCGCCACTAAGCTGTAACCAGTGGCGACAAATCAATTGTTTTTGTTTTCCCTGAGGTCAGCAACCACTTACTGGCAGTGCCTCTATTCATAAAATACCATCTCATTCCTATTTCTTCAAGCTGTTGTTTTCCTCTGCTGATGTTCCATGCTATATTATACGTGGCATTGCCATAGATAAAGGCGGTTTGGCTCCTGATTCATTGGATATCGGGAGGCGTCGCTTCCCGATTAGTCGAAAGATTGAAAAGGAGCTGCGTATGTCTGATTTTGAGATATTATCTCTGGTGTGCATCATCATCGGGCTTGTTCTCGCTGCTGCCGCACTATAGATTGTCTGGAAAAGGATAAACCGCCCATGGACTCTGCAAAGTCTATTTGAGCGGTTTTCGTTCTAACTTAGTTGAGCCAAACTGTCTTATGGCAGCGCCTCTATTCATAAAATAGCATCATTCTGCTGGCTTTTCAACAGCTCTCTTCTCCAGGATGCCCTCTACTGAATGCTCTATGCCTTCCGTAATCACCTTCAGCTCAGAATACTGATTGCCATCCGTTATGATCTCATATGTCTTCTTCGCATATCCGAATGTCTCTATTGACAGGCAGAGCACGGCTATTGCTATCACTGTCATTATTGCCTTCATCTGTCCCTCCATCAATCCTCTTCAATCTCTTCAAGCATGAATTCTGTTTCAGATATGGTGTTGTAATCAAAATCACCATCATCGTTATCTGCTTCATACTTCCTATTTACGGCTTCAAAAGCTTCTTCGGCTGTTTCTTCATAGATATCAGCCCACATCTCAGTAACTATAATCCTCTTGAATCTGTAGCGTTTCATATAACAAACTCCTTTCCATTGATTATTAAGCTTCCACCTCCAATCTTCAGATCCGTCAGAGCGCATGATTCAGATGTGCCTGTGGAGGTCGTAAGCCGGAACCTGTTAAGATAGAGAGAAGCAGATGTCCTCACAGCACCTTTCCGAGCAAATAGAGAGTATAGCCAGGGCTCTTCCATATCCCACCGGATTTTAAAGCCATTAGCCAGAAAGAAGTCTTCCAGCTCATACATCTTTTTGAGTATCTCGACTGCCTTATTATCAATATCCATTATTCATGCCTCCTTCTCCATGGCATCACTCTCCTGAATCTGCCACAGTCGTATTTGCCATCTACAGTTCCTTTTTCTTCGCATTCGTAATAGCCATCACCATCCGGAAACTGCTCATAGTCTGTACAGCGAATGCAGTGAACGCAGATTGAGAAGTCTTCTTTGGTGATATAATTAGCAAACCATATAATCAGAATCGGTACTCCAAAAATCACGATTAGGGATATGGTTATTTCAATCGCTATTCTCATTACTCAATCCTCACAAATATTCAGATCGGAAGAGCGTCGTGTAGGGAAAGAGTGTAGATCTCGGTGGTCGCCG
>ERZ1024365.28-NODE-28-length-36824-cov-17.353586_pt1 | contig 36824 bp, 50 predicted proteins | sample MGYA00520788_ERZ1024365 | MGnify/ENA primary metagenome ERZ1024365 (study PRJEB33242, sample SAMEA3444265) | Homo sapiens | biome: Host associated; feature: Gastrointestinal tract; material: Stool | place: Uganda | collected 2011-01-01 ... | reverse complement strand
CTCTTTGTAAGTCCGCCAAGATAAATAAGTGGTCTCCACATAAGCCTGTCCACTCTTCTTGTTAATTTTTAAATTCTCCATTTTCTTAACTAATTTAATGAATTAATATTCTTGTTATCTAATCTCTTCTTGTTGCAGTCTCCCTTATCTCCACTGAGTCGCTGAACCTCGGATTCGAGGAAGACCACCCGAGCCTTCAACCTGCTGACCTCATCGCCTACCTGCTCGATAGCACCGAATGCCGTTGCAATCAGCTTCGGAGACCAGTAGTTGATTTTATAGTAGCCCTTCTCGTCAGTCTCCACGATGTCCTTTAAGTGAGGGTTCAGCAATACGTGCTGGGCAATCCAACCGATAGACCTTGTGTTGTCCTTCTTCCAAGCAAAGCCATAAGTGCCACCCATTGCCTTGATGATACCTAAGTAGTCCAGCTTCCGCAAATCCTGCTTCAAGCGGATGTCTGAGGATGAGTAAGCAGTGACTCCACCTTTAGACAAAAGATTACCTGTTGTTACAGTACCCGCAAATTCTGCATTACCAGATTTTCTATGAATTGCCCATATTGAGGCTCCAGTTTCACTTGCAATATCTTGACAATATATCCATCCCGCATTATCTGCTCGTCCGAGATGTAGAGACTTACCTTCTGGCTGACTTATTCTTCCATTGAATACCCATATCTGGCTAAAGTCATTAGCCCAAGTCATATCGTCCGTTTTGACAGCTCCAAAATAAATCGTATTTGCAACTCCACAACTGCCTATTCCCGTATAATATCCTCCATTTTTATCAAAAATGATTGCTGGCGCATTATTATTGACACCATATCTATATGCGAAAAGATAATTGTTTATCTTCAAACTACCTGTAATCGTTCCACCACCCAATGGGAGATACTTTCCGCTCAAAATATCATCTGTGAACTGAGACAATTTCAGATGTACTGGATACAAGTCTCTCAATGCAGAACCGTCATCTTCCCAAGCAACCAAATGTGAAGTGGAGGTCAATGCACCTGCCCATTTAATATGAACACCGTCAGTAGTATCAGCATTACCTGCACTTGTGGCATAAGCACAACTTCCTGCTGACGTAATATAGCTATTACTATCAAGACTTCCATCAGCCTTTAAGAATTGATTGGACGAGCCTCCATTAACAATATATTTAGCTGCTTTAAGCTTTGAACTACCATATTCGCCACCGAAGACAAACGTTTCTGGAATAGCCTTACTATCTTTGGCTCGATAACCAAAAAAGCAAAAATGGCTACCATAAGTACCACCAAAATTTACTTCATTACTGTTTTCAACATACATCTTATTAGTTCCGTCTCCTATACTGATATGAGTATGACCGACTGGGCTATAATTACCTCTCAAAATATCATCTGTGAACTGAGATAATTTCAGATGCACAGGATTCAAGTCTCTCAATGCAGAACCGTCATCTTCCCAAGCAACCAAATGTGAAGTGGAGGTCAATGCACCTGCCCATTTAATATGAACACCGTCAGTAGTATCAGCATTACCTGCACTTGTGGCATAAGCACAACTTCCACTAGAGGTAATATAGCCCTTACTATTCACCCAATCTTGCGTTGCGTAGCCTGCAAGACTTTGATGTGAGGTCAGATACCCTACATCGTTAGTAAGCTGGCTCACCTTCGTGATGCGGTCAGTGATTTCTGCCCACTTATGGGTATGCGCACTAGGTGCGAACGTTGAAGGTTTGCCAGTGATGTTGTTCCAGGAGAGATTCAGACCACCAAGCTCTGTAGCTATGTTGTCAATTCGGCTGCTGAGAGCCTTGATAGCATAAGCATTCGGAATACTCGTCAAGTCTGCATCGGTATAGCTTCCCTCTATGATTCTCGCATAGCTGATTACACTTGCATTCAATCCACCGCCACCGCCTGCATCGCTTGCTCCGTATGCGCTGATACCGCCTGTTGCGTAGAGGTTTCCATCCACTTTTATCGCCTTGTTGGTCGCATCATAGATGATTTTGATACCGTGAAAAGTGATAGCACCCTCAAAACTGGCATCGCCCGATACACCAAGTTTGGTGAAAGGAGCGTTCGGCTTCAAAGACACAAGGTCAGCAACGCTCGTTCCTGCGCTTCCTGACTTCCACGTAGGTTCAAAGAAGGTGAGGTATGCGCCGAGATTCTTCTCGCTGATAATAAACGATGTCGGGTCAGCGTGAACTCTACCATCTGTTCCCCACCAGATTGCGCCACCTGCCACATAGCCAGAACCATCGAAGCGGAAGATGGTGTTGGCAGGAGTCTTAGAGCCATCGTTGTAGTCCTTATCGACCATTTCGCCACCGAACCAAGCAGCGATGCCGCCTCCCTTTGCAGACTTCTCCGTGATACCATTAATACCTGCCGTAGTGTTTCCGCCCGTGTCTCGCAAACCGATGAGTGATGTAAGAACCAGACCTCCGTTAATCTCAGTATCGGGAGCGTCCATCAGAGCCTTCTTTAAGTAAGCAAGGCTGGTTACGTCACCGATTACTACACCGAGGTCACCATATAGCTTACGGGTGATATAGGCGTTCGCCAGACCCAGCTTGTCGTAAAATGCGCTGTATGCGGACTGGAAGTTAGTAAACTTTGTTCCTACGGCAGATACGATAGTAGTCTTGCCGTTGGTGTCTTCCGCATTGTATCGTGTTGCGATGTCAGACAGATACGTAACGAGTTCCATCTTTGCCTTAGCGAAGGTAGAAAAAGCGTCATTGAGGTTGGTGAGTTCCTTGGTATTCTTCAATACCTCAGCTCCCTTTACCTCATTGTATGACTTCTCAGCGGCTGCGAAATCATCTTCAAGTCGCTTGGAATCCTGCGCCATTGCCGCAATCTCCGAAGGCTCTAGGTAGCCATCCTTGACGTAGCTATCGAATGATTTTTTGTTGTCAGTTACGGTAGTTTCTAATTTGCTGATGTCACCCTGCGCCTTTTCTGCCGCCTTCTTCGCCTCTTCCGCTGCTTTCTTTGCTGCGTTAGCCACGGTATCATCTGTGTATTTAGATGCCTTGATCCAATCACCGATGGCAAATGACGAACCTTTTGCCTTGGCAGTCAGGCAGCGCAGGATTTCATTTTTGTAGATGCTGCCATCTTTAGGATAGGTAGCGTTTACCCAAATGTCGCCCAACTGATAAGGCGGAATAGGCTGTGTATTGAATACCTTCATCTTGCCATCTGCCGTTTCCTGTGCCTTGCTTGCATCGGAGAGGGCTTTTGCGATGTCGGTGTCCGTGATGATTGTCCACTTGTAGGTGTTGCCATCCTTGGCAAAGCGGTATGCCTTGCCCGTCTTGTTGTCGTAATACAAGTCTCCAAGGTGTGTATCTTTATCCTTGTCGGTCGTCCAACTGCTTGCTGGCGCATTATTCAAGGTAGGCACTCCCTCGTAAAACCACGTCTCTATAGCCCCATCCACCTGATTCTGCAAGTCGGTAATAACCTGCGAGTTATTGATGATATTGTTCACCTGCTCTTCTGTCAAGCCCTTCGCTGAGTTCTCCTTGATGTACTGAGACAATTCCTTGCCATCTACGGTAGATTTGGCAGAAAGTTTACCCTTGATGACTACCTGCTTGCTCTTGCTGTCAAACTTTATGTAGCTGCTTCCCTCGTAATTGTTCTCCTTTGTAGGTCGGTCTCCTACGTACATATCACCATAAACATTAAAAAATGCCTTGTTGGTCTGCTTATTTACGCCATACTCTACATACTCTTTGTTTGCAAAGGAGTAGCTGTTGATGCCGTGATAGAGGCTGATGGATGGCGAATAGGTATCTACAGCCGAGAAGATAAGGCAGTTCTGACGTTCAACATCGGTTCTATTACCGCACTGGCTGAGCACATCACCCTTTGCAGGCGCATCGCTAGCCGTTGCGCAATCGGTATCGGAGAGGTCGATATAATGATACTTCTTACCTTCCAGCTCCACAGGGTCTTCGTCACGACCGATTACCAATCTCCAATAGAAGTGATTACCCACCTTATGATAAGTGCCCTTGCGAACGTTGAATGACTCAGAGCGCACTTGGTCGCCAATAGCGAAATCATTATCCACGGCATCGCCTTCCTGCTCTGCTAAGAAATAGCAGCGATAAGCCTTCTGTGACACATTATTGTATGTCACAGTAACCTCTTCCACCTTATGAGCCACAACGCCACCAGCAGGAGAGATTATCTCCTTACCACTGATAGTAGATGTCTTTTTGATAACCAGTTCCTCAAAGATAGCCTTCATTCTCACCTCCAGGTAATCGGTGATGAGATGAGAACGACCTTCTGCATCGGGAGTCCACGAGCCGCCGTTCTCGGAATTGAAGCCGACAAGCAATCCACCAAAGAACTTCTGCACCTTCTCCCAAGTGATAGTACCCTTGGCGGTGTCGTCAAACTGCTTAGACAGGAAGTTATCACTTCCGTACTTTGCAATAAGGTTTCTTAGTTGAGATACGGAATATCCACCTCCGTTACCGCTACTTCCTCCGCTTGCAATGATTGTCTGTACATCTTCTTTAAGCTGTGTGATAGTACCCTTAATCACTTGATTACCTAATGTAATCGACTGAATAAAGTCGTAATCAATATTAGTCGATAGCTTCAATACTCTTGTCGCAAGCTCATATCCGTGTCCGTCCTTATATGTAACGCTCTGTCCGATTTGTAGTTGAGGATTATCCATCAAGAATACATCAGAATATGATTTAACCTCATAGTTATTCAAATCAGAGAATAATCGCACAATCTCCTCCTTCGCTTTCTCTAATAATCTATTTTGAGCATCCTCATAATAAATTGTATCAGCCATTGCGATATTATAGAGAACTGTGATATTACACTTCAAAGAAGGCAATCTCTCTCCACGAGGAATGAGCATATCAGCAGCATTTGTAGGTATGATAACTTCATTATCTTCTTGATAGATAATTTCGTAATCACCAGCCAATACGGAGAAATTACCATCACTAACATCGTCTGACGTGTGCGAAGATGATGCCTCTTTATGATAAGTAAGCTCAAATCCTACATATTCGCCATTAGAGCCACGTCCTGCAAGGGGAGTAGAAAGCGCACCCGTATTAAAATTAGCTTCGAACGAGCAGCCGATATTCTTTCCAGTGATAAGTAAATCATCGGTAATCTCAAAGTCGTACCAGTAATGAGTAACGCCATTATCAACTGTTGTATTGATAATCGTCTTTCCTTCTACTTTTTCTGTTGTAGGATAAGCCAATCTCATATACCATACTGTAAAAGTCTTGTATTCCTTAACAGACCCATCAGCATTATATGAGATAGGAATTTTCTCATTATTCTCATCAAGCACATACTTAACTCGCCCACGCACATTATATACATAGGTATTGAGCGAAGGGAAAATTTGAGAAAAATCAAGCACCTTCGTAAAGAGAGGTTCATTTATTTTATCCACTCTTAGGTCAAGTGTAGAATACTTATCAATAGAGTAGGAGCGTTCCTTTCCGTCTATTAATATTGTACCATTACCCTCATCTAATTGCAGACGAATATCACCAGATGATACATTCTCACCTTTGCTATTTACCTGTGTAATATTTCTTGTACCACCGAAGATAGAAAAAGCGTTATAATAGCTTTCCTTACTATTGCTAATATTTGGTACACCTACATTCTTTCCAACTTCCAAAACAACAGGAGTTGCGCCGACCAAGACTTTACCTATATAGATTATTTCATCATCATAATCAATATGCCATTCACAGTTGTCTCCGATAGCATTTGTAATCGCTGTAAGTGCAGAAATAAAATCGTTATCGCTGAATGATACATTGACAGTATTTGCCGTTACATTTGAAAAGATAACTTTCCATCCGCATTCACCAAACATTAAATCCTTGTTAAGGAAATCAGCTATCTTACCGCTAAGAACGGATGTTGTACCTACGAAAGACCATACATTTTGCTTTACTTCTACATTCTGTGAATTACGGGTATAGATAAAGAATGGGGTCTTCGATAGAATCATCTTCGGATGCTGGAATTGAGGAGTGTACTTCCAAGAGCATTCATCTGATTGAGTAGGCTCATACGATTCCAAGAGAAGGAACTTCCTAGTAACCTCTCTTACCTTATCTATCTTATATGTATAATTGATATACGCACCAGCAGGCAAAATAATCTTCTCGGCAGCGGAGAAAGACAGAGAAATGTAATCTGACTTAGACATTTCCTGTTCTCTCTTAGCTGCCGATGTTACTTCCGCTTGCATCAGCACATTATCATTAATATCGTATATCTTAATCATAACTTAATTCTATCATTCGGGTTGTATTCCGTTAATTTGAGTACAAATTTACCTCTTTTTAAGCCATAATCACCAAACTGCGAACATTGCGTGTAAACAAGTTTAAAAACCCTCTTCAAGCGAGGAACTTTCAGACAAAACTCACCCGAATATGCAATTTTATTAAGAAAATCCTCATACTTCTGTAAGTAATCTTCTTCTGAGCTACCTTCAAGAAAGAAAGAGATACTTACATCACGCTTATCTTTCTTTGCATACTTTGATGTAGCGATAACCGATTGTCCGTGTTCCAATCGACTATCGTTGGTTACATAGCTTTTTACTGGTGCTGGGGTCAGCAAGGCTTCTCGCCAACCCCTTACCAATGTAATACCAAAAGTATCAAGGTCAATGTAAGCAGAATCCGCTTCATCGACCAATTTAATAAAAGCATCATTCTTCATAACTTAATACTTATCCTTCATTAATTTATACATACTTGCGATGTCCTCACGTATCAATATAATAGGTGCAGTATTCTTATTAATTGCTTCCAACTGCTCCAACCCCTGATACTGAATATCTCGCATTTCTGAGATATTGTTATATGTCTGTTCGGCATAGATGCGCAAAAAAGAAACATCAACGGCGATAGCCTTACGAACCTCATTACCTTGCTCTTGGGCAATTTGCACCGCATAACCGATACCGATAAGGCTGCCTGCTTGGTCTGCGGTGATAGCCTCGATACCTTTACCCGTTGCCGTCTGCTGAGATTGCGCCTCTTTATACCCTGTTATTGCAGCAATATTATCTCTTATCTTCAAACCTTCATCAACGATGTTATCATACTCTTTTTTAAGTATATCCAAATCGTCATTAGAGAGCTGTCCTTGCTTCATCTTATCTGCCCATTTTTCATAAAGGGCTTTAAGTCTCTTATTAGCAAGGTCATCAACGGCAAAGTTAAGCATAGACTTATTGAGCATCGTTGTAAAATCATTTGCGAAATCTTGCGCCGATTTACTCATATCCATAAGATTGCTGATAAAGTTGTCCTTTAACGAATCGAAGGTTGTCTGCGTAAGATTCTGATTGATTTTATCAGTCAGCTCTTCAAGCTTCTCGGCAAGGTCGGTATAGTTCTCCCAATACTCAGTTTTATCATACTTACCCTGGTCGGTCATATTCTTCCATACATCTTGGTTGTATGTGCGAATATCCTTCATCTGCTCTGGGGTAAGCTTATAAATATCATCCAAAGAACTTACCTTGTTTATCGTAGAATTAACATAACCGCCTCTGACCGCTGATTGCTGTGCTAACGTGCGATTGATAGCCGCATAGTCCTGCGCCGACAGATTCCAATAATAAGCGTTAGAATGATGCGAGCCGTGGTAACCCATCTGCGATTGAAGAATTTCCATACTCTGCTTATTGATTTGCTTCTGTGCATCATAGGCTTTCTGATAATTGCTGACGGCACTCATTCCCGAAGTCTTATCAATCGAACTCTTCAACTGCTCAATAGAGTATTGCAATCGCTCGTTTGATTCTGTAAGGCGATTTGTTGTCTCCGCAACCTCCTTCGCATTACTGCCATTGCCGATACCAAGAGCACTACCAAGTGATTTGATAGCTCCTACGCCGTTAATGGCTGCCCCGATATAGTTACCCGTAGCAAAATCTGCTGCCGCTTGTGAACCCTTATTGAAGGCATCTGCACCACTTTTAAGCTTCTTTCCAAGGTCTGAATCCCCGAAACCTAGAGCATCTATCAATTCGCTTGCCTCTTGTAGCTTCTTCGCAACATTGCCGATACTTTCTGCCCATTCATTTGCAATCTCCTTGATAGATTTCCTTGCTTTGTTTTGTGATACATTTGCGTCCTCCTGTGCCTTCTTTACATCTTTTGTAGCCTTACCAACCTTAACCTCAGAAACAGCGAGTTTATCAAAGAGTTTCTTTAATTTTTTGAGCTGTTCATTACTGAGATTCATCTTATTCTCATTAAAAAGTGCGCTCTTATTCTGAGAGGTTATTTTATCTGTGCTTACAGATACGCCCGTTTCTGCAAAGACTTTCTGTATGGCAATCCTCGTAGAGGACTGCTGTTCCTGTGCGTTATATTGCTCAACTGTAGCTTTTCTTAATCGCTCTTGTGCGTCAGCAGCCTCTTGCAAGAGCCGATTATATTCACGCACCTTCTCATTAGACCATCCCCACTTATCAGTCTGCTCAGAAATAGCATCATCAATCTTACCAATCTGTTCAGATACAACCTTCATATCATCGATATCAAGAGTGCCCGAACCGAGAAGGTCTTTGAGCTTTTTTCTTAGGTCTTCGAGATAAGATTTGCTCAATCTTCCCATATCAGAGAAGACAGAATCCCAGTTGATTGAATCCTTGAAATCATTGAAGTTGAGTTTCTTTAGCTGCTCTTCAAGGTCAGTTTTCAACTTTGCCTCCTCAAAAAGATTACCCTTTGCCCTTGCTTCTTTGATTTTCTCGTTATATTCCTCAACGATGGCGAGCTTCTGTTGTTCGAGGTTGCCATACTCTTTCAGGTACTCACGATATGACTTTATCTCATCGGCATAAATCTCATTATTATATGATTCTACAGTCTTCTGCTCAATGATGGTGTACTGCTCGGTAATCTTCTGAATATTCTTTGAATCAAGATGTTTCTTATCATCCCAAGTCTCAGCCTTGCCACCTTTTGCCTTGATAACAGACTGTTGTGCGTCAAATTCAGCTTTCTGTCGGTCACGCTCTGCTTTGATTGCTGCATTCTTTTGCTCTTCAATCTGCTCAATCTCTTTGGACAACTCTCTTTTGCGCTCGGCAATGACCTTCTCTTCACCTTCCTTCATTGCCTTAATCTTAGCATCGGTTACCTCCTGTTCCAAAGATTGCCAAGCTTTTGCTCTTTCGTAAGCATTCTTATAGATAACATCATCAAGCTTCCCTTCTGCTGAATTAATCTGCTTCTGTTGAGTAGTATCTTTCTTAGCATCCGATTTTGCTTTATTCGCTAGAGAACGTTTTGCTGCTGCCTCTTGTCTTATGAGCATTCTCTGTTCACTATTCTGCTGAACTTGCGTTCTCAGTACCTGTATTCTAAGTTCACGCTCTGCGGCAATATCTTGCAATGATTTAGTGTGCAGATTTGCTTGCTTTTCATGCAATTCTACGAGTTTCTGCTGCTGTTTTATCTGATAATCATATTTCTGCCTAACAAGTGCTCTTGCCTCCTCAATGGCTGCAATTTTTTCCTTACCTTGCAACGAATATATCTTATTCTTTACCTCGGCGATTTTTTCGTCAAGTTTATACTGCTCCTCTGTATTCTTTTTGATGGAAATCTGTGTTTCTTGTATCTTACCAGCAAGAGAAGCTGCTTGCTTTGCTTTAGAAAGTATTCCATTTAAAGAAGGTGCTAACTTCTTTGCTAAATCATCACCTGCAAAAGCATCATAAGCAGTCTTAGCAACACCAATCGCTCCCGAAACACTCGTCTTGAATGCGCCAATAACAGTCTCACCAGCACCCTTGATTCCATCCCATGTTTTTTTGAGTCCTGCGGTGAAGGTGTCCCAATCCATATTTAACACACCTTTAATGGTCGTTCCGAGACCTCCAATAAGATTCACCGCTGCTTTCACGGCGGTCTTGAACGTCTTTACGAAGTTATTGCCGAAGTCACGAAGAGGAGCGTTTGGCTTAGTGAAGCACTTATACAAGTACTCTCCGAAGATAATAACTATATCGGTGATAGACTTAGCAAGTGAGCCAAAGTAAGCCATTAGCTTTGTATAGACCTTCTGCCCCTCTGCGGACTTAGTCATCCATGTATGCACAGCCTTGAATGCAAGGGCGATTGCAGCAATTACCGCACCTACAGGCGTTGCACACATACCCCATAGAGCCTTTGTTACGGACTTAATAGCCGTAAGAGACCCCGTTACGGGAATACCAAGAGCCTTGAAAGCTTCGCCGACCTTACCAATCTCACCTTGTAACTTACCATTGGCAGTCATTACATTGATGATACCGTCTTTAAAATCACTTAGACCAGACTTTGCTTGTGCGAACTCCTCACTAAAACGCTGACCGATGGAAGAACCGCTTACTTTTGCTTTCAGCTCATCAATAGGTTGAGTGATTTTATCTTTTATGCTCTGTCCGAAATCGGAAATCTTCTGCCCGAAATCAGAAATCTGATTGCGCAATCTACCGATAAAAGTCTCTTCGTTCTTCTCACGGATAGCCTCTTGCAATACAGATATATTATTCTTTGTCTTTTCAATCTCAGACTGTAGTTTCTGCAAGTCTTCTTTCTGCTTTTCTCCAAGCGGCTTTCCGTCCATCTTAGAAACTTCTGCTTCCAAATCTTGCATTTTCTGTTTACTTTCATCAAGCTTAGAAGTCAGTTCTGATAATGATGTGTCCTCAACATTGATTTTAACAGTTGATGTTGCTTCAGACTGAACGATGGTTGAACCGCCCTGAATCTTATTCGCAGCTTCGAGAAGAGCATTATATTGCTGAAGGTCTGCATTAAGTCGCTGCTGTTCTGTTTGCCAATCATTGATTTTTGATTGAAGGGCATCAATATTTGCCTGTGCTTTCTCTATAAGCTTATTGTAGTAGTTAGCACCATTTCCTGTTTCGTTATCCGCAGCAGAAAGATTGTTCATAGCATTCTTGTAGCTCTCAATCTTTGATTTCTGTACCTCAATCTTCTTTGTTGCCTCCTCAATATTTTTGGCAAAATCAGTCGTGCTAAGTTTGTTCTGAATATCTTCAATGGTCTTCTCGTACAACTTCATATCCGCTTTCAGCTCCTTTGCACTCTCGGATTGCATTCGTTCAATCTCAGCACGACCCGAAGCAACGGAAATATATTGCTGCAAAGCTTCTGTCAGATGTCTAGTTGCCTCTACGTTCTGATTTTCCGCTTCGGCATTCTGTGTTGCCGCCTCGGCATTTGCTACGTGAGCTGCTGCTTCTGCTGATGTAGCGGTTGCTGCCGTTGTAGCCGTAGCCCCTACAGCAATATTCGTTGCGGATTGAACACCATTTGCGCTTGTGCTTGCAACGGAGAAAGCACTCAATGCTTGATACGCACCATTTACCTGAGAGATAGAGTTTCTCACACCATCATAAGATTCAACAAGGTCTTTTACATCACCTTTCGCCAATTCCAAAGAATGCTTTTGAGCATCAATCTGCTTAGTAAGCGAACCGAATGCCTCTGAGTCTTTTTCCGTCTTAGCTAACTGCTCGTTAAGTTTACCGATAGTACCTTCAATGGTTTCTACTCGTTTATTGGCAGTATCAATCATTTCTGGTACTACCTGTATCCCCTTTGTGGCTTCATCCATAGCAGATTTGAGAACCTGCATAGCCTTGGTGGTCTTTGTTGCAAGGTCTTCATCGGATTGCGCCACATCGTTAAGTGCCTTATTCATTCTCTGAGATAAAGCTTCTGTATCAACGCCGACACGGTTCAAACCATCACAAAGCTTATCAAGTGATGCTTGAATATCGGAAATATCCATCTGTCCGCTGATTCCAAGTATTTCATCTGCTGCTGCCATATTGTTAATTTATTTATGTGATTATTACATCATGCCCATAAAGAAATCATTAGCAGAGATTGGCTCATCTATCTTATGATACTCTTTTTGTGGCTTTTTTTGCTGTCTGCTGCCTTTTCTCGGTTCGTCCTTGGTATTTGTATTAAAGGACGGAATCGAACGGTTAAGCAGTATAATATTAAGGTATGAGCGATTAAATACGACCTCCTCGTAACTCATACGAAAGTACTTCATTACTGCTCCGATTGTTGCCCACGGGGAGTCGTTTTCGGCTCCGTCATTATCTTCGTCTGGGTCAGGAAAGTTATAGAGGTTAAGAAAAAATTTGCATTAAACGAACCGCTAATGAACTTCACAAGCTCATTGAATGCCATAATATCAAGGTGCTTGCGTATATATCGCCCCCATACCTTGCGTGCCCACTTCTTGCGAAAAGCGCACACGATGAAAATCTCGCTCATTAAACGAGCTGTCTCAGAGTACTCAAACAAAAGAGGGATGATATTCATCATATCGCCTTCTTTCCATGTTGGTTCTTTGATAGAGTTACCGAATACACCCATTTCATAAATCTGCATGAAGGTAAGTGGCTTCACTTTAAAGCGAAACATACCAACCTTAATCTTTACAGATGCCTCGGAAAGTGTCTTTGCTACCTTTTCTTTATCTGATGTTTTCATATCAAAATATGTTTTATAACATAAAAAGCGGTGCGGCTTGGGAAAGTTCCCTTACCTCACCGCCTTTTGAAGTTTAATTTTAATCTTTTATCTAAATGAAAATCTTAAATATCAAGTATTCTTACTTACCATTTTAGGCACTGATATCCTTGGTAAGAATATTACGATGACCGCTCTTCTTGTCACCCTTTGCATCGAATACCGCCATCTGACGGAACTCAATGTTAAGATTAGGAAGTCCACTCTTACCGATAGAACCACTGCGAGTGATTGTAAGTTTCATCTTAGACCACTGGAAGGTACGAGAAGGAATATCATCCAAATCTTTTGTCACAATCTGTACAGCCTTGTAAATCTCGGTTTCTTGTGGAAGCTCATTCAACCAAGCATCCTTACCAGCAGTACCAGCATCCTTTGTATAACCAAGAAGCTTAGTAAAGTTATCTTCCGAGAAATCGTATGTCTGCAAGATAAAGCCCTTTGTTGCTGCTGATGTGGTCAGCACTGCGTAAGGGTCTTCTGAATCCTCAACCTCTACATCCGATGTCTGTGCTGCCTGGTCATTGAAACTCAAGCTACCAGAAACGACAGCCTTAATTTTGTCGCTCCATGTGGTTGGGTAGCCGCCATTTTCGACACAATCGGCAAAACTGAAGCTTTCCAAGCCATATACACCATTCTTTGCCATAGTTTTATTCTTTTAAATTATTGTACGTTACATTAAATTTCATATTGACGTAATAAGTGTTATCATTATCACGAGTTGGGCGAGAGATAGAGTAGAAATCAAAGTAGCAGCCACCGAGATAAGTACTATCACCAAACAGAGAAAGAATCTTCTCCGAGTAATCAGAGAGTTTCTTTATGTTAGGTAGATTTGATAAGGTCTTAGGGCAATGAATATTCAAATTCACTACACCCTCATTAATGGCATCACTATACACAAAGGGAAGATGATTGATGGCGATATAATCACAGACCGCCAACTTCTCGGGTATCTCATATTTAAAGATACGACCTTTCTTCATGCCTATACTCTCAATATTATCATTGAGATACTTAAATAATGCCGTTACCGCTTTATCTCCGAGTATCATATCTAACTATCGCTTTTAATCATTTCAGCTACTTCTTCAAAAACCTTCTTCATTTCGTCACGAAGGAAATACTTTGTAAGATGTAAGACATTGTAACCTTTATCCTCTACATACTTGCCGTAGTTCATACCAGCCACAATGACGAGGGAGTACCCTTTGGGTGCTACTACACCTTCCTTCTGTGCATACTCACTGAGTGCATTTCCACGAAATTGCATAACATTATCCATAGAAAATGGATTGTCATGCACTTTACCTTTTTCATCCTTATACGTAGGATTGTAATCTTCACTTACCTTAGAGGTTAAAAGTTCACCATCAAAGTATAAGGCGAAAGAAATTGAGTTCTTCAAGTTTGCAGTTCGGTCTTTATAACCCTTATTGTTCTTTGAATAGGTGACTGCTTCTTCGGCAAGTTGGACTAAACGTGTATTAAGCGTATTAATCACATATTGCCTCTTTTCGTTCAACCTTTTCTGTAAGGCTTCACGACCTTTGATTTGTAATTCAACCTTTGCCATGTTGTCGCCTATTAAAGCCAAATTCTAAGATAGCGTTTCTTTAAGGTTACGAAGCCTTTAACCTCCATTTCCTTATCAATCGTGCCATCTTTCTTGGTTATCCAAACCTTTTCGCCTTCCTTCGGTATGAGAGGGTATTTTGCTTTTGAGAGAGGAGCATAGATTTCGTGTGAATACACGTACTGCTGCCCGTCTGCCAGAGTGATAATCTTCGCCTGCGAATTAGGCAAAATAACGCACTTTCCAAAGGTTTGCCATTCTCCTTCGGGCTGTTCGATAGGATTTCCGTCCTCATCAAAGCCATCTTGTGGAGCACCTTTTACTTTAAATATATCTTCAAAGTTCATACGCTATCTATTTGATTACCATACCTTCACACTCTGAACCCAATAATCATCAGAAGTACTATCAATAACAAGGTCAGCATCCAATCCAGCATCCTTCGCAATAGATTTAATCATCTTATCAATGAGATTTTTGTCGTTCTTGTAACTCTGAGAGATACCGCCAATATTCTCACTTGATAATGGATTCATCTTGTAGAGGATACGCATAGCCGCATAGGCTACGGGTTTCTTTACCGCTACAGAGTATTCATCAGCCACGGATGCCGTGATGCTAAACTTATCAGTAGCATCAATAAACATCTTCTCCAAGGTCTCATCTGAGGTAGAGAAAGGCTGAATCTCGCTTGCTATGGCTTCTGAAATTGTCATGCTAATCTTGTTATCTTATGAAGTTTCACTTATTAAATCAATATATTCATAACTGAGGGTCAGTGCATTAAGCACCAACCTTCAAGATATAGAAGTCTTCGATACCATCGAATACTGGTTGCATCCACATTTCGTTGGTAAGGTGATAACCCTTCTTATCTCTCCAATAACCGATAAGGTTGTTATCGTATGTAGAGTAAGAAACGCCATCAACTGGGTCGATAGCCTCCAAGCACTCTGCGCACTTAGGCACAGCCACCTTCTCGGCGCACATCGCAACAACTCTATTATCTGGGATAAGGTTGTAAACGGTCTTGTCAGGCAGCTCAACAAACTTATCCTCATCAATCTGAATTGTTGGCAAGAGGATAGAGCGCAGATAGATATTCATCTGGTCAACGCTAATCATCGGTGCAGCAGGATTGATGGTAATCTCACCAAGGTTCAAGCGGAAGGTGTCCTTAATCTCCTTTGCCTTACACATTGCGAAGAATGTGTTCTCAGACATACGAAGACGCAGAATCTTACGACCCTTCTTGCGAGCCTCGTCCTTCAACTTCTTAATATCCTCAATAGGAGTTGCGTTCACCTCACCCCAATTTGTGGTAGCAGAGAGCTGCTTGACACCCAAATCAAAGGTATAAGATACGTTAGCCTTAGAGTTATTGGTACGTGATACAGTCTGAGTACCCTTGAACAATCCCTCAAAGTACAACATATCAATACGCTTATGAGGAGAGATAACCGCCAACTCAAAAGGTTTGAATGAGTACTTGATAAGTTCATCGTACTTAGCATTGAGCTGTGACTGTGTATAACCGCCACGTCCCGACATATCATTAAACTTACCTTCCAAAAGGTGCATCTGTTCGAGGTAATCGTTATCGAGCTCCCACTCATCGGCAATACGACCGATAGAGCCAGTAAGCTGACCCCAATCAGGCATGGTATGCAATGGACGCTCTGCGTTCTTAGCGACAACAGAACCAACCATAGCAGCAGCATAGGTAGCCATATTTGCCTGATATACCTTTGCAGCACAATACTCAACAGGCTTCAACTCGTTCTTCCACTCAGCCTTATAGGTGGAAGTCTTCATGTATTCGTCAATGTAGGTCTGAAAAGACTTTGGGTCTTGCAGATCCTTCAAAATACTATTCATAATCTATAATCTCCACTTTTAAAGGTTACTGAATCTTAAACAAAGCGATACCAACAGCATTGATACCCAACTTAATATCCTCATTGATAGGATAAGGGAGTGAATCTTCCTCTACCTCCATTACCTGTAAGGTAGGAGTAGCTGCGATAGAAGACTCTTGGTCTCTTACATCGAGAGTATCGTATGAGAAGCCAAGAAGTACATCCTTAGTCTTATCGTAATCCGATACAATCGCATTTGCGGCAACTTCGTTAGCGAGTTCTGATACAGTTAATGTATCTACGCCATCGGAAGAAGTAATTGCCGAAATGGTCGCACCAGCAATCTTATCATTAACCTGGAATAAAGAACCACTAGCAATCTTTAAGGTTGTAGCAGCCTTGGCTGCTTTTTCTATGACCTTTGCAGTCTTTACAACCTGTGCCTTACCACCAGTTACAAGTCTGAGAACTGTACCCTTCGCAACAAACTTTAAAGTAGCTGGAAGGTTGGTGCGGTCGAGGTCATAACCACCCTGTCGGCGAAGGCACTGCTCTTCAAGCCAAAGTGCTTCCTTAATATCCTCTGGCTTGGTTCTATGCAAAAAATAGCCTCTGTTTGACATAATTTTCTTCTTTTTAAGAGTTTAACATAATTCATTGATAATGCCTTACTCCTTTGGAGCATTACGCTCCGAGAAGCCTTGCATTCTTTTAATGAAATCATTCTGCTCGTCTTCGGGAGAGGTTGCCTTGGGTGCTTCAACAAAATTGCCGTTTGCTACAAGTGACTGCTTCAATGCTGTCCAATCATCGGCACATTGCTGTGCGAGAGTTTCAAGATTCTCTTCCTTGTCGAGCTGATAACGTGAACGGAACTGCTGCGGAACGTCCTTCAATTTTTCGCTCTTACCGAAAAGGTCATCAAGACGTGCTCTTTCTTCCTTTTCCTTGTATGGAGCAATGGCGGCGGCTACAGCTTCGCTAACTGCTTTCTGGGTACTTTTGGTAGCCTCGGCAATCATCTGCTGAACCTGCTCTTGTGTAAGCCCTGTTGGAGGTACTGGAGGGGTAGGAGGAACTGGTGGAGTAGGCTTATGGTTAGGGTCGTTAGGGTCAATCCATCCATCGAATTTCTTCGTTGTTTCACTGACCGCACGATTGAATGATGATTGCATCATACCAACATAAGGTTCAACTGCCGAGATAGCACTCGTTACATCCTCGTCCTTTGACTCATCTGTTAGACCACGACTTGCAACAATCAGGTCAACCAGCTTTGAAAGTTCATCCTTCTTCAAACCATACTTTGCAAATGATGTTTTGGCAGAAGCAAGCACTTTTTCTTTTATTGTCATAGTAATTCTGTTTTAAACGTTAATAAATAAATAATTTCCGATTGCAAAATTACTATTTCTATTAATAAAATAATAATAAATAATAGAAGCTGTGTAAACAAATGCTATTTTTTGGCGATTTTCTTGCGGTCTAAGCGGCTTTCTTTTAGTTTATGTATAGTTATTAAGAAACAAAAATAAAAGGCAATATAGCCAATATTCTTGGTTACTTTGCCTTTCGTTGTATCATATCTATCTTTGCCTTTACCTTCATTGGGTTTCTTGCATCGTGATTGCTCAACCTTATAACGTGATACCCGAGCCGCCATATACCCGAAGAGCGATTGCCATCCTTTCGCTTTTGGTCTTTCGTAAAATGGTAAGCCCCATCGAGTTCTAGGATGGTCTTTATCTCGGGCAGATATATGTCAGCGAAGTATAGCTTCTTGCCCGTAACTATCGGCTGCTGTGGTATTACCTTATATCCTAATCGAGTGCAGATTTTCGCCGCAGTCTTCTCCGCATCGGTTGTATGCGAAAGGAGGTCGCAGCGAATTTGTCTGATAAGAGCCTTGCTTATCTTCATTGCTGATTTTGCTCTATGAGAGGTAAGTTGCCATGCTTCTTCAACTCCTCGTAAAGAAACAATCTTCCTTTCTGAGTCCATTTTGTGTGCATCACCGAGCCATTCGTTCCGTTTCGATGAACGATAGGTACAGTATCAGATTGCACATAACCATAAGGAAGGTACTTTGCGTACAATATCCACTGACCGCCAACCTTATGTTGAATGCCAAAATTACGAAGCAAGACATTGAACGCCTTTGCTGACTGACCGTAGTCCTGTGCAATTTGCGTTGTCGTTACAGTCTCATTGCTTGATAGAATCTTATCTACATAAGTTACCTTTGGTTGCATCTCGGATATAGCGCCGTTCAACTCTACGATTTCCTTTGAGCTTGCTTCAAGTTGTTTCTGTTGCTCTTCAATTTTTTGTTGCTGTTTTGCAGCCAACATCAGAGCCTCGGCAAATGACTGTGGCACTTGATATTGCTCACATTGTTTGATTTCTAGTTCTTCCCAACGAAGAATCAATTTTGCTCTTGCCTCGTCATTGAACTTAGTGGCGACATACAAGCACTCGGTTTTGTTTAGAATGTAGCAAGGGCGGTCTTGGTTGTTTGCGTCCTTGTATGAGCCGAGCGGAAATTTCCGTTGGGCTACTTTTTCCCAAGCAGCTTCCATGTTTCTGATAGCTTCAAGAACATCAGAATGCCGCTTACCTGTAACCTCGGCAATTTCAAGCGAGGTCATGGTTTCTTTCTTTATCAACTCTTTCATATCTTTACTATTTTTGATTTTCTAACATTTTTATCTCATCTTTTAGATAGAAGATTGCCTTGCTTAAATCCTGCACTCTCTGTTCACGCTCGGAAAGGTTCATTTCCTTCTTTCCCTTGCGTAAGAGATACTTGACTGCCGAACCGCAGTTAAAATCAAGGTGGCGGCAAATATCAATCGGCTCTATGCCGCAGAGTTCCTTTAGCCAAGCGTAATGGTTAGGGTGATTAACCATTTCTTCCTTTTCCTCTGTAACGATAGTGCCGTTTTTTGCAATCTCTTCAAACTGAATAGGGATATTCTTTTCGTATGGAAGATTATATTCGTCTGCTATAATATTGCATTCAACAATAGATTTATCTACCTTGATAACTTTCAATCTGAGAGGGAGAATATTGGCTAACGAATATCTTTTTTCTCCGATGTTATAAATGTAAATTTCTAGTTCGTCATTTACATGGACTACCTTACCAGGCTCTACTGGCAAGGTAAACACCAACCCCTGACGTATCTTCATTGATTCTATCATAACTCTTACTTTTTAAAAAGATTTATTTATTGGCTCAGTATAGGTTACCTATATACGAACAATCTCTACTGAGCCTATTTGCTATTAATTTTATTCAGTAATGTATATATCCTACATCTTCTTCATCTTATCCAACAAGGATTTCATTCCTTCGTTAAAATTACCACTATGGGCGAATCCTCCCCATTTATTTTTTGCAAGTATATTCTTTTCCCCTCCATTGATAGAATAATGGAAAACAGACGAGTCGTTGTCCTTCAGTTTTGATATTTCGATTTTATTTCCTTTGTATCTAAAACTGAAATTATTCGTTACTGATTTTCCTAATACAAGATTTTTATGGGTTGGCGTAGTCATATCAGTAACATCGCCGAGAACATCATGTAAAGCTACACTAAGTGCTCCTTGTACTTTATCCAAATCTACAGAATCTTTGTTTCCGTAGAATGCCGCTGCTCCTATCTCTTCTTTCTCTTCGAGGAGGAAATCATTTAAGGAATCTTCGAAATCCTTAGCCATACTTTCTTTTATTTTACTAACACTACCCCCAATTGCACTCTGTGCAAGTGTTCTCGACGCAGCAGCGTTTGCGCTGCTCACGGTTCTTGTACCGCCATTTCCTTTACTCATATTCTTTATATTTTAAATTACTAATTTATTTTGTTGCAAAGATACTCAATATCTAATATATATAAAATACCTTTTCAATCTCTATATAAACTATTTATTCGAATTGTGCATACATCTCACAACCATTGCTTCTGTATTATTTTTCTTCTGATACTTGCAAAGATTGCATTCAATAGCACCGACCTTATGTAGAGCGTGCGTATATTGACCACATTCACCGAAAGGGCAATCTGTCACATATTCAATACCGCCGTGAATAAACTCACGTACTTCATATTTGATAGCCGTATTCGGCTTCTTTTCTTTCTTTGGGTATAACATATTATCTTATCTCAATTTTGATTTTATAAATCGACTTCTGCTTCAATTTTTCCGTGCCATCAAGCAAAAGATGAGCAATGGTTTCAGCTACGGATTCGCTGATAGCTCTCGCTGTATATTCGTGATAATTGCCGTCTTCTTTTTCTTGATAGACGTTTACACAGCCAGAGCTATCATCTTTAACGATAACTCCATTATCAGCGAACTCTAACTTAAAATTAAGTCTTTCCATACAATTACTTTTTTTGTTCCATGAAATGTTTTTGTTGTATTAACATCATTCTTGTAATCAGATTCTGCATCTTTTCGATAACGAACTTCGGGGTTTCCGAAGTTCTGATAAAGAAAGGATGCTTTCCTCTCTTATGCTTATTGAAGAATAATGTATCATCTTCACCCTCTATCTTTACAGCAATCATGTACTGACCGATGAAGAGGTGGGCACTTCCCTCTTTTCTCTTTCGAGGTGTGGTGTACTTGATGCCGTTTTCGTCTAAGAAAGACATCAGCTTCTTTAATTTCGTTTCATTTTTCATCTTGCATATCTCCTATAGTTTAGTTATCGCTTAACATTTTCTCAACCTCATCATCGTATTTGTTTCTTTTACACCAAGTAGTGAGGTCAAAGATTACTTCCGCATCCTTTCTAAAGCTTTTGTATAAGCTCAAATATTTTTTCTTTGTTTGTGCGTTAGCTTTTCTCGCCTCGTTGAAAAAGGCGAAGTAATTTTTAAAATATTCCGAGTGTATTGTGATAACATCGGCATTCTCGCATTTTTGCATCATAAACAGTATCGCTTCTACAATAACGACTGCCTTTGAAGCACAATAGATGTGATTTTTCTCTTTTGCTACAACTTCTCCGTTCTTAATGATGATAACTGAAAATTTTCCTATTGCGAACCTATCTTCATAATCACAACTTACATAGCACTCATATCCAACAAGTTCTTTTGCTGGTGTGAGGTAAGTATCGAGCCAATTTTTCTTTTTTTCCATTTCGTATCTCCTGTGTTATTATATAATCGGGTGGGGGCGTATGTGCGCCCGTTAGTTAATTATTTCTTGGGGCTGTCGCCCCTATAAGGGAATAAATTAAATTAAAGCCATCATCCCTTATTTTATTATTTTTGATTTTACATAAACTACATTTTTGCCTCCTTTCTTCTCATACCATGACGAGATATTGATATAGCATCGTCCATCTGCATACGATAGATATTCGATTCAATGGAAAATGCACTTCTATTTTTTGCGCTTATCACTATTATAGAACCTTCAAAATCCGTAATAGCCATATTATTGGTACATACCTTTGCATCGCACCTTACTTCCTTGATTCTTGTGCGCTTATTGATGATACCCTTGTTTACAAGCTGATTTGTAACTTTGAACGCTTGGTACATCGTACCAAAGATAACATCCTTGATTCTGTCATAAGATAAACCTTTGTTATCGCTAAACTTCTTCCTCAACATACGACTTTCACGTTTGAGAGCCTTGCGAATAGTCTTCGCATTTCTCCCATTCGTCCCCTTATTGTGCGTATTGATTACGTCCTCTTGCATTCTAACTTGGTTCTCCATGACAATCCTTCTCAAAAGGTTTTTGAGGGCAGGGAATGTCATCTTCTTCAAATCATCCTTGCGAAGCTTATAACTATATCCATCATTTGAATGGATGCTGTGTGCAATGAATCTCTTCTTTCCGTTTTTCTCTTCAAAACGGAAATACCCTATCTTGCAACCATATTCAAGCAGTCTCTTTAATTTATTATTATCGATATGCAATAGCTTGGCGCAATGATTATATGACACAAGATTAAGGTCTGATGAACGGAATAAGAGCTTTATTTTAAGAAGCAAGCAGAAGGCATCTAAGCGATTCTTATCGCTCAGAGCAAACTTAGCTTCCTGTATTCCTATTCTTATTCTTCTCATCATTATATATATATTAAAGTAAAAACCAAACAGATGAAAGGTGCTATCTATCATTCTGCTTGGTTTGTATATCGAACCCTTTCACTTGTGTTGATTGGGCATATATGATTCTTTTCTTTGCTTGGAAAATAGCACTTTCCTTTTCATGCCGCAAAATTATAAAGAAAATCTGAGACATTCGCTTAAAATCTATTAAAAAACTAATAAGAAGTATTAATAAATTAAAAATAGCTATTAATAGATTTGGTAGTCTGAGATAAAGTTATTAATTTTGCGGTATCAAAGTTAATAAAATAGCTTTTGATACATATAATTAATGTTGAAATTATTAATAAACTAAAAATAGGAGATACAACAATGAAGAAAATTACATTAAACGAAAAGGCAGTCTTAGATAACATATTTGAAGGTTATCCAGTGATTCTCACAAATGAAAGAGATGAGAAGATTACAGTAAGCTACGTTGGTGATGGATGCACAAGACCTTTCGTTGCAATCACTGAACATTTGGTTGAAAATGAATTAAGAGCATTTGAGACAAGTGAAGAGTTGATGGCTTATATCAGCAAGCCAAATGGATTGGGTATTATAGATGTTAAATATTAATTATAGGAGATACGAACAATGAAAAAGAAAAAAGACATGATGAATCCAAGTAATTGGCAAATCGAAGATGTAAAGAATGCGGTACAGGCAGCAGTTCTAACCGCTAGTGGAATTATTATAGCGTATGCCACTATATGGCTCGCTTACTAAAAGAAGGAGGTGATATGGAGATAGTAACAACATTGGTTAAATTCCGTTGTCGCAAAGATGTGATGATGGAGCAGTCTAAAAATGCCCAGATTTTCCTTTTCAAAGGAAAAGAAGGTAAGACAAAGGTATTTATACCTAAGTCTAAGCTGATTATCAAGGATGATGCCTTAGATAGCAACTATAATCTTTGTATCATACCTAAATGGGTATTTCTTAACACAAAGAACCTTTCGCAGAATGTTGAGTTGGTAGGAGAAACGCAACACATGGAGGTTCTCAATGATATTGAAGATTAATAGTATATATAGTAATAATTATTTTGTTTAACGTATTAAAAAATAGGAGATACAACAATGAACACTATGGCAATGAATTTGATGGCACAGCCAAAAGTAGCAGAGGTAGCGGTTGCAAAGCAGCCAGAGTTAAAGAGCGCAGACGAACGTCAGTTTTTGGATTTTGACGTAAGTAAGTGTCAGATACTTACCTTGGAGCAGCTTGAAAGAACTGAACGTGAGAACGATGCTTACGGCAAACCTCTCAAAGGTATCTATCATCACGAACTGATACATCGTGTAATGGATATGTGTAAGAGTTATGGTTATGAGCCAGAGATTTATGATTTGTTTGCTTCAAATAACAAGGATAAGAAAAATCCTGGTGTAAGCATATTGCCACAGAAAGAAGCTCAATTCGGTGATAGAGCAGTAGAGGCTCATATCTTACGAAGAGTTTACTGTAATATCCGTCTCAGAGATTTCGATAGAGGAGAGGGCAAGAATGAGGTCACAACCAATATGGCGGTATCATTCCATCAAAGAGGAATACAGCTCGGAATTGGACGTAATTGTGTTATCTGTCATAATACATGTATGCTTTCACCAGAGCAGTATGCGGCTACATATTCAGATACAAATAGCAACCGAAAGTCATATACACTTGAAGAGTTGCTTTCAAAGGCTGATGAATGGCTACAGAACCTTCGAGGTATTGTTGCTTCCGATGATGAAAAAATCGAAGCAATGAAGGCAAGAGAGATTAGTGCGCAGGAAATGTTTACTATAATAGGTATGCTTACCGCTCTACGTGTCTCATCTGAGACCAAATATAAAGAAATACGTAACTTGCAAACTATACCTCTGAATCAAGCTCAAATAGGTCGTCTTACTGAAAAGATGATGCTTACCTATCACGAGCAAAATAAGGTAACAGTGTGGGATTTTTATAATGCCGCTACGGATATGTATAAACCGCACTTGTTAGACCAGCCAATGATTCTTTCGCAGAATATGGCTATGGTTAGTTTCATTAATCAGAATTTAATATAAGAGTAGGGCGAAAGCCCTCTCTTTAAAGAAAGGGTTAAAAATATGGAAGAGATTTGGAAAGATATACCTGAATGGGAAGGATTTTATCAGGCATCGACTTTTGGAAGAGTTCGTTCTGTCGATAGGGTTCTTATGAAACAAAACAGTCATGGCTTTCTTTCGCCAAGGAAATACAAAGGGAAAATAATTTCCCCAAATACAAATAATCGTGGTTATCTGTATCTTTGCTTATGCAAAGACAATAATTATCATTGGTTTGCCAAGGTTCACCGACTGATTGCAATGACATTTTTACCAAATCCAAATCATCTTTCAGATGTGAATCATAAAGACGGAGATAAGCTGAATAATAAAGTCGATAATTTGGAATGGTGCTCTCATTCTGAAAATCAAAAGCATGCGTTGCGTACGGGTCTTAACATAAAGCCTTATGCGGCTGGAAAATATAAAAAAGCTGTACTACAAATTGACCCGACTACAAAAGGTGTTGTTGCTGAGTTCGATAGCATTACGGCTGCTACTTTATATTTCGGTAAAACCAATACAACAAATATTGGTAACGTGTTGAATGGTAGGCATAAAATTGCCTATGGCTTCGAATGGAAATACAAGTAGAAATAAGTAGCTTCATTCAGGACAAGTTGATTCCAAATGCATAACTATATATAAGATTGAATATAGAAAAAGTCGATAATAAGAGCCTTTAAGCCGCCGTGAGGTGTCGGCTCTTTCTTTTAGAAAAGTTAAATTTAGGTTCTGATATATATTACCGTGAGGTAATCAGTTATGTCAATTATCAGTTAGATAAATATTAATTATGGTTATTGTTTTTTGCCCTACGGCGGTAGGGCTTTTTATCCCAAGAAAACCAATCGCACGGGTGTGCGTGGGCTGTATGGTAGTAATACCGATATTCTTATCATATCCTAAAGGAAGGGGGTGTATATATATAAGTTGATTTATTCTACTGTGTTGAAGAATGTATGCGAAGATACTCCGTACTAAGCAGCTCTTAATAAGCGGAGGTTGGCGAGGGTTCGAATCCCTCTCTTGGGGCTAATTTAAGAAGAAAACGATTATGGCAAAAGCTAGTGGTGGAACGAGAGCAAAGAAGCCCTCAAATAAAAGTTCTGATTATATATCAGAAAATCAATATCAATCTCTTGTTGATTCTATTAACAAGAACGATATTCCAAATAATGACCTTTGGGAACAACTTTCAAAGGAACTGCAAGAACTCGCCTTGATGGAAGCAGGGTTTAGTGGTGCTATTACCGATGATTTGGAATATGGAACGGTGTATATCGAAGCAGAGAAGAATGATTTGGTATCTTCTTTCCAAGAAGACCTTGTGAATGAAATGCAAGGTCTCGGGATGGATGATTCAACCTCTTGGACTATTCTTTATAAGGATGGTAGTAAGAAGTATCTTAATCATGATATACAGAATGATTTCGATGATACTCATATCACGAAAGGCATGTTTAAGCAGGCATATACAAATGCAAAGAATGCCTTGAAGCTAAGTAATGTGGCTGCAATTATCAAATCCGATGGATATGAACAACCACGATATTATGTAGCAAAGGGCGGCGAAAAACAAATGCGTGACTATGGCTTCGAGTTTTGGAAGAAAGGTCGAGGTGAAAAGAAACGTAACTACATTCAAGATGATTGGGTATAATTTTTAAATAGATATAGTATGACAGATTATAACGGAAAATTAAACTTGCTGAAGCTCAAAAGAGCTGGCGTTATGCAAATACCAGGGCGAACCGAAGTGCTTCGCTGCTTGGTTATCCCTATTGAAGAGAATAATATCTTCATTAGTACGGATGAAAATAATCGTCCGAAGGCTGCTTATCTCGACCTTACCGCTTGGGCGTTGAAGAACCCAAAGTATGAGGAAACTCACATGATAAAGCAGTCGTTGCCTAAAGAGGTTCGTGAGAAAATGACAGATGAGGAGAAGAAGGCGATGCCTATTCTAGGTGGATTGAAACCTGCAAACTTTGAAGCTCTGAATGGAGCATCTACTTGCGATGCTCCTTTTGCACACGCACAGGATTTGAACGATTTGCCCTTTTAGTATAAGAGCTTTCTTAGATATAGGATTTAAATTAGTTTTAGATTGTTAGAAATATGAGAAGTAGAACGAGTAATTGGTTTGAGGTAGGAATCCGCTACCAAAAGACCCAAGAAGATGGTTCAGAGAAATCTGTGACCGAAAAGTATGCAATTGATGCCTTATCCTTCACGGAAGGTGAGAGCGCAATCACAGAGGAAATGGCTGCTTATATCAGCGGCGAGTTTAAGGTTAAGTCGATGCAAGAGGCTTCATACAGAGAGGTATTCTTCTCTGATAAGGATGATGATGATTGCTGGTACAAGGCGAAATTACAATTCATCATCATTGATGATAAGTCAAATAAGGAGAAGCGTAGCAACGTGACTTATCTCGTGCAAGCAAAGTCTATGCGTAGCGCAATGAATAATATCGGAGATGTTATGGATAAGACAATGATTGATTATGAGGTCATTGGTCTCAGCAAAACCAATGTGTATGATGTCTTCGAGCATAAGACAAAGGAGGAGAAGGAACAGATGTCTAACGAAGAAAAGAAGGAGGAGTAAATTATGGCAAGACCTAAGAAAAATGGCGTATATCAGCCTTTGAATTTGGATGGCAACAATATGCCTATGGAGAATGAGAACGCTCAGCAGAGCCAAGAAAATGCGGCTCAGCAGCAAAGTGAGGAGCAAGTTGAGGAGTTTGAGGAAGAAGACGAACTTCCTTTTGAAGTAGAGGGTTTACAACCTGACCCTGAGGTTAATACAAATGGCTCTTTTATTATCTGCGCTCCAAAAGATATTGAAGCTCGCAAGGGACGTATTGAAGTAGTAACGGGTATTACTCTCAAAGAGGGTTATCGAGGATTGATTGTTCCAATTACATTTAACGCTCTTCATGGTCTGCCTACGGAATCAGATTATCGCTTACAGCACTCCGATGTGATTTCTACACAGGTAGGGGAGAAGGAGATGGTAAGACTTGTACTATCTATCAATGATGAGACAATGATTCAAGAGCAGACAAACTTCGGTTCACGCTCTCGTAACCTCATCATTCCGAAGGGCACTCCGCTTGCCGTTCTTATGATTTTTAAGCTGTGAAATATATAATTGCGGATGGAGGTCTATCTGATAGAATCTCTATCCGCTCTACTAAGTAACTATGACAGAAGTTGAACGAAAAATGCGTAGAAGCAAATACGGAAAAACTTACTACCAGAAACATCGTGAGGCTTGTATCGAAAGAGCCAAAGCTTGGTATAACGCCCACAAAGAGCATCGTAGGTTGTATATGCTTGCGTACAATAGTAAATAGTGTAATATGGATAAGTTAGACAAAATGAAAGAGTTGAATACTCAATATAAGCTGCTACGCAATAACGGAATGGTCGTTGAGGTAAAACTCCTTACTAATATCGGTACTTATAGCATTAAGAATCAGAATGTGATTAGTAAGGTACTTGACTTGCTTATCCGTGAATCACAGAAGCAGATAGAAAGTGAGGTGAACGAATGATTGAATTGAATAATAGACCAACAAGGGCAAAAAGGGTTGTTGTGGTTCAGTTGAAAAACAAGAAGCCTGAACCTTTTCTTACTTGCCCAGAGATTTATCTTAAATATGATAAGGGAAAGATTGGTATCGGTCTTAACGCTCTATGGAACGCTCTTGCAAAAGAGGGTTGTTATGAGAATAAGAAATGCAAAATCTCTTATCAGAGTATCGAACAGTTAAAAACATTGGTATGGGAGTAACAAAAAGAGTGGGCTTCCCTCTTAAATACCCACATTCTATAGATGATGGATTGCTATCTCTCTACGCACAAGGGCTTACTATTCGTGAAATCAGCAAGAAAGTAGAAATACCTTATGAGACCGTCCGACGGCGATTGAAAGAGAAAGGCGCAAAAACCGCATCGCCAAGATTTGTTGCTAAGTTTGGTGACATTCGCTATCGTGGTAGTTATCGGTATTGGAGTGAAGATGAGGAACGGAGATTTAAAGAATACTTTCCTTTTCATACAAACGAGGAAGTTGCCGAAGAGTTCTGTTGTAAAATAAGGCAGGTTAAAAACAAAGCCCGCTCTCTTGGGTTGAGGAAAAATGAAAGATGGCTCTACTCTAAGAAATTAGCAACTATAAAGGTGGCGAATATCGTTTCTAAGGCAAGCAGCAAAAGGTTTTCTTTCAAGAAAGGTAACAACTACGGCTGTAGATTCGAAAAAGGTAACACTATCGGACATCGGTTCAAAAAAGGAGTTAGGTACGATAAAGAGTTTTGGGAGAAATACAGAAGAGGTGAAGTAGCGTTACCTTAATTGTATCTTTCTTTGTGTATAAAAAATGAATAGGCTATGACAAAATTTAATAAGGACTTACCAGCACATTTGCAAATAAAGACAATTATGCAAAACTTCGATAAGAAGCAGGCTGAATGCGATGCGCTCAAAAAGGAAAACGAAGAGTTAAAAAAGAAGCTAGAGCAGAAGGATATTCTGTATCGTAATATGCTTAACCGCTACAGCGGTGTGGGTATTCAGTCTAATATCGATTATAAGGACAGATACGAACAGCTCAAAGCCAAAAATGCTGAGAGCGGTAAACGATATAGCAGAATACTTATGGATTTAACCAAAGCTAACGGAATGCTTGAATCTATCAAAGCTATTATGAATAGTGCAAACGAAAAGATAGAGGTCTTTTGCTCCGATAATAAAGCAGAACTGAATGACGACAAACCTGTCTTTGATACAAAAAGCGATAACGATTCATCTTTCTCTAATACTCAATGTAAGAAGTTCGTTAGCTATGTTAAGGAGGTTGTTGCCAATTTCAAAGAAACGGGCTCTCTTAGAGGTATCTCTACAATCGCAAGAGAGTATGGGGTTAGCTCTCTGTCTAAGGAGCAGTTCTTCCGCTATGGATTGAATAATGAGGTCGTTACTGATGAGTATATCATTAGTGTATATGAAAAGGCTAAAAAACATTTATAACTATGACAGATATAACTATTAAACAGAATAATAATGGCTGCTTCGAGGTCTTTCAAGGCAATAAAAGTAGCGGTGAACTTAGTTTTGACGAAATGTTAGGACTGATAGCGGCTCTTACTATGCCTGAACGCTGTCCTAGCTTGCTATGGATGAAGACCAAGGAGCAGCGTGAAGCCCAAAAATCGTTATCACTCAGATAGCGAAATATCCTATATTTGAAAATGCTAAAAAGAAGAAAGGAGAATAAGAATGAAAGAAACAAAGTACAATAATGACGTGCCTTATGAGAGAGTGGTATTGCGAGTACTGCAAAATTACTCACAGATGCAAATCAAGCTTTGCCGTTTACAGAATAAGGTGAAAGAGCAGAGTAATAAACTTGTGCTCTGTAATAACGTTATCAATCAATTCAAAAAATTGAATAATGATGATTATAAGAAGGTCGTTGCTGAGCGTGATGAGCTTCTCAGAAAGAACAAAGAACTTTCTCGTCAGTTGAAGATTTACGAAGGTATGCGTAAGTACTTCAATAGCGAGGTATCAAAATTAGAAACTGATAAATAATATATCAATATGAAGAAGATTTTATCTTGGTGCGGTTCTCATACTGAGCTGCTGTGTGCATTCTTTCTGATGGGATGCTGTATCAATAGTGCGGTGAAGGATGGTTGGTCTGCGGCGATATTATTCTTGCCGTTTATCGCCATGTGGATATTTGTCTATCGCTTACAGAAAAAGAGCGAAGAGTTGAAAGAAATCAATAAGCAGCTTGAAAAGGCTTACAAAGAAAAGACTTTGGCGTTTATCAGAACTGATGATTTGAAGATGCTATACATCTATAAGTATTTGTTGGCTCAAAATAATGTGGATTTATGTAAGCGAAAGATTAACTGTACGAAGTATCTTGAAAGAAGAGAATATTATGAACGTATGATTGAATTTTTCGTTAAGGATATTAAGGCTAAAGAAATGCAATAATGAAGTACGATGAGCTTTTAAAGAAGGAGAGCCAGAAGAAAGGCAGAAGCAAACCACGGCACATTGAATCGCAGATTCAGGTTCAGATGGTGAAGTGGTTTCGCTTGCAATATCCCCATTACATCATTGCTGCCATCCCTAACGGAGGACAACGAAGTGCGCTTGAAGCAAAGATAATGAAAGGTGAGGGCGTTTTGGCTGGCTTCTCCGACCTTATTATTATAGCAAAGGGAAATGTCCTATTTGTGGAAGTTAAAACGAAGAGCGGATATCAATCTGATTTGCAAGCCAAATTTCAGTCAGATGTTGAGCGGTTAGGCTTTCAGTACAGCATTTGCCGCTCATTGGACGATTTTATCTTAACCATCGAAAAATGGATAAAAGATAAGTTTTCTGTGTAAAAATATCGGATTTCTTTGGTTTTGTATTAATTTCTATTAAAATATTAATAATATACCACAGAAAATTTGGCGGTTTCAAAAGAAATTATTAATTTTGCGGTGTAAATAATTAATAAATAGGTTTAATAATTAAATTAAAGGAGATACGACAATGATTACAATTATCAATAAATACACAGGCGAGGTTATCACAAAGTACTCGGGTGCTTTGGTTAGCGAATCAGATGTTGATTCTTTTATCGCCAACGCAAAGGGTTCGGGGACGTTCAGAGGACGTTGGAATGCTATTGTAGAGTTCTTTATTCCTCTGAAAGGCTTGAATGCCATACAATGCCTTCTTAAAAGCCAATACGCTGTGAAGGAATGTATGAAGAAGAAATAATTAACGTTTAAATATAGGAGATACAATTATGGCAGTAGCAGTTAGTACAAAAGGTGTTGAGAATCTTGTAAAGCAGATTAATGATGCTTATGGCAAGCATATCGTTACAGCTGAGTTACATTCAGACGGGTGGCTCATCCTCGTAGGTGAGAATCCTATCAGAAATACAGAAAATACTTGCGAGGTAGTTCAGTATCTTGAAGGTGTGAAGCACGGCATTGAATTAATGAAAGAAGGACTTTAATTATTAATCGGGCAGCGTAACGGCTGCCCATAAAAATAGGAGATACAATACAATGGGGAATGTAGAAAATTTTAGTTTATGTAGCAATGAACAGGTAAGAGAAGAGGTAGCTAAATACCCAGACTACAAGGTTCGCTGGATGGCTGGCTTCGCATGGAAAGGTGCTGGTAGCAGGGAGCTTGTACGTAATGGTGAGCGAAAGATTTTGCGACCTGGAGGTTCGTTTATGGGAACTTTCGAGGATGAGCTGAATCATTGCTTAAATTGGGCTTGCGCTCAGGATATGGAGATAGACCACGATAAGAAGATAATCTTTATCAATGGTTTTAGTGAGAATGATATGTATTAATATATAGGCTTATGTTCATAGAATTTAAGAATTTAAACGTGGCATTCAGAAAAGAGTTCCCTTTAGCTATCGTGTATCTTAATAAGTGCGATGGTGAGCGTTTTTTAAGAGAACAAGGAATAGCGAAATCTGGCTCTTTTAGCAGCTTTATTCCGCTTATTGCAATCGTTGATAACGTACCACAAAAAGCGAGCTATGAGATTATTTTTACTAATTATCGCATTCTTAATAAAGAAGAGGAGAAAGATGTGTTAGATACTCTTAAACGAAGTAATCTTACTATCAATGATAAAGGGTTTATTTCCTTCCTTGATTATAAGCAGATTTACTTTGAGGTAGATGGAAATATTCTTCCTTATGATGATTTCTGTAAGTATGAATTGCCAGAGGGGCAGGTGTTCAAAATGGTCTTTGATAATGGTTATTCTTATTACGGCTCAGAGCCTTTTAAAGGTGATGCCAAGAAATATGCCGACACAGCTATCAAGGTTGCCGAGAAAATAGGGTATCTTTGGTTCAGTTGGACTATGGGATTCAGACTTAACAATCTTCTCAACGTAAATGTGGTTTATGGCAAAGACGAAAGTTATTCAGAAGTATCTAATACATAATGATTATGGAAGAGATTGAAGAAAAGAAGTTTATCATAGAAGCAAAGGGCGAAGTGCCCTTTGCTCAACGCACGGGGGATGGCTACGAGCTATTCAATAATGACCGAACAATGAAGTTCTGTGCAAGAAGACAACAGATATTGGATAATGAAACAGGCGAGCAAAAATCTTGTTTTGCCGTTTTCTGCTTCGTTAAAGAGGATGATGGATGGGTACAAGGTGATAACTATCATCAGACGGAAACCATCACCTCTTTCGTTAAGGATTTGAATATCTCTCCTTACTTTACCAATGCGGTAAAGGAATATCGTGAACAGATGGATATTACAGAAGAATGGAAGGTTGAAAAATGGGAACAGGAGAAATATTAATCGTTATAGGCGCAATAGTTATCGCATTCAGCAGCGTTACCGCTGTTGGGGCGATAAGCGGAAAGATAGAAGGTGTTATCACTCTTGGTGAAAGATTAGGCATCACGGCATTCTTGATGATTCTATTCGTTATGGGATGCGTATTGCTTGATAATGGAATATTAATAATTAATCTGTAATAATATGACAAAGAGATTAAGTATAGAAGATAAAGCTAAAATAGCTAACGGCAATGAACGTCATTGTAGGCAATGCAATCATCATGTTTGCCCAGATGGTTTGCTTAAAGTATGTTCGGAGGCTTTTATTCGAGGGTACAAGAAAGGTTATAAACAAAATCAGAAAGAACAGAAAGAACGTATAGATAAGATACTCCACCCTGTTGCTGAGCCTTGTGGTAGTAATGCTATCTTTGTCTTTTTCAGAGACGTAAGAAGTGGTGAGTTACAACCTTATATTGAGGATATGAGAATGCCTGATGCAAAACGTTATCAAGATATAGGTTCAATAAGGTTTCCGCCAGAGAAAGATGAACCACAGAAACTACAGATTGCATGGTGTTATCCGAAGGATTTGGTTGAGCTTCTTGGATATGACAAGAAGTATGCCGATTTTGAGCGTATAGCTCTTTCTGAAGGCGCATTCTCTTATCCTCGTGAGGAATATGAGAAAAATCTTCAAAAGTACTCTGCTGTGCGCCATAAATACAAAAAATATTATCATTATTGTAAATTTAAAAAATAGCTTTATTATGAGTAAGAAAGATATTAGTCTAACAGTCACACTTGAATTCGGTGGCGACCTTTGCGGTATGACTATAAAGGATAAGAATGATAAAGTGGTACAGTTCGAGGATTTGGCACGTAGTGAGCAAATTAAGATTCTCAACTGCCTTAGTCAGAATTACAACTGCCTTGTGCGGTTCTTAAAAGAAAAGGAGGGATAAGGTATGGGATTTGTTATTTTTATGGTGGTTATTGTGAGCGTAGGCGTATTTGCTTGCCTCATTCAAGGTAATGGAGATAAGGAGGAGTAGAGTATGGGAACACCTATTTTATTAGGCAATCACAATGATTGCAAGATGGATAAGGGAAGGTATGTAGAAACGGATGTTTCGGGCTACAAAGCCGTTATCTATGTGCCGAGCGGTATTGATAACGAGCAGATTCAGAAAGCCCTTGATTACGCTTATTCTACTCTCTGTCAAAGCTGCTATATGGAGTTTATCTTGGCAGACTGCTTCCTTTTTATCTCTAAGGAGATTTTTGATAAGAAGAAGGTGTTTAAGTTCAATCTTAAAAGGCATTTTACCGATTGTCAGAAATCTATCCATGATACGATGAAGTTGTATGAGCGACACATGGATGAGGATTACTATAATGAGTATTCTACTTATCTGTGGGATTTGATTAAGGATAAGGTTGAGAAGTTACGAAAGATGATTGAAGATAAGCTTCGCAATCTTAAATGCAAGTATAACCCTTATCTCTGCTCGTATGTCATTATGATTCAGAACCTCGTACAGCAGATTAATGATACCCATATACACGTTATGGAGATTACCGAAAGGGAGTATGGAGTTGATATTGCTCCAAGCTACGAAAATTATCGGGCTAAGATGGCATTCACGCAAGCGGATAATTGTCTGTACGACATCATGCACGATGAAGCAGAGAAATTCCGTGATAATATCGTTAAAGATAAGAAGGTTATCGCCGTATGGTCTGATATAACAAGAACTCTCTATGACCCTATCAACGCAAAGAAGGCTCGTTTCTCGGCTTTCTATAGCATGCCTAAGGAAACGCAAGCTCTCTATAATTTGCGAGAGGAGGATGGCTTCTGCGAGCTCAAGGATGGTGCAAAAAGATTTAAGAAAGGAGCGTAAGCTATGGATAAAGAAGATATGCGTAATCTGATTTCGTATGGGAATGCTTGCTCTAAGTACACAAAGAAGAAGCCATCTGAGATAACTGTTGTAGAGTGTCTTTGTTTTTGGCTCTTTATGGTAGAGAATAAGCATAACTTTGCCCCACCAATTATATATTATAAGAGTTAGATTCTCATTTTATCTTAATATATATGTTGTATCTCTTGGGGGCGGCGGTCTCGGCTGCTGCTCCCTTCTGAAAGAAAAAAAATAAATTAAAAAGTATATGGAAGAAATAATCAAAATTACAGAGCATAACGGCAGACGTGCCGTCAATGCAAGAGAACTACATCAGTTCTTGGAGAGCAAGCAGGATTTCTCAACTTGGATTAAAGGTAGAATAAAAAAGTATGGTTTTGTTGAAAATCAGGATTTTTCTACAGCTCCACAAATTTATGGAACTGCAAATGGTGGATATTCACAGAGAACAGAATATGTCCTTTCCGTTGATATGGCAAAGGAGCTTTCAATGGTTGAGAATAATGATAAAGGTCGCCTTGCTCGCAAATACTTTATTGAGTGCGAGAAGATAGCAAGACAGAGTATGGTTGCCTCGTACCAGATTGAAGACCCTATTAAACGTGCTGAAAGGTGGATAGAAGAGCAAAAGGAAAAGAAAGCCCTTGAAGCAAAGAATCAGGAAATGCAACCAAAAGCACAATACTTCGATGAACTTGTTGAGCGTTCGTTGCTTACTGGCTTTCGTGATACAGCAAAGGAACTTGGTTTGAAACAAGGTGAGTTTATAAAGATTCTCATTGATAAAGGGTACATTTATCGTACACCAAAAGGTGAGCTGAGACCGATTGCTAAATATGCAAATGATTTGTTTGAATTGAAAGATTTCAAAAGCATAAGCAGTGACCACGCTGGAGTGCGGACTTGGATAACAGTCAAAGGAAAGAAGGTGTTTCAACTTCTGTTTGGTCGGAAGACATAAAGTCATTGATTCTTAGCAAGAAAGCTATTAAATGCTATTAATACCGATTTATTTCTATTAAAACCAAAAATAATTGGAGAAAAAGTTGGTGGTTCGCAGATTTCTTTTTAATTTTGCGGCGTCTAAAAAAATATACGTGGTGAGGTTAGAAGCTCTGCCACATGAAAGGTAGGGCATTTTTTTATGCTCGCTTCTTAACGGATTACGATATATAGGTATCGCCCCTTGCTTACATTGTAATGATGTATGCGTGCTTTCACGTATAGGCATTAGACAAAGGGTAGCGATGCCTTTCTTTTTAAGGTATCAACCCAATATTTATAAACGTCTAAAAATATACGTAAGATGGACGAAGTTAAAATTATTCACAAAGAAATCATTCTCGGCAAAGAGATTGATGTTTGGGGTACTTTTGAAGAGCCGTATTTTCGGGCAAGTGATGTTGCTTCTTGGCTAGGGTTTAAGAACATTTCTACTTCTCTTAAATGTCTTGACCCAGAAGAACTGACTAAATTCAATTTAGGCAGTCGTCAAGGTGAGGTTTGGTTTTTAACAGAAGATGGTTTATATGATTTTCTTATGCAATCACGTAAGCCAGCAGCTAAAGAGTTTAAGAAAGGAGTAAAGGCAATATTGAAAGAAATCCGCAAGACGGGTGCTTATGTTGCTATTAAAGAAGATGATACCGAGGAGGATATTATCGCACGAGGTTTGATAGCAGCCAAGGCGGCTCTTGAAAGAAAAGAAGCTCGTGTACGTGAGCTTGAAGCTCAAACCGAGCAGCAGACAGTCGTTATTACCCATCAGCAGGAGCAGATACAGAAGGATGCTCCAAAAGTTGAGTATTACGACCAGACATTGGCTGCGGTAAATTGCATCACCCCTACACAGATTGGCAATGACCTCGGTATATCCGCAAAGGTACTCAATCAAAAACTTGCTGAGATTGGTATCATCTACAAGCAGTCTGGTCAGTGGATGTTTAAAGGTAAGTATAAGGAGTGGAATTTAGGCAACTCTCGAACATTCAACCGCATCTTGCCTGACGGAAGAGTGATTGCCAACACCAACCTCGTATGGAATCAACGTGGCAAGCGTTTTATTCTTGCTCTCTATAACAACGACTTTAATGTGAAGGATGCTATCGCTGAAATCAACGGCGAGAAGAGAGCTGCGATTGAATCTAAAAACAATCAGTCTAACTTTTAATCGGATAGGAGAAATCAAAAATGGATAATCAGAATATGATAATAGAGGTAACAGTTGATAATGATGCTACTCAGCGGTGTGTCGGTCTGCTCAAAGAGCTTATGG